>JACLAB010006951.1_pt1 | contig 27762 bp, 17 predicted proteins | sample 8027921 | NCBI WGS metagenome assembly JACLAB01 (sample SAMN15725117, study PRJNA655200) | protist metagenome | isolation source: fluorescence activated cell sorting (FACS) single amplified genomes of... | place: USA: West Boothbay Harbor, Gulf of Maine | collected 2000-07-19 | reverse complement strand
TGACGAGTAACTTTTTTCCTTTCGGCGGTTGCCTTTTAATGAGCACGAGCAAGGCTTGCAAAACGACGTTGGAAAACCTCGGGCCGATGGAGACGTATTCTAACAGTCGCTCTAAATCGTCCAAAACTAACAAGGACAAGTTGGATTTGTACGCGTCGTCGAACACTTTCGCCAACGTTTGCACTTTGCTCATCTCGTTGTGTCCAATCATAGAATCCGCGCTGACTATTTTCATGAACGGAAACTCCGCGTTCATCGCTAACGTAGCCGCGAGTGCGGTTTTACCACACCCGACGCCTCCTTCTAACAAACACGCGAGTTTCGGGGTTTTCTCGCTCACTCGGACTTGTTCGACCAACGCCGAAGACGTGCCCAACAATTTTTCAAATCGAGAACCGTAACTAATCATGCCGTTCAATCGACACCGCTCGAACGTTTCCGTGGCTGCACCAAACGCCGGGACAACTTCACTAAACGCGCGATCGAAATCGTCTTTCGTCACTTTAATGTTATCCTCGTCGATTTCTGCGGTTATATCGGCGACGTTGACGTGTCTGGTCAACGCGAACGACACCGCGCTCTTCACTAAACCTTCAATTTCCGCGCCGGAATAGTTTTGCGTCTTCTTCGCCAAATCTGACACGTCCACGTCTTTACTCAGAAACTTATTTTCGGACATTTTGTTCGAGTGGATTTTTAAGATTTGCGCTCGTCCAGCTTCATCCGGTAAGCCGATTTCAATGTGCACTTCTAATCGCCCGGGACGCAAAATCGCCTCGTCGAGCATATCTTTTCTGTTCGTCATTCCAATCAAGAGAATGTTATTTAAAGCGTCCACGCCGTCGATTTTAGTGAGCAACTGATTGACAATGGAGTCGTGAACTCCGGTTCCGCTGTTTACCGAGCCTCTCGATTTACACACCGCGTCGATTTCATCGAATATGATGATGTGCAACTCGCTATCGTCGCCTTTTTGTTTATACTCTGCTTCGGCGTCCGCGAACAACGCTCGAATATTTTCCTCGGACTGACCGACGTATTTCGACATCACCTCTGGACCGTTGACCACTTTCGGTTCTTTCCCGTTTAACATTTTACCAATCTGTCGCGCGATTAAGGTTTTTCCAGTACCCGGAGGTCCGTGCAACAACATCCCTTTCACGTGCGTGATGCCTAACCGCTGCACGACTGATTGCGGGAAAATTCTCGAAGAGAACGCTCGCCGAAAAATATCCTCGAATTGTTTATCTAAACCGCCAATGCCTAACTTTTCGAACGAAAACTCTTTCGATTTGAACAGAGTGCTGTTCATGACGCTCGATTTCTGACCGGAAATTTTAATCCCGCTGTTCGCCGCGGTTTCGAAAATCAACGTCGTCGAGGACGTAAACAAACCTCTCTGATGTTTCACTTTATTATTATTATTATTATTAGAAGATGTCCGTTCATCCACCTCGTCGTCTCCTTCAACGAGTTGCATGACATCGTTCGATATCCCACCAACGGTGACTAAATAATTGTTCCCGCAAAACTCAATCGCAAACTTTTGCCCAACCGTAAACACGTGCGATATCAACGTCCTCGAAATCACGCCGTGCATCTTCTTCGCGTCCACGTCTTCGTGCTTCCCGTTTTGCACCAACACTTGCCCAACTTGCGGCCGCGTGAATTCCAACTCCATCGTCATCATTAACGCGTTAAAATCACCTCCATCGTTACCACCATTACTGGTCGACGTGCTTTTGGGTGTTTGGAATTGGTGCGCTTGAATCTCGTCCCCGGTGCTCACTCGCAAGTGTTTCCTTTGCACTCCGTTTAAGCCGATTTGCCCTTGGTGAATGGTGTCGTGCGGTTTCGCGAAGAGGACGATGTCGTTTAATTCGATGTACGGACTGGTGGTACATTTTTCGGAGTAGTCCTCCGGGGAGACGAACGCGCAGTTCGTTAACGCTAAATCCTGTATTGTTTAATAACACGTAATACACACATCATCGATTGGTTTCAGAGAGAGAATGTACGAGAGCGTGAGCGGCACCATTTCCAATTCCGTTTTCGAATCAATTCTCTCACAAAGACAAACGCAAAGACGAGACGCGACGAAAGCAACAAAACGCAGAAGACGAAAACGAAAGAAGAACGAAAAAAGAATTTAGAGAGAGAAAGAAAGAAAGATCTCTCTCTCTCTCTCTGTGTGAGTAGTACTACGAAGAGTACATACCTGACTCGGGCAGTTCACCACTTGAAAATGCATCTTTCTTTCTTTCTTTCTCGCGAGAGAAGAATTAATGATGAAAAATTCTGAAGAGAATTTTTTTTTGTTGTTGTTGTTTTTTTGTTGTTGTTAAAAACTCTCTCGCTTTTTTTGTGGTTGTTTTTAAAACAAAAGTTTTTTGCACTCGCGATTTTTTTTTCTTTCTTTTTCTTCAGCCTTTTTGAGAAAACAACACAACACTTGACTCTCTCCTGACTGTAAAAAAGAGAGTAAGAGAGAGAGATTCAGAGAGAGAGAGAGAGGATCGTTCGTTGGCAGCTCTGAAATACCAAGCAGAGTGCGACATCTCGGGAGCACCGCTGTGCCCGCAAGATTTCGAGATCAATTTTTGTTTCTTAACAGCGTTTCCTCGATCTCGTTGTTGTTGTCGTGTGTTGTCGTAAACTTTAGTACACAACTCTTTTTGAATTAGTGCGCAGCAAGTGGACCTTTTGTTTTACATGGAAAGAAATCACGAGAACGAGAACAACACCAACGACGCGAAGAAAGGAGGCGCGTGGGAACGCGGCGGGATTCACTCGCTCTCGGACGCGAAAATACAAAAGCGAGAACAACGCTTTAAACGAACCACTTCAGAGGAGGAAAAGGAAAAGGCAGAGGCAGAGGATAAAAGAGAAGCGGGAGGATCCTCTCTTCTCTCGTATTTAGGCTTCAACGAGAAACAGACGGACGATTCCGTATTCCAGGAACGATTGAAACCTCGGTACCAAGCGGCTGGGTCGAGAGATTCGTGCGGATTGTTTTCGTTAGGGAGAGGGTGGCAGGAGTTGTACGCCGCGCGTGCGGGGTGCGGCGGGAGTTCGAGAGGAGGAGGAGCTTTCGAGGACGAGGAAGACGAGGAGGACGAGAATACGCGTGATAAGAACAACACGAATACTACGAAGAAAAAGAAGACGACGAAGAGTAGTTATTTCTTCAGTACGAAAACGAGTACGAAGAAAGCGAGAGAACGGTGTTAATTGATTAGACGCCGAGAAAGAGAGAGGAAGGTAAACGCGATGACGGATCGTCGTCCTCAGTTTTTTGAGGAGTTGTTGATCGAGATCAAGGATAATGGACCGAGTTGTTCTTACGTACGCGCTGTGCACGATTATCTAAAAGGAACAGACGCGACTTTTGCGTCTTTTGATCATTTAAACGCGTGCAGATGCTTGATGCGTTTGTGCGTGAAGGACGAAGCGTGCGCGAGCGAGGTGTTTGAATCGGACGAGATTTGCGAGTATTTAAGGCAAGGATTACGCGAGAGAGAGGATGTGGTGAGATGTAAAAATACCTTGTACGTGATGATCAACGCGATGCAATGCGCGACGAAGTTTGTGAAAACGCATATCGTTGAGGTAATTGTGATGGACCCGCATTTTAAGGATTTGCCGAGGACTGTGCCGGCGGTGCGCCCGGTGTTGGCAAAACTCATCGCACTGAGTATGCGTAGCGCAGAATTTGTAAATAAGCAACGCGATTACGAAGCTGAGGGTAGATGCTTACATTTAGTGAACAGCTATGACTTTGTTCAACACTTTTTCGGCGCTTTACTTCTATGGACGCGCGAATGGACTTTGGAAGAAGAGGACGAGGCGCGCGCGGACGTTGAGTGTATTTTCGAGCGCGTGGTTGATGCGGAATACTTCCCGACAATGTTTCGGAACCTGCACGAAAAACAGGAGGCAAACGCTCGAAGGAAGGAAGTGTTATTGCGAGAATACTTGTTTAAAGACTTCGGGGGGGATGCGACGGCTTGTTTTGCCAAAGTCGAAAAGATGGTACCGGTGTTGTTTTGCGACGCGCAATCGACTCTGTTGCACTTCTTGGGGAGACTTTCGGTTAAAGCACGCCGCTTTGATGGTAAAACGGTAAACGACAAACACCCGTACGTGTTGCCAGAATCCGTGATGGCGTTCCTTTTGGATACGACGAGGGAAGCTGCGAAAGCGTGCAAAAAGTATGCAAAAAACGACGATGCGGGGTTCGCCGAGCGAAACGTCTTGCGCGAGTGTTTGTTTACCTTGCGTTCGATTTCCGAGATTGAGTCTACACCGCATGTTCCGGATACGGTTGGGTTCTTAGCTGGAACTGGACTCGCTCGTCTTCTCGTTGGGATGATTATTGCGTTAGATCCGCCCTCGGGAAGCCGCCAATCGATGAAGGCGAAAGGACCAGCCAAGGCTGAAGAGATACCTAAATTCCCAATCGACGACCAAGCGTTTGGAGGTCAAAATTTCGTACGCGACAACTTTCCGACGGTGAAACCGTACAACGGATATCGCGTCGACATCATAGCCACGTTAGCGAACGCCTCCCACAGACGTCCGAGAGTGTGTGAAGACGTTCGAAAACTTGGCGGCGTTGCCGTCGTGTTATCGCACACTCGAGGCGAGGAAGGTGACGACGGCGCCATGGACGGATGCGAAGAGGAACCTTTCTTGCGCGAGTGGGCGTTGTGGGGTACGCGAAATTTGTGCGAGGCAGACGATGTGATACGGAAAGAAATCGAAGTTTTAGCGCCGGAAAAGATCCTAGAGGCTGAGGAGTTGATGAAGCGAGGGTTAAGAGCCGAGTTGAATCCGGAAACTGGGAAGCCGAGAGTGGTTTCGATAGAGAAATCGAGTAAAGTCGAGATGGAAACGGTGAGCGCGCTTGGAGGAGGTCCGATGGCGACGCGAAGGACAAAAAAAGTTCGCCACGTGGAAACGCAAAAGAATGAAGATGACAGGAAAGAAGTAAGAGCAGAAGAAGAAGAGTTTCAGATTCCAAAGAATTGGAAAGTCGCCGAGCTTTAATAGAGTGTCTACGTATTGTACATAGGTAGATTAAATTATCATCCCCTACCGGGATGGCAAGGATTTATGATTACTCGTTTCTTTCTTCTTCCGACTACTGCACACAACGAAGCGAACCAACGCGACTAACGCGACACCCCCGGCTAGAACTATCATCCGCATGTCTTTCCTCTTTCGCAACCTCTCCTCGACTCGATCGTCTTGCACCTCCCTCACCGCCGCCTCGTACTCTCTCTCCGCAACCTCTACATCGAACGTCTTTTGAATTTTCACCAAACTCGTCTTCTTTGACCCCACACTCGCGTTCGTTTCGTTCGTCACCACGACACTTTCCGCGCCGTGTTTCTCATAAAACCGAACCAACTTTTTCCTCTCCCCATCCGCAGTCGCGCTCACTTTGAAAACATTATCCTTGGCCGCGTGCAACTGTCCGTAATACATGAGCAAGGACCCGTATTTCAATCCGCGGTACTTTCTCGAGATTGCAATATTCACGCCGTACCACGAGTCCGTATATTTGCACCCTTGCGCGAACCCAATCACCGCAGACTCGACTTGTTTTTTCAACTTTGACGGCGAAAACTTCTCGGTGAGTACTCGATTTTTCTCGCTCGTCTCCGCGTTCGTCTCGTTCCGTTTTCTCTTCTTCTTTTTGTTCTTCTTCTTCGGTTCTTCCTTGACCAACAAAATCCAAAGCTGATCCGATTCTTCGTGCAGCGCGCACAACCTGTCGAAAAACTGATCGTCATCTACTTCTTCTCCTCGATAGTCTCGTTCGTCGCCGTCTCTTTTTTGTCGTCGTCTCGATCCTTCTTCTCTCGTCGCGAATCGATGTTCCTCGGGGAAACACTGCGCGTGTATCTCTTTCACGTCTCGGGAAAATTTGCGAATGGTGTTCCCGCTGCCGTCGTTGAACGGGTTGAGGACGATTAAGGAGAGAGATTGGGATATTTTCTTGGTTAACATTATTTGTGCGACGATAGAATGCGGCGATTGACGTTGAAAATGTTCTCTCTTTCTCTCTCGCGCGTCTCGAGTTAGTTGTGACGATGATGATGAGAAGAAGTCACAAAAAGATACGAAAATGTGGACCAACTTGTGGTAAAAAATCGATAGTTGGCTTTTCTTGCTTTTTGTTCTGTTCTCCTAACGTGGCATGAAGATATATACACACAACACGAATACTACTCATTATGCTCTCTTTCTTTTTCTCACACATTCTCTCGCTCGCCTTTTCCTTCTCTCTTAGTTAATACGCAGCCTCGGCGGTGATGACGTCGTCGATTTTCAAAATCATCTTCACCACTTGCGTCGCGAGCGATACTTGCTGAATCTTACCAACCATAGTTTCAAACACGCCTTGTTCTTTCATGTCGCACGTGCCGGTTTCTTTGCAATCGATGCCTAAGCAAAAGTTTTTCTCTTTCAACTGTCTCGCTTTAATCGTCGCCACGGTTTCGATGGGAGGTAAACCAGAGTTTTCGGCCAACGCGTTCGGGACGGATTCCAACGCCTCTGAGAACGCACGCATGGCGTATTGTTCGACGCCTGGAATGGAATCGGCAGCCGCTTCGACCGCGATACCACAGGCAATTTCCGCGCTCCCACCACCGTAGACGATGTGGTTACTTCTGACTAAATTTCTCGCCACGCAGATGGCATCGTGCAGCGATCTTTTCGTCTCGTCAACCATCATTTTGTTCCCTCCTCGGACAAAGATGGTCACCGCTTTACTCGCTTTGCAATCTTCGACTAAAATCATGCGTTCTTTGATGGTACCGAACGCGACTTCTTTTACCGACCCAGCTTTACCTAACTTGTCCGCGGTGAGCTCTTGAAATCTAGGGACGATTCTCCCGCCCGTCGCGATGGCTAATAACTCCAACTCGACGCCGCCGACCCATCGAATAGCTGGTAAATCAGCTTGCATCAACAAGTGGTTCGCCTCGTCGTCAAAACCCCACTGGCAAACGACTAAAGTTGCCCCAGAGTCTTTACACTGTTGCACCATATCCGTAAAATATTTCGCTTCTTGCGCGCGCAACTCTTCGTACTTCTCGGGAGTATCGATGTCGATTTTATGTTTCGTTTTCGGTTTAGGCGGTTCAAACGGACACGTTAAAATGGCAATCTTCGCGTCTTCAATTTCCTTGCGCATTTGCGGGTGCGAGATGTCTTTATCCAACACGATCCCGTTCACTAAGCACGTATCTTCCAACTTCCCTCCGACTTTACCTTCCAACTTTATCAAATCTAGATTCACGTCTTTCCTCTCCAAATCCGCGACGCCCATGACAGCTTTGACGCAAATCTCCGCCATCTCTCGCTTACATCTGTTCACAATTTTCGAACTCAACGTCGTGCAACACGTTTGCACCAACGGCTCGATATTTTCGCGACTAAACTCAAACTCTTCCGAGATGCGCTCCAACTCCGTGATGGCGACTTTGGACGCCATCTCGTAGCCTTCCGCGATTCTCAACGGGTGAATCCCGCGATCTAACAACGTCTCCGCTTGCTCTAAAAGCGCACCGGCTAAAACAACCACACCCGTCGTCCCATCCCCGATTTCGTAATCTTGTGATCTCGAAAGTTCGACCAAAAGCTTCCCGATTTGATGTTCCACTTCCATGCGTTCTAAAATCGTCGCGCCGTCGTTGGTGATGGTAATATCGCCGTCGCCGGATTGGAGAATTTTGTCCATGCCCTGTTCATGTTAATATGTTGTTATTATTATCATCACCATTGTTAGTATCAGTATCATTAGTGTGTTCGTATTCGAAAGTAGAAGAGTCGCAGAGAGCACCGCTTTAAATGGGGCGTCTTCGACAAAGTCGCTCGTCGATCGAAAAAGTCAACAACAAACGAGAGTCAACGGAAGAGGAAAAGAGGAGAAAAAAAATCATCATCCTCCGCTTTTATTATAATAAAAAACGAATAATCATACCTTTGGTCCGAGACTTGATCTCAGCGTCCTCGCCACGCTCTTCGCGGCGAGTATGTTCGCCTTTTGCGCCTCGATCCCCCGGAGTCTTTGTTTAGAGCTTTGTTCCTGTTCAATAATAAAGAGAGAAAAGCGATGCGATGAGACGTTTGTTTTCCGATCTCGATGCGATTCTTTCCGCCGCCGCAAAAGCACCACTCGGCAAAGAATAAAAGCGCGCGAACGAAAAAGAGAAAGAATTACGAAAAGAGAGACGATTAGAATTCGTACCTTGATGATCAAAAACGGTCGCCCGTACTCGTCGAATGCGAGGGACATGGTGAGATTTACTCCTATTTAAAAGTTGTGTATAAAAGTGGCTGTTGTGTGTGTCTGTTTTTTAAGTGAAGGAAAAGTTTCAAAAAAATTGAAGAACAAACAAACGACAGAGAAAAATGCGACTAATATGTAGGATATACACGTCATACGCGTGTATAGTATACTCTATATATTTACGTATATTTAAACGATTTATATTTAAACCCCGAAGACTTTGATGCTCCCTTTCGTGTCCGCGATGGCGAACGCGTCTTTGCCGAACGGTTCTTTCGCGGAGGCGTTAAAGTGGCCCCAACAGGCGCACGAGATTGGCGAAGAAGTCGATGTGGATCCAACGTCCCACGAGGCAACGACTGCACCGGTGGACGTGTTGAAACACTGGACGCCGTTACCGATATCGCCGGTGGAAACGAGGACGTGTGCACCATCCGCGGAGTTTTCTAAGATGCCACCGGTTTTGACGAACGACTTTGAAGCGGCGGAAGAGAACGGGGAGGAGGACGAAGGAGAAGCCATTTGGAACGGAGCCGAAACGCCGGCAAACGCCGAAGTGGCTTTAAATTCACCGGACGCTTCAAACGTTGCCGCATCACCGTCGCACGCGATGGCAAAGATTTCATTCGCGGCGCAAAACTTTGCGTTTACCCATCTCGGTTGTTTCTCAAAGTTTGGCACGGACAAACGCGAGATTTGGCCGCCGCCGCCGCGTTCTCCCGGACTCGAGCTGCTCGAATTGACCCGCAAATCGAACGCGAAGAGACCACTGGTTGGCGCGGAAGCGAGTAAGGTCGTGTGCCCACTTTCACCGCCGCCGAGTGCAACTGAACTCACGTTCCGAGCGCCGGGCGCGTGAAACGTCAACGGCGCGGCGCCAAAATTGGCACATCTCGCATCCCACACGCGAATGGCGCTTCCTTCGCCGGCGCAGACCAAGATATTATCGTCCGTACCCGTCGTCGTCGACGTTGCCATGCACTCGATGCTTTTATTCACTCTGAGCTGTTCATAGTTTTGCACCACTGTGCCTATTTTCTCTCCAGTCGCCAAATCGATTTGCGAGACGCCGCCAAACTTCGTCGCGCAAAACGCAACGCGATCCTTCAAAGTTGTACCCACGCAGCTCAAACCTTTCTCGGTGCGCATTAACGCGAACGGTTTTCGACTGTCCGAAGCGTAAAGGCGGATAACGTCGTCCGCGGACGCCGCGAGTAACGAGGTTTGGCCGTCTAACCAAGAAGATGGGTCGAGAAACTGCATCGAAAGGACGCTTCGATGGACGTCGTACGTTTGTGAGATTTTGGAGGTGAATTTGCGAGTGGACGTGCTCGCCGACGCTCTCGACGCGTTTCGTCTGTCCTCCTCCATTTGGTTTTGTTTTGTCTCTTGTTCTTCTTTTTCGGAGTTTTTTGTCGCCGTCGTCATCGTTAGCTCTTCTTCTTCTTCTTCTTTGGCTTCCGCGGCGACGCCGCGCTCCTCCTTCGTCTTCTCCTCCGCTTTCTCTTCCCTCAAAACGTCGAAGTCGTCGCCTAACGGAGGAAGCGCTTCGAAAATGCTCGCCCCACCGAGCTCTATTGCTTTCGACGGGTCTCTTCGCAGCAATTCTCTTTGCATTTCCGCGGCTTTTGCGTACAATTTCTCCTCCTTCTCGCGAAGCGCGATCAGCGTATCTCGCAACCGTTTTCGTCGATCTTGACAATCCAAAATTTCCGTTTTGGTTCGACGAAGCTCCGCGGAGAGCTTTTCGTCCGAAGATGGCGGAAGATGATGTTTCTCTCGTTCGTTGTTGTTCGTTTTCATCATCATCGCGTCTCTGTGTTGATTATGAAGAGTATACAAATTCGTGCGAATATTGCCAACGCTTCCTCCATTTCCGCTCGCGGGCGTTCGTTGGTGTTGAAAAATCGGCGTCCTAGGTAACGGTCCTTCCCCTCTCGCAAAGTTCGCATCGTCTTCGTTAAACCCGCCTTGAAACGATGCGATGCCGTTCAAAAACGCCTCCGTGTTCAAGCCTTCGTTCGTGTGCTCGTTTGGCCACGGCACCGCCGTATTCGCCAACGGCGTCGGCGGTATGCCTAAAACCGCGGAGCGCTGCTGAGCGTGCGAGTGAAATCCAGGCGTGCTCATCAACGTCCCCATCATCTGCGGCTGTTGCTGCCCAAACTCCACGACGCCGCCGTAAAACTTCGCCTGTTCCGGCTGTTTATGCCACGTCAGATTTCTCGCATTCACTCTCGCCAAAATCTCCTCCGTCGCGTCCACGTTCTCGTGCGTTTCCTTCGGGGTCCCGTCCTCGTCTTCGACCACTTCTTCCTCTTCCTCGCCGTTCAAAACCGCGTGATCATCATCCAAAAAATCCAACTTGAACCCACCCGCATCTTCACCTGTGTTACTCATACCACGCGCAGGAGTCTCGTTTTGATGTTTAACGACAACACTCGGAGACTTATTATCGTCGTCCGTCCATCGCTTATGCGTCGACGGCGGCATGTTAAATTCTTCCTTCCTTCCTTCCCCTTTGACATCAAAATCATCATTTTCCAATGTCATCAGCGGAGAAAACGGAGGCTCTGTGAACACTTTCTCTTCTCGTTTCTTTGTCTTTTTCTTCGTCGATCGCGTTTTTGGTGTTTTCATTCTCGTCTTCTTCGCGTTGTCTGTCTCTTTGATGATATTATTCGTGTTAAACGTCATCGTCACGTCCTCTAAATTTCGCATCGACCGGAGCGGCGAATTGATGTCGTCTGGGTCTTCTTCTATCGCCTCGCGAACGAGTTGGACGTTGGAAATTTCCGTGAGATCGTTCGATTCTTCCTCCTTGACAGATGCTTCTTCTTTAGCTTTATGTCGACTGCTCCGTCGAGACGAGTGTGCTGCTGTCGCGCTCATTATTGTGTGATTTTGTATCGGTTTGCGCTGAATTTGTAACGTTTGGATTTTGAATTTTGAGGGATTTTACGACGTACAAAAAATGTGGTGAGCGCTCTTCTTACTTTACTTTTGTTATGCGTACATTGTGATTCTACTATTGATGCTGCTGATTAGATTATTATTCTTTTTAAGTTTCAGCGTCGGTTTGGGGCGGGCCGACGGCTTTCCACATGGCCAAACCACCGCCTCTTCCTCGAGCGGCGACGCACTTTTCATCCGCGTAGACGAATTTGAAGAACGGGTTCGCGCCGGGCTTGGATTTATCGTTGGATTTTGTGATTTTGCCTTGACCTTCGGTGGTTTTCTCCTCGGTCGCTTTGACCGCGTCCCATTTGCCGTCGTCGATGTCGAAGCCTTTGACGAAAGAGAAGACGCCTACGGAGCACTTCGTGAAGGTGAACTCGAGCATTTTTAAGTTTTGCCTCCAAATGAAAGGGCCGTCGAAAAAGAATTTGATTGGGCCTACGTACACGCCGTTGCGTATGCGTTCGTTTTTTATGTCGAACGATTGGACGGCTTTGATTGGGAAGTAAGTCCCGTCGCCGTTTCGGTTGACGTTGGCTTTGTTTTTGTTCGTCCCGGTGGTGTACACGAGTTCCCATTCGCCGTTGAGCATGTCGCCGGTGACGTTGAATTTACTCTTTTCGCACGCCGCGATGGCGTCGCAGACGTCTTCGACGTTTACGTTTTTCGTTTCGCACGCTTCGTGCATCACCGAGATGGCGTCAAACGGCGCTTTCGGGTCGCCCTCCAGCAACGCGAATTGCGTCAATCGTTTCGGGTCGCAGTAGCCTAAAATCCCCGGATCCACGTGGTCAAAGACAATCTCTCCTTCTTCGTCCAAGACCATCGACCCGCCTCTTTGCACCAAGAGCTGATCGTCTTCGCACACTAAATCGTCCCAGTTGTTTAAAATTTCCGTCATGTTTGCCAATCTCAAGGTCGCCATCTCAAACGGTCTCAAATACTCGGCGCCTAAAGTCGCGTCCATCAATTTCCTCACTTCCGGTACGTCCGCGTTCGAGCCTTCCACTAACACGGGCGGCTTATTCTTCGATCCAAAATACCCCGATATCACCGTCTTCAAAGTCCCCGGAGACCCGATACCGGCGCACATTACCAACAACTTCACCATCCCGGGAAGCTTCACCGGAAGCGCGTCGCCGAACCCGGGCGAATACTCCATCTTCCGATATAACTTAGAACTTGTCGTCACGATTAACTTCTCCTTGGGAAACTTCGTCCGTTCGCAAAACTGTTCCCCGGCTTGAACTGAACCTAAACCAAACGCGATCACGTTCACGTTCGCGGCTTCCAATCGCGGTAAATCGTCCACCATAAATTTCGCCTGTTCCCACGAGTCAAAATCCGCCAGTTGCGTCAGGAATAAAACAATCGTTCTTTTCCCACTTTCATGTTTACCACCGAACACCTGGTCGCTTCCGCCGGAAAGTACCTCTTTCGTATCCACTTTAATCAACTCTTGTTTGCACTCGTCGACGAAAGAGCGAAAGTTTTTCGCGGTGTCGCGAATCTTTCGCCTGTTTGCGAGGATGACGACGTTTGGTGCGTCCGTCGTTCTCCCGACGGATGATGACGACGAATTCATCGCGAACGCCGCGCGACGAGTGCGACGAATATTTTTGGTCGTCGTCGTGGCGTTTTTCGTGGAAAGAAAAGAAGCATCATCGCGAAGAGTACTTCTGTTCGTGCGCTTCTTCGCCGCGAAAGCGACGCGTACCACCCCGCCGGGGCTTGTGTTTATGAAAGCCATGTGTTGTGACGAATGATTAATGTTGTTCCTCTCTTTACTAAGCGCTTGTACGTGCGAGTATGTCGCGTCGATTATAAAATCATCGTTCTCCTATGTGCTACTACTTCTCTCTCTTTGTTTTTACTACTTTTACGGATCAAACTCCTTCCTGGTAAAATCGTCCGAGTCGATGACGTTTGAATCGTTCGAGTCGACGGAGCCTTTTGAAGAGCCGTCGTTGTCGCCGCCGCTTTTGTCGGCGGCGTCGCTTTCCACGAAGACTTCTTTCGGCATCTCTTCTAAAGAAACGATGTTGTTGTTGTTGTTGTTGTTTTCGCCGCCAGACGTTGTCGTTGTTCCAGCCGCGACTACTTTTGTCGTCGTTTTCGTCGCCCCAACGGAATCGTTTTCGGATTCCGGGTCGTCTTGCACCGGCATCGATTGTTTCTCCATCTCGAGAAGCTTTTGTTTTTGCGCTTCGAGTTTTAAATCTCTTTGTTTCTCGCCGATTCGAGCGACGGTCAAGTTCAACTCTTTGTTGTATTGCGCGGTCAAGGAATCCGAGAACATATCTTCGCAAACTTCGGCGGAGATGGCAAACGTATCGCAGCCGATGCTCCCTAAATTCGCTAAATCCACCGCCGATCGAACGTTTTTCACCAAGATTTTCGATTCCGAACCGCACTTGGTGATTGTTTTCATCATCTCCTCCGTGGCTTTAAAGCCGTCTCGACCGGCGTCGTACATTTTTCCGAACGTCGGGGCGACGTAACTCGCACCGATCGCCGCCGCCATTAACGCCTGATGCGGCGCAAATACGCCGGATATTTGAACTCTCGCGCCGTCGGCGACGAGCGCGTTGGCCGCTTTGACGCCTTCGAACGTGCACGGTACCGCGACGACGATTCTCTGCGGATCATTCTTCGCCAACACGATTCCATTTTTCCAAATCTCGTCGGAATCTAAACCCCACGACGGCACGTGCACCTCGTTCACGCTTTCGTACTCCAGCGCGGCGTCGACTAAATCGAGCAAAGTTTGAAACGAAAAGTCCTCGTCGTTCGCCGTCGCTAACGTCTCTGACTTTTCCAACAGCTGCACGTTCGTCGTCACGCCAAAGAACAACCCGGTGGGTAACCATTTTCGCCACTCGCTCTCGTCCGCGCTATCCAAAAACAGTTTCACCGACCCTCGCATGGACGTTCTCTTCGGGAGTGAATGAATATCTTTCAATAACTCGTCTCGCTTCTCCTCGTCGATGGAGTCGAAAACAATCGTCGACCCCGACGACGAAGCCGAAGACGACGACTCGTCGGTACCGTCTCCCATCTCAAAGTTTTTCGCTCGCATCATCTCTCCTTCTTCTCCAACACCAACTTCGAACGCACCGTCGTTCTCGTCCTCGTTCGTTTCTTTTCCTCTTTTCTCTTCTCTTTCTTCTTGGTCTTCATCGTCTTCGTCTCCTCGATCGCCGGTTTTTAAGAACTGTTTCACCATGGTATCCGTCAGCTTTTTGAGCATGATTTCCTTCTCCGCGACGCCTTTTAAAACTTCGTTGATGTCTTCTTCCTCTGAACTTTTCATATCGTCTGATAACGAGTACTCGTCCGGATCGTCGTTATTTTCTTCCCCCCCGTCCTCCTCCGAGGACGAGGATACCGCGCGACACAGGAGGAGGTTTGGTGTTCTTCGCATTCGTTGTCGTCTCTTCCCTCCTCCCGATGATGAAATTCCAATTCGATGACGAGGAGTCGTCCGATGACATCGCCGAGAAAGACGAGAGAAAGAAGAACACTTATTATTACGAGGAGGTTTAAACGAAGAGGAAGTCGCTTTCGAAGAAGCGCACGCTCTCATCGATAGAATGTGGTACATAAAAGATAAGCTTTTTGTCTTATTATTATGCCGCTCAGAGGAAAGAAAATTGTACTCTCCAATGCAGCTAAACCCTAAACCCTAAATACACCCTAAATACACCCTAAACTGTTGTCAAGAGAAAACTTCCCACGGGAAACTTTTTGTGACTCGACGACAGAAAGACGAAGCAGAGAGATACTGTAGTATCATGGCATCATCCTCGGCGTACCGCCAAACGCAAATCTTTTTGAAAAAGACCCGGGACCGAGTGCTCTCGGGTAACGATGCTCTGATGATAAGTTCTCGTTTCCGTTTGATCGATGCGAAAGGTGAAGTCTTAGGTCGCTTAGCGTCTCAGATTTCCTACGTTTTACAAGGGAAAGACAAACCGACGTTCGATCGATCGAAACCTCTCGGGGACGCGATAGTGGTGATAAACGCGAGCAAAATACATTTAAGTGGAAGGAAAATGGAACAGAAAAAGTTTCACAGGCACACCGGTTACGTTGGAGGTTTAGTCACTCGGACGGCGAAAGCGATGCACGCGAGAGACGAGACGTTTTTGATTCGGAAAGCGGTGGAACGAATGTTACCGGACAACCAACTGAGAAAAGAACATTTGAGAAAGTTGAGAGTGTTTCCGAACGAAGAACATCCTTTTAAAGATTTAAGCGCAGATCGGCTGGTGCCGTTTGAAATGCCTTTGAGAGCGTTGAAACGATCGGATGGGGAGGACGAGTATAGATTGGAGACGGAGAGCGGAAACGACGACGAAGAAGACGACGGGTGGCAAAGTTTCAATCCGAAGAAGAAGGAGGAGTTGAATAAGAGATACAGGAAGAGTTTAGAGGCGAAGAGAGGGTGGAGAATGGGACAGAAAGGACAACAGTTTGTGGATTTAGATGATTGATGATAGGTGTAGTAGTTAAAGTTTTAAAATATTTTATTAGATTTCGTAGCCAGCTTTCTCCGGGTCGAAGGAGTCTCCGTCAATCATCAAGTCTTCGTGTCGCAGTCGGTGCACGGCAACCATCAATATGATCCACATGCAAAAGAACGCGATACCGGTCATGAAGACACCGGTCCACATGAGCGTGGCCGTTTTCACGGAACTTTGTAAACGCTCTTCCGTTTTCCGTAATCCCGCGAGCTCGGCGGCTTCTCTTTCCTTTTTTGGTTTATCTTTGTTCGGGTCCGCCCATAAGTACTCGCACGTCACCAACGAATGCGCTTTCGGCAAGGAATCGATTAAATCTCTCGCCAGTTTCACGTTCGCTTCCACGGCATCGTACGTGTCGTACGGAATCCACGGGTCGTTGGAGCTTTCAACGAGGAAACACCGGGCGGCGAACACGGTCGTTTCCGTCGACGCCGCCAACGCGCATCGAGTATACTTCGTTTCAAAATCGTACACGTTTGTGTCCAAGTAATACGCAGACGAATCATCCACGTATCCGGGTTCATCCGTTTTCACGTACGTAATCTCCTCAACGCTCGAACTGTTGTGACGGTAAAAATCACACGTGGTCTCTTCGAACGATGTAAACGTTTCCCCAGAACGCGCGGTGAAATCGTACCGACCGGTTTGCGTCGATTTGTCGTGCAATAACTCTCGCCGTCGTTGAAATCGTCGTTGCTTCTTTCTATTCTTTGCATCATCATCGTCGTCTCTACCACTAATACTACTATGACTACTACTACTATGACTACTACTACTACTACTATTACTATGACTACTGTGACTATTCTCGCTATCGTGATCGTCATCGTCTACTTCTTCTCCATCTCCTTCTATTTCTACTATTTTATTTCCTGCGGTTCCCGTTCTCGTATCGCTCGCCGCAGACGCGCACAAGGTGCTCGTAAACACCGGTTTAAACATCGCATTCATCAATCTTACCGGAGCATTTTCCGCTTTCATCACCTCGAACGGATCAATCTGAACCATCTTCTCGTTTGCACTATTTATGGTGGAATACGTCGCCGCTCTCAATTCGTTGACGACTTTCAAACTCGTCGACGCATCCGCGCACGTCACGATTGCGCTCACGTCCACGTTCTTTGGCGAAGTTAAATATTCGTTCACGGTAAAGTGCGCGTCGTCCAACGCCACACCGAGCGCGGAAACCCCACCGAACACGATCCAAGTGAGCAACAAAGCTTGCGTTAAGAAAATCGAGCAAAACACAATCACGCACCAATTTCCTCGCACGATTGCAATCGTCGTAATCGAGGACACGATAAACAAGACGCTCGTCAAACCGAGACTGGCTCGTTCAGCCATTTTCGCGTTCGTGGAAATAGTATCCTCGTACTCTTTCGCCATATCCTTCGCGTACGCCACTTCCTCTCGTATCTCTTGCAACGCGTCGCTCGACGACACAAACACGCCTTCGTCTATGCTTTGTTGTAAACTCGCTTCGATGGACGGATACGTTTCGATTTCTAATTTCACCATGATATCTCTCACCGAGTCCGCCGCTTCCGTCAACTCGTCAGTCAGCACGTTTCCGCACGAGAAGACTATGAAGCACCCGATAGCGCCGAGAAGCGCGAAACATACCATCACCGTTTTCGTCTGTCTCAGCGCCGCGCGAGTATACGGAAACGGTTTGAACATCCGCTCGCACGAAGAACAGCACAAAGAGAAGACGCATTGGACTGACTTCAAAACCATCGCGACTGCAATCATCGAAAGCAACAAAAACGCAATCGCGAGCCCCGGTAACGCCTGCCCGATCAAAACGTTCTCGTACGTTTCGTCGTTCCTAAAGTACAATTTGGCTTCAATTTCCCCGGTTTTCGCGTTTAACCGTGGTAACGAGTACAGCGTTTTCGTAGGTAACGCGCGAATTAAATCATCTCTCAAACTTGTCGTCGTCGCGTTCACGAAAGAGGATTGGATCCCCGTGGAAAACGAGGAAGCGAGGGTGTAGTTGACGTTGTTCGGGATCGTGCCGCTCATTGTGCTGCGTGTGCTGGCCGTTTCTCGTTGTCGTTGAGATGATGCTTCTTTTTTTCTATAATAAATCTTCTTCTTCTGCGTTGAATAAATCTCCGCCGCGCTTCTCAGAAGGAAGACAAAGAGGACCAAAAGCAACCCTCTCTTCTCTCTCGTGTTCGTATTCAAACCTCCTTCGTGACGATATGAGTAGCAGTAGAAAACACAAAAGTGTTTTAAGAGAGAGGTAGATTAATTTTAAGAGTTCCTCGGTACAGAAAGAAACGGGAGAAAAAAAGAGGAAAAGTCTGGCGAAATAATTTTTTTTTTTCTTGACACTTGACTTTTTTTTCTCTTCAGAAGAAATCAAACCAAACCTCTCTCGTTCTTTCTCTCTCTCTCTCTTTACTGAGACGTATATTCAAACATGCTTCGTCGAGCGGGGAGGAGAGCTTTGCAACATTCGGAGCAGCGGCAGTTCGGGACGAACTCGTGCTCCCAAAAGCCGCTTTGTTTTTTTCTTCAAACTTCCGAGCGACGAGAACAAAGAGAACAACGGGAACAATTTCAACATCATCATCATCATCGTCAACAGAATCTGTATTACACGAAAGGGAAAAAGTCGTTCACGACGAGTGCGACAGCCAAGATTGGTCAAACGGGAGTTCCCGAGGAATACGGACAACCGAAAACCGGAGGGACCGCGTTTTTAGGCACACCGAGGAACCATCGAGAACTGTTGAACACACGTCCTCTGAGTCCAGACGTTCTGGACGTGGACGGGAAGAGCGCGCACTATAAGTTTCCGATCGTGGCGTTGTCCTCGATTACCAACAGAGTCACCGGGTGCGTGTTGTCCGGAGCGGTTGGCGTAGGGGGCGTGATCGCGTGCGTGGGAGGCCCAGAGGCGGTACCGGAAACCGTGGAGCTGTTTAAATCGCAGTTTCCTTTGCTCGTGTTTCCAGCGAAAGCGATGTTGAGTTTCCCGTTTGTGTATCACGGCGTCGCCGGGTTGAGGCACGTGATTTGGGACATGAGCGTGTTTGGGATCGATAACGAAAACGCGAAGAAGAGTTCGATGTTTGTGTTTGCGAGTAGCATCGTAGGCGCGGCGGCCATGGCGAGTACAAGCATTTAATAATACAATCTACAAACAAATCTTAGTACTACCACTTGTCTTTCTATATCTCTGTATTGTTACAAAATCTAAAGGTACAAACGCGCGTCACCCACATTCTTTCGAAGAGGAACTGGAAAAAAAATCAATCGAACAACTCCGGGCAAACTTCAAATAAATCGCCGATGGATTCGACGACAACATTCGCGACTGCATTTAACTCGCCCTTATCGCTCTTATCTTTATTTTTTTCACCACCGCCACCAAGTTCCATCTCCAACGTCTCCCCGGCGACGAAAACGCCCCCCATGCCTAAAGCTACGCACGTTTTCAAGTTCTTAAACGAATCCTCAAACATGACGCATTCTTTCGGCGAGACTCCTATATCTTCACACACCATCTCGAATGCTTCAGGCATCGGTTTCGCGTTGTCACCCATAAAAGAACTCCCGTATATGCCATCTTCGAATAACTTTTCGTCGATGTTCAACGCGCCTAAACACTTCCTCGCTTGCTTTTCCGCCGTATTCGTCATCAACACCATCTTGCCTTTCCTCTTCGAACACGCCAGTTTCAGTCGTTCGAGCGTTTTGTTCACTCTTAGATCGCACGAGAGATACTCGTCGTATCCTTTGCGCACGTACTCCGTAAACTCGTCGTGTTCCACCGCGTATCCTAAACTCCGCAGTCCTTTCAACGTCTGATTGTGTTTCTCGAACGCCTCTTTCCGCACGCGTCTCGCGTCTTCTAAACTTAAATTAAACTTCTCGGTTAAAAATTTTCGCTGATTGTCTCGCACGTTCTCCAAGTACCCGTTCGAGGCTGGGTACAAAACGCCGTCTAAATCAAACACCAACGTCGTCTTCTCTTTTCCCCACGATGATGATGATTTTCCCCCCTTTGAAGAGGAGGACTTCGAAGTCTGAGGACGACGAGAGGTGGAGGAGGTCCCCCGATGAAGAATATTCCTCCTCCTCCTCGTCGTCGTTGTCATCGTAAAAGTCGTCCCGTTCAAAGTCGTCGTCTGAATCGTCGTCGTCATCGAAACGGATGTACCGTTACCACCACCTTTACAAAGTCATCGATTTCATCACCTTTTTTTTGTGTGGGCGTCGCCTCTTTTGAAAGATCTCCACCCAAAAAGAGATCTCTTTCGCCTACAAAATTTCATCCGAAAAAGCTCCTCTCTGCCGTCTAAAAATCATCCTCTCAAACGCGTAGAATTGTTTTCAATCATACGAGAGAATAAAGACCACGCGAACGTCGCAACAGTAAACTCGAAATGTTTTCCTTACGCGCGCAATCTGTTTCAACGGTTTCTGCGCTCAGAAATTGCAGAGCGAACTCTCGCGTGAACAGGTGCGACGCGTTTCGTCGCGATTGATGCGAGGGGCTAATTTTAGTTTTTTTTTTCCTTTGTGGGAAATATCTCTGAATGCAGAGCAGTCGGAAATCTCTCTCGTCGCTCTCTTTCTTTTTCTTCGCTTCGTGCGTCCACAACGGTCGTCGCGTGGGCCTCTTTCTGAGAGACGAGGAGACGCGCGGGGTCGTTTTCCTTTGAAACGACCGGAGGTAAAGGGAAGGGGCTTCTTTCCTCGTCGTCGTCGTCGCAAAGGAAGATGATGATGATGATGATTTGTTTTTTTGATCTCGTGTGTCCGTCCACTGACTTATCTCTTCTTCGTATTATCCAAAACCGAATATCTTCTTCGAACGACAACAACAACTTTAACGCGTTAAAACAGAACCGTCAAAGCGACGGCGACGAACACGGAGAAGAAACTCTCCCCGCTCGAAAAAGGGGGCACGAAAGCCGGCTCCGAGGCGTTCGGGAAAGATGCCGCGGCGACCACCAAAGCTGGTTTGATGGGGAAATCCACCCAGAAATGGGAGGACTCGAGATGGGTGAATGGGACGTGGGATCTCGCGCAATTCGCCAAGGCGGACGGGACCACGGATTGGAACGCAGTCATCGACGCCGAAATTGTGCACAGAAAGATGTTGGAGGAGAATCCGGCGGTGTATGACGAAGACGGTACGTTTGACCTCGGTCAAATCCCGTGGCAAGTATGGATGATGCGCTTTCACTTGCCCGAGGCGGAGAAGGCGAACGGCAGAGCCGCGATGGTTGGGTATTTGTTCGCGTATTTGATCGACGCGGCCACGCACACTGGTTTGGTTGAGTTACACGACTCGTTTTTTGGCAAGACGGCGATCTTTGCGACCGTTATGTTTGTCTGCTTTGTCAGACAGTTGAGCGATTTGGACAACTTGAAGGTCTTAGCGGACGAGGCGACGTTTTATGATAAGCAGTGGCAGCAATCGTGGGAAGGCGTGGAAAGACCATCCGAGAAGAAGGATTAAGTATTATTATTATTATTATTATTGTTAGTAGAAAGAAAGAAAGAAATAATATACATGAGAGAGACGAGAGTCGATGCAGAGAGAAAGAGAGAGAGAAAGAGAGAGAGAAAAGAAGAGAGGCGACATCGAACGTATCACCGTAGAACGAAATACCACGCAAAACACACCGACAGGAAAGAGAGAGAAAAAAAAAAAGAGATCCAACGAGGGAGAGCCGCTTTAATAGCCGAGAGAGAGAGTGAACATACCAAAATATAGACCTTCATTTTTACGTACTCGCACCGTAACGAGCGCTCTTCTCTCCTCGCCTCATCGGCTCCTCTTTGTCGAATTTTAAAAGAGAATATCTTTTCTAATCCAAAGTCGTTACAACAAAAGAAGCAATCGAAGAACAAAAACGCATCACATGCGCTTCGCTACGGCGGCGGCACCACCATCGTCCTCGTCGTCGTTGCAGTGTTCTTGTTCTTCTTTTCACTCACCGCGTAGTCGTCGCAGTATTCGTCGCGAACGTCATCCTCATCCTCCGCCGCGGAAGAAAAGGATGACGACGACGGCAACGACATCACCATCCGCTTTTCAAAAATCATCGACGGGAGGAAAAGCAGCAGCAAATGATGACGATGATAATGACGATGCCGTCGAACTCTTACGAATTCTCCGCGAGATGATTGCGAACCGACAAAAGTTTCCGGAACTGAGGAAGACGTGCGTTCAATTTTTCGAACGAAAGATGATGGAAGATGGAGGAAAAGATGAAGAAGAGCGAACGTATTCGATTCCACCGCGAATATGTCTGGATTGCGTGGAGATTTTGGAAGACGAACGACGCGTGCGAGAGGAAGAAAATAGCGACGATATGAAAGAATACGAAGAAGAAGAAGATGAATTTTATGACCGAAACTGGGGGCAGGAAGAGTCCTTCTGCGACGACGACGACGAAGAAGCGGCGCCGAAAGCGTCGACGAAGGAGATTGAAAGCGAGCGGATTTTACTTCAGTTTGTGATCATCGAGAGTTGCACGAGAGCGACAAACGTTCGAGAAGCGTACACTAGGAACTGGTTTGAACTAAAAAACATCACGAGGTCGAGAGTGAGGTGCGAAAAGAGCCGACGCCGCGCGGCGAATTTAGTGTATTTTGCCGCCAAGGAGCGAGGCGGAGGTGCGCAACAGGCGAGAGTTATCGCGCGCGTCGCGGAGTCGTTCGGGGTTGGCAAAGAGGATTTCTTTTGGGGGGAAGAAACGAACGATATCGTCACCAATCGAGTCATAGAAGAGTACGTTGAATTTTTATTGGAGGAAGCGCCAGGGAGCGCGTGCGCGACGATCACGCATTTCGAGTTGGAAAAGTTTACAAACTCGGAAACGTTTGAGCTCTTGGCGAATAGAGACGAGATTGGTTTATTGGAAGAGTTGACGAAAAATCTGTCGAGAGAGAAGAAGATTGAGTTTGTGGCGACGTGTTTAGCCATGGAGTCGCATGCGTTTTTAAGGGCCGGGTTTCGAGCCGTGAAACGGTTCAATCTGTACGAAGAATTTCCGTACATTAAGAAACAGTATTGGGAAAGTTCCATCGACCGAATGGTTTCGAAAGGCGCGTTCGAGGCGGCGTTGAAACACGCCGGAGATGACGTCCGTTTTCAAGAGCGAGTGGTGAGCGCGCTCGTTACTGCGGGAGAATTAGAGTACGCGAGAACGTTTGCCGAGCGATGTGGCTTTAGCGAAGCTGATATCGCTTCAATTTGTTCGGACGAGATGATGATGCAAATGCGCATGGACCGCGAGTTGCGATATTATAAACTGCCAGAAAACGTAAACGTGAGTTTCGTGGACGATGAAAATTCCTTGAAAGAAATGTTTAGAGTTTTAAGCGCGTCCAATGCGATTGGCATCGATACCGAATGGGCCGCCAAGCTCGGCGGTTCAGACAGTGAGAATGAGAACGAGGAGGATGAGGAAGAGAGTAAAGAAGACGACGCGAAAGCCGCGCCGCCGCCGTCGAAACGAGCTCGCAGCAGCGCTCTCAGCGAAACCGTCGCGTTGCTCCAAATCAGTTCCAAATCGGATTGTTTCCTCTTAGATCTCCCAAAACTTATCGACGACGCGCCATCGACGGTTTTAAGAGACACTTTGGGCGCTTTATTTTCAAACGATTCGATTTTAAAGCTCGTCTTTGCCGGCAAAGAAGACTTCAAGCGGCTCAGTCAATGCGCGTCGTACCTCGGCCAACCGCGAAACGTCCTGGACCTTCAACACTACTGGAGAACGAGAGTGGAAGACGCTCGAAGCGCGAGACAGAAGAAGAAGATGATGAAGAAGAACGGAGAAGAAGAAGAAGAAGAAGAAGAAGAAAACGGAGAAGGAACCGATCGGAGAAGAAAACCGTGGCTCCTCGAGAAAGAACTCAACCGACACCAACCCATCGGTCTCTCCAACCTGTGCTCGGTCCTTCTCTCAAAACCGCTCGATAAATCCGTCAGAATGTCCGATTGGTCCTCGCGGCCGCTCTCGGAATCTCAAACCGCGTACGCCGCTTTAGACGCGCAAGTATTGGTCGATTGTCACCAGATTTTGTTGGAATACGAAGAACGATGATAAAAAGCGCGCTTTCATTTTGAAAGAGAGAGAGAGAGAAAGAGAGAGTTTGTTCATCTCTAATGTATATGTATATGTATATATAGTGTGCCAGGGTTCTTCCGCGCTCGCAAAATACAGCGTTCAAAGCAGGAACAACACACGAGCCAAAATCAAAATGAAAAAATTTGCCAGCAGAGCACTTTTCTCACATTCATAATTTACTCATCTCTTTCTCTTTCCCTTGCTTTCGTTCTTTTTCTGGGAAGCATTCGATCATTTTCGCCTCTTTTTGGTGCGTGGTTTCCCTCCCTCTGTTTGGGGAGACAAGGAATATTATTCCCCCAAAAGAAACCCATCCCGTCAGTGTTTTCCCCTGCATACACGCTTCAAGTCCGAGACTTCTTACCAAGAAAACGCCTATTTCTCTCTCTCTCACTCGTGCGGAGCGTTGTGTATCCTTTTCTCGTTTTTAGCGGAAGATATATATACTCTCACGTTCTTCTTCTTCTCTCGTTGTTTGGAGATCCAAGAGAGCGCGTACGAGTAAGAAAATCATCTCATCGGGGAGACGATCCGTTTTTTTAGATACTCTTTCCTTCGCGCGTTTCTCTTCTTCCGCGAAACGCTTCTTCAATTGGAGACGTTAGACGCAATATGAGCGGCACCAAGAGCAGCGCCAGCGCATCCTCCTCCTCGAAAGCAGCGTCCAAAGAAGAGAAGAAGGAAAAAGAGGAGGACGAGATGAAAGTCGTCGTCAGCGCGGCGGAAAAAGAGGAAAAAGAATATTTAAAGACGACGACGGAAAATGTTGCGGACGAGGACGAGGACGAGGAGAAGAAAGCGTCGAACAAAAGCAAGACGAAGAGTACCTCTGATGTGCAAAGGCTCCCGAGACCGTCGCGAGAGAAACACGAAACCGCGATGAAAAGGTTGAACGAACAAATCGAGGAGAGGAAAAAAACGATCGAGTCGGCCAAAAGCAAAATCAAAGTCTTGAGAGACGGACGAGAAAAAGAGCAAGCGAAATACGCACCGATTCGATCGAAATTAAACGAGTTAGCCGCGCAATGTCAAATCTTGATGCAAACGAGAGATGCGTGTAGGAAAGAAGTTCAAGCTTTGGATAACATGGGGAAAGGCGAGAGAGACGGCGGTTCCGGGAACCGAGGCGGAGGGAAGAGCGCGGAGCAAATCGACACGGAGATGGCGAGAATCGAAGACCAACTTTCGCACGAAACGATGAGTTTGAAGGAAGAGAAAGTCTTGGTGGAGAAGATTAAGCAGTTGAATAAGATGAAGGATTCGGCGAGAGCGATGGCGGCGAAGCAGGCGCAGATTACCGGGACGGACGGGTCGAGGAAGGCTATGCAAGAAAAGGCGAAAGCGAAGGACGTGGAGATCAACGCGAACAAAGCGGAGCAGCAAAAACTGAAGAACGAAATCGATAAGATTCGCGGCGTAGAGGGAGGTGGCAACAACAAGAATAAGAAAGAAAATGGTAAAAGTGGTAATAGCGGCGGCGGCGATAACTTCAACAAGAACGTGAAAGCTTTAGAATCAGAAAGAGACGGCGCGTATAAGCAAATCTTGAAGATTCGGAAAGAAATGGACGATTTGCGAGACGATTTTAAGAAGAAAAACAACGAGTGGTTGAAGAGAGAGAAAGTCTTTCGCGCGGAGCGAGACGCGGAGTACGCGTCGGAGAAAAAAGCGTCGGAAGAGAGGAAAAAGCAGTGGGAAAGAGAAAACGCTCCGGAACCGTTCGAGGCGGAAATTTCTTCGTGCGACCAGTTGGTGAGTTTCTTGCAAAAGTTCTTACCGAAAAGTGCACCGGCGGAAGCGACGTCCTCGTCGTCTAAAAACGGAAGCGCGGAGGACTTGACCGCGAAGTTGTCCGGTCTGAAAATGGTCAACAAGAGAGACAAAGACGAAGAGATGGACGATTTGCTCTCCATGACTGGTACGCTCACGAAAGCGAAGAAGAACAAAGTCAACGCGATGAAAAACGCGGGACCTAAACCGCCAAAGGAAACCGACAAAGTGAACCTATCTTTAGACGCGTACGGTATGTTTGGTAAAGTTGGCATTTCCGCGCCGTTAATAGTTGGCGAGGTGCCCAGATGTGTAGAATTGCTCAACGAGAAGAAGGAAGAATTCTTGGAGAAGCGAAAGGTGAAGAAAGAGCGCATCGCCGCCGGATTAGAAGACCCCGTCGTCGAAGAGGAGTCCAAAGACGAAGAAAAGAAAGAAAAAAACGGCAAGAAGAACAAGAATAAAAAGAAAGGTGGTGGTGATGGTGGTGGAGGCAAGATGCTCGTGACGGTATCGTTCGAAGTCAAGGAGGACGAGAAGACGGTGGTTGTTTCGATTTCGCCGAAAAAAGAGGATTAGAAAGAAGAAAAACGTGTTCGAGTCTTCTGAGAGACGTGTAGTGCTCGACAAAAGTGTTATGATGATACTAAAACTAAATACTAAATTCTACTACAGTTCTACTTCTTCTCTTCCTCCGCCTCTTCCTTTTTCAATAAATAATACTCCGGATCGGTCTTCTTTAACAACGCTCTCGCGTGTTTCCTCCAAGCTTCGGAAACTCGCAATCGCATATCGAACGCGTTTCCCATACCTCTCAATAAAACAGACACTCTGGAGATCATGACCATTTGCCTCGGCGTGTCAATCATTGGATCCCTTCGCTCCATCTCGTCGATAAATTCTTGCAAATTTAAGCCTTCGGTGATATCTGGCGTGTCTCGATCGTTCCAAAAGGTTGCTAATTTGTACGCCGTATCGACGTCTCTCTTCTTCGTCTTTCCTCCGAACCCGTCCGGCGGCGAGGACCAGACCAGCCTCGCTACTTCTTCTTTATCTTCATGCAGTAACGCCAAGACGAGTTTGGCATACGCGCGTCGGGCGCATTCGTCGATGCGCACGGTTTGACCGTAGTCAATGAGACCGAGTCTTCCATCGGGCATTAAAAGAATGTTTCCCGGATGCGGGTCGCCGTTGAACGTGCCGCACTCAAAAATTTCGTGCGCGTGAACGTCCAACATGGTTCGCAACACGTCTCCGAGATTGACAAGCGTCGCGGACGGTTTCTTTTCTGACTTCCCAAACACGAGACGTAACGGTGAGAGATTATACGCCAACCGAATTGGTTCATCGATGAGAAGAAATTTCGCTCGAATCATCGCGTTCGCCTTCCTCGTCGCTCGCGCGGTTTCTTCCACGTCTTTAAAATTCGTTTCGTTTTTTGCCTCGTCGGCTAACAACGCATTCGCCGAATGACGCATCGCGTTCGCGTCCGCGCTCTTCCCAGTCGCCTTCAAAAATCTCTCGTACGACTCCTTCACACCTCTCACCAACGGCACTCCTTCGATCTCTTCCATAAACAACGCGTTCTTTGAACACATCTCCACTTTCGGTTCTGGTATTTTCACCCGATCTGAAAACTTCCCGTCCTCGATCAACCGTTTCATCTCTCGCAAATTCTCCGCCTCGATTCGATAATCAAACTCGTTCAAAAAGTTCCTCTGCACTTCCTTTAACGGCGGCACGTGTTGCGGTTGAAACAGTCTCAAAAAGAAAATCATCGTGTCCACGTCGTTCCTAAACCGACTCTCCACCTCCGGCGCTTGCACTTTGACCACGCACGTTTTCGATTCGCCTCGCAAGCGACATCGATGCACCGCTCCAATCGATGCCACGCCAATCGGCGTTTCCTCCCAATACTCGATCGCGTTTTCATACTTCGTCCCTCGTAAGCTTTCTTCCGCTATTTTCAGCGCCTCACCTTTCTCCAACTTCGTCGGCGCTTGATCTTGCACTTTCTTGCACCACTCGAGATATTTCTCCGGGACGAAGTCATCTCTCGTGCTTAAGAACTGCGCGTGTTTGATGTAAAATCCTCTCTGTT
>JACLAB010006337.1_pt1 | contig 27769 bp, 30 predicted proteins | sample 8027921 | NCBI WGS metagenome assembly JACLAB01 (sample SAMN15725117, study PRJNA655200) | protist metagenome | isolation source: fluorescence activated cell sorting (FACS) single amplified genomes of... | place: USA: West Boothbay Harbor, Gulf of Maine | collected 2000-07-19 | reverse complement strand
AAGTGGTAAACCTTCTACACAAGGGCCAAAAGCTACTGGTGAACGCTATCTTCCGGCTAAAGCTATTAAAGCTATGTCTAGTGGAGAGTATGCAGCTAGTACTGCTAAAAAAAGAAAAGACACTCAGGCTGGTAAACAGTTTTCTAAACAACCTAAAGCTGCAGCTGAAAAAGCTAAACGTTTTAGGCGCACGTAAATAAAAACAAGTAAGACTATTGGAGAAATAAATTTGTTGTGTGTGTTGGCCTTTGTTTCATTCGGTCACGCATGGACTGTAAGTGGTAACAGGTTGTTTCAGTATTGTTACTACGACTGTGGGTTGCCTAAAAACGGTTTGTTTTACGATAGGATATATAGAGTAAGCTACAACTATGTATGTCCTATAGAGGTTAAGTTCAAATGATTGATCCCTTTACAGCCTTTGCTGCAGCACAGACAGCTGTATCTGCTATTAAGAAGGGTATTCAGTTAGGCAAGGACATTGGAGGTATCTCTAACGACTTAGCTAAGTTTGCTGGTGCTGTATCTGATCTCACCTTTGCACATAAGCAGTCAGAGAATCCACCTTGGTATGCCGTACTATTCGGTGGTAGTGGCCCTAGTGCCATGGACATTTTCGCTAAGAAGAAACAAGCGGAGGCTCTTCGTGCTGAAATTAAACAGTATATCCAGTTTGCTTACGGGCAAAGTGCTTGGGAAGAACTTCTCCACATTGAAGCGCAGGTACGTAAAGACCGTCAGAAAACTATGTATCGCAAGGCTGAGATTAAACAGACTATTCTTGAGTGGAGCCTTGGTATATTGGTTGTTCTATCAGGAATTGGTGCTTTTGGCGTGGGCATTTATTTCCTCGGCAAAAAACAAGGAAAGTGGTAATGGCAAAGACTGTACTAGATGATTGGAAAGTACTCCCAAGGTTAATGATGCTGGCAGTCACTGTACTCACTTATCAAGCAGTACATTGGTTCATGTCCTTGCCTGACCCTAGCGTAGCGCAGTCTGGCCTTGTATCGGTCTGTATGGGTGCTCTCACAGGATGTTTCGGCATTTGGATGGGTAAAGAGTCTAAGACTAATGTAACACCCACACGTGTAGTGCACGAAGAAAGTTATAACAAATGATAGGTCAGATTATAGGTGCAGTAGGTGGACTTGCTTCGTCTTACCTTGACGGTAAGGTAGCAATACAGAAAGCCAATGCAGAGATAAGAGTTAAGCAAGCAACAGGTGAGCTTGACTGGGACATTGCTGCAATGAACAGCACCCAGAACTCTTGGAAGGACGAGTGGATTACTTTGTTATTTAGTATTCCTCTTATCCTAGCCTTCTGTGGTGACTGGGGTAACCAAATTGTACAGGCTGGTTTTGCATCCCTTGAGTCTATGCCTACATGGTATCAGTATTCACTGGGCGGTATTGTAAGTGCAAGCATTGGCATGAGATCAGTATCTAAGTTCTTTACAGGTAAAAAATAATATGACATTTAAACTATCTAACCGTAGCCTCGCTAAGATGGAAGGCGTAGATGAAAGACTAGTCGCAGTAGTCAAACGTGCTATTGAGCTTACTAAGGTAGACTTCGGAGTTATCTATGGTCTACGCACAGTAGAAGAGCAAGAGAAGCTTGTAGCTGCAGGTAAGTCCCAGACTATGAAGTCCAAACACCTAGAGGGCCGTGCAGTAGACCTTATGGCTTACGTAGATGGTAAGGGCGTATGGGAACTTAATGTTTACGATGATCTCTGTGATGCAATGAAAGAGGCAGCTAAGGAACTTGGTGTAGCAATCAAGTGGGGTGCAGCTTGGTCAGAGGGTGACATCCGTACTTATGCTGGTACAGCTGAAGATGCAATGATGGCATATGTAGACTTACGTAGATCACAAGGACGTAGACCTTTTATTGATGGTCCTCATTTTGAATTAATGTAGTAGGTAGCAAACTTTATACTTGCAATACCTGAAAGAAAGAGTTATTATGGCACGAGCACTAACAGAAAAACAAAAGAAACTACTTGAAGTCTTATTTGATGAGGCGGGTGGGGACATTGTTACTGCAAAAAAACTTGCAGGTTATTCCGATGCTACTTCATCTACTGAAGTTATTAACTCTCTTAAAGAAGAAATACTAGATGCCACATCTACTTATATGGCACGTAACGCACCTAAAGCTGCTATGGCTATGGTAGGTGCTTTGTATGATCCTACTGAGCTTGGTATTCGTGATAAGATGTCAGCTGCTAAAGAACTGTTAGATCGTACTGGGCTAGTTAAAACAGAAAAAATGCAAGTAGAAGCTAGAGGTGGAGTAATGTTAATGCCACCAAAGCAAACGGAAGAAGATGACTAAAACATTAAAGCAATGGAAGTTACCCCAACCGACTGACATAAAAGAAGACAATGAATGGGTTCCTATTCCCCGTATATCTAGGACCGTTCCATTTGGTTATGAGATAGACCCAGATGATCCTGATGTGCTTTTACCTATTGAGCACGAACTTGATATGCTTCAGCAAGCACAAAAGTATCTTAAACAATATTCATATCGTGAAGTAGCTAATTGGCTAACACGGAATACAGGTAGAGATATATCACATGTAGGTTTACGTAAACGGTTGGAAAATGAACGACAGCGAAAAAACAAAGCTAGAAGCCTACGCAGATGGGCAGACTATGCGAAAAAGGCAATCGCCAAAGCGGAAGAAATTGAACGCACAAGACTCGGAGCAAAAGTCAACGAAGGCGAAGACTACTACTAGGAAACGGAGTCGGGCCAAATTAAAGCCTGAACCCGCAAAGATTGTTGAAGAGGTTCCTATTGAGGAACAGCATAACATAATCTTTAAACCTAATGAAGGACCACAAACAGAGTTTCTTGCAGCGGGTGAGCGTGAAGTACTTTATGGTGGCAGCGCCGGAGGAGGAAAATCCTACGCCATGCTTGCCGATCCTCTACGGTACATGGGACATCCTAGCTTTTCAGGATTGCTACTACGGCATACTACAGAAGAGTTACGGGAACTTATCTTTAAATCTCAAGAGATGTATCCCAAAATCTGGCCCGGTATTAAGTGGTCAGAACGCAAGATGCAGTGGACTGCGCCCTCTGGTGCAAGATTATGGATGTCTTACCTAGACAGGGAAGATGACGTTCTCCGCTACCAAGGTCTGGCATTTAGCTGGATAGGCTTTGACGAGTTGACACAATGGGCTTCCCCATTTGCATGGAACTATATGCGATCTCGTCTCCGGTCCACTGCACCTGACTTGCCTATCTTTATGAGAGCAACTACTAACCCCGGCGGTAGGGGACATCACTGGGTTAAGAAAATGTTTATTGATCCAGCACCAGCAGGGAAAGCTTTTAATGCAACTGATATTGAATCTGGTGAAGACCTTAAATATCCTGCAGGACACGAAAAGGCAGGAAAACCTCTGTTCAAACGTAGGTTTATACCTGCACGTCTTTCAGACAATCCTTATTTAAGTAAACAAGGTGACTATGAAGCAATGCTTTTGTCGTTACCTGAACAACAACGTAGACAGTTGCTTGAGGGCGACTGGGACATCAAAGAAGGCGCAGCCTTTACAGAGTTTGATAGAAACATCCACGTCATTGAACCTTTTAAAATACCACACAATTGGGTTAAGTTTAGAGCATGTGACTATGGATACGGCAGTAAATCCGGAGTTGTTTGGTTTGCAGTTTCTCCTGATGAACAGTTAATTGTGTATAGAGAATTATACGTAAGTAAGGTTCTTGCTACTGATCTAGCCGACATGGTACTAGATTTAGAAGCGGAAGATGGAAACATTAAGTACGGTGTACTTGACTCTTCTTTGTGGCATAAACGTGGAGATACTGGTCCTAGTCTTGCTGAACAAATGATTATGAAGGGTTGTCGTTGGAGACCATCAGATCGTTCTAAAGGTTCTCGTGTAGCAGGTAAGAACGAAATACATAGGCGTTTACAGGTAGATGAGTTTACAGAAAATCCTAGAATGGTATTCTTTAATACTTGCACAAATATAGTGTCACAATTGCCAGCTATACCTTTGGATAAAAAGAACCCAGAAGATATTGATACACATTCTGAAGATCACTTGTATGATGCCTTGCGCTATGGTATAATGTCCAGACCACGATTTAGTGTATTTGATTACGATCCACACGGAAGACCTTCAATAGGTATGCGTGTAGCAGACGCAACGTTTGGTTACTAAGGAAAAATAAATGGCAGAAGAAAATGACATCTTTATTGAAGACAATTCAATTGCATTAGAGGATACAGATAACTCTACTGAATTTGATGCAGATACTTCAAAGATTATTCCATATGTAATGGAACGCTACAACCGTTCAGAAGACTATCGGCGTCAAGATGAAGAACGTTGGCTACGCTCATATCGTAACTATCGTGGTATCTATGGACCAGACGTACAGTTTACGGATGCAGAAAAGTCTCGTGTATTTATTAAAGTTACTAAGACAAAAACCTTAGCTGCGTATGGGCAGATTGTAGATGTATTGTTTGCTAACAATCGTTTTCCTTTGTCCATTGAACCTACAGAACTTCCAGAAGGTGTAGTCGCAGACGTACACTTTGATCCAGCTGAACCCGAACAAATGCGTGAAAATGGGTTGGATAAAGAAATTAACCCTTACGGTTTTAAGGGTGATGGTAAAGAGTTTCCTGCAGGAGCAACTCTTAAAACATTAAATGATATGCTTGGTCCTATCAAAGATAAGTTTGAGGGGGTTGATAATGTACAAGCTGGTGTAGGTAAAACTCCTACATCTATTACATTTAGTCCTGCGATGATTGCAGCTAAAAAGATGCAAAAGCAAATACAAGATCAATTGGAAGAATCATCTGCATCTAAACACTTACGTAGTACCGCTTTTGAAATGGCCTTGTTTGGTACTGGTGTAATGAAGGGTCCATTTGCTATAGACAAAGAGTATCCTAATTGGGATGAAGAAGGTAACTACGATCCCGTGTTTAAAACTATACCACAGGTATCTCATGTATCTGTGTGGAACTTTTATCCTGATCCAGATGCTAATAGCATGGACGACGCTCAGTATATAATTGAACGTCATAAACTGTCTCGTACCCAAATGAGAGGGTTAAAGAAAAGACCTTACTTCCGTAGTACAGTTATTGATGAAGCAATTTCTTTGGGTGAAAACTACGATAAACAATATTGGGAAGATGATCTCTCAGACTACGCACCTGAGCATGGCATTGAACGTTATGAAGTTCTAGAGTACTGGGGCATGGTAGACGTTGAGATGCTGGAAGAACAGGGCGTAGATATTCCAGATGAACTTACAGCATTTGATGAGTTACAGGCAAATGTATGGATTTGTAACAATAAATTAATTCGCATGGTGCTTAATCCATTTAAGCCTGCACGTATTCCTTATCAAGCTGTGCCTTATGAATTGAACCCTTATTCATTCTTTGGTGTTGGTATTGCTGAAAATATGGATGATACTCAAACGCTTATGAATGGTTTCATGCGTATGGCGGTGGATAATGCAGTACTGTCGGGTAATCTTCTTATTGAAGTAGATGAAACCAACCTAGTACCCGGTCAGGATTTATCTGTGTATCCCGGTAAAGTGTTTCGTAGGCAAGGCGGTGCACCCGGACAGGCTATCTTTGGTACTAAGTTTCCTAACGTTGCTGGTGAAAATCTACAGTTGTTTGACAAGGCACGTGTACTTGCGGATGAATCAACAGGCTTCCCATCTTTTGCTCACGGGCAGACAGGTGTGTCTGGTGTAGGCCGTACAGCAAGTGGTATTAGTATGTTGATGGGTGCTGCCAGTGGCGGTATTAAGAACGTAATTAAAAACATTGATGATTATCTACTGCGCCCAATGGGTGAAGGTTTATTCCGCTTTAACATGCAGTTTAACTTTGACCCAGAGATGCGTGGTGACTTAGAAGTTAAAGCACGTGGTACTGAATCTCTTATGGCTAACGAAGTACGTAGTCAACGTTTGATGCAGTTCTTGCAAGTATCCTCCAACCCAGCACTTGCACCATTTGCTAAGTTTCAATACATTATTCGTGAGATTGCAAAATCTCTTGAACTTGACCCTGACAAAGTAACCAACAATATGGACGAGGCTGCATTGCAAGCAGAACTTATGAAAGGTATGCAAGCACAACAGCCAGCAACAGAAGGTGGACCTGCACCCGCAGGAGCAAACCCAATGGACACATCAGGAGCAGGTGGTGGTAATATAGGCGTAGGCCAAGCACCAGTACCGGGAGAACAAGGATTTAGTGGTAATGCACAAGGACAAGGAGCACCTCAGCAAGCTCAAGGCGATGGTCAGCAGCCAAGCCCAATGGTCTAAGTTTGAAGAATACTTAGATACTTTAATAAACCAACAACACCGCACTATGGAACAAACTAATGAATCTGTTGCAGTGTATAGATCACAAGGCGCAATATATCAGTTACGTAGATTAAAACTATTAAGAGATGAAGTATTAAAGAATGGCTGAAGTAGGAAAGAAAACAGGTAAGCAAACACAAGCAGGTCGTGATGTATACGAAACACCTGAAGGTGAAATGGTATCTGAAAAATCTACAACTATTGAGTATAAAGGCAAGTGGATTAATGTTCCTACTATACACGGCGGTAAACAATATTCTGAAGATGAATTAATGGAAATGCTAGATAAGGGTTTAATAAAGCCTACTAGCGCACACGACAAATTAGAAGAAGCTATTCAGGCGGCACAAAGCCGTAGTAATTCTCTTGAATTTAATAAAGGCGGTACTCCTATGTTAGAAAAACAAATGGAACTCTTTGAAGATGGTGGTCTTCGTGATGAAGGTGGCATGGTAGATGAAGTGTCGGGTAACGATGTACCAGTAGGTAGTACCCGTAAAGAAGTACGGGATGATATTCCTGCTATGCTAAGTGAGGGTGAGTTTGTTTTTCCAGCCGATGTAGTTCGTTATATTGGTTTAGAAAACTTAATGCGTATAAGACAAGATGCCAAGCAAGGCTTAAAACAAATGGATGCTATGGGTCAGATGGGTAACGGTGATGAAGCTGTGCTACCTGACGATATGCCGTTTGGTGTAATGGATTTAATTATTGTTGATGGTGAAGAAGAACCACAAGAAAAAGCACAGGGTGGTGTTATTCACGCTAACCAAGGTACGTTTGTAACTCCTATGTTTAATCCGTCAGATCAAGATGTACGTGAGTATAAAAACGATAAAGGTGATAGCTTGTTTATACCATTCTTAGGTGGTGAACCAGTATACCCAATTCCAACAGGTTATTTTCCAGCGGGACAAGCACCAGAAGAAACAGAAACAGAACAGGCTATTCCTGTAAGTGATGATAGTGATCCACCACCTCCCCCACCACAATCTGAGTTCCAGAAAGCTGGTGGCTTTGGTATGGACACTTCTGCTACAGACGGTAAAGCTTTAGATATGTGGATTAAAGAAGCGGAAAAAGTAGGTACTGTTGGTAACGTAGTTGCAGGTATTGCTGCCGCTATTAACCCACTAATAGGTGGTGCTATAGCTCTCGCAAACAAAAAACAAAAGAAAGACATTATAGCAATGCTTGACAAAAAAATTGCTCAAGCACAAAAGACCCCTATTGCAGGGCAAGTTAAAGCTTTGCGTGATTTAAAAACTCGTTTGACAACAACCGAAGGTAAGGGTATACTGTCTAAAGTAGTTGGCGGAATTATGGATACTCTTTCTGACGCACTAGGTTTTGGTGAAGAAGAAAAAGCAAAGGCAAAAGCTGTATCAGGTACAGTTGCTGGACAAGACCCAAATGAGTCTGATGCTGCAACTGAACAAGCTGTTGAGAAAAGTTTACGTCCTGAGTTACGTCCCGATGAACTTCCAACTACAGCAGAAAATTTTAGAGAAACTGAAGCAAATTTGTTTGATGATAGAAGTAACTATATTGTTGAGGCGGGTGATTTAGAAGCTACTGACGGACCTACTACACCAGAACTTCCTCGTGTGCGTGAGCCCCAAAGCGACTTAGTCAAACTTGATACTGGAGAATTTGTTGAACCGCCTATGCCTCAACTACCCGGAACGCCTTTTCGCCAGCTAGACTTCATGGAGGACAACTTTCATAACCACTTACCCTTTGACCGGACAGTGGCGCTACCTACAGAACCAAAAGTCCCGGCACTAGAAAACCCAAGTATGACTGCACCTGCTACTGTTGCACCTGCTACTGTTACAACTGCTGTAGATGATCTGCGTAAAAGTATAGCTGATTTAAGTTACGATGAAAGTAGAGCTACCGCTATGTCCTCATTATCTGGCTTTAGTGAGGATGCATCAAGTCAAGCTATTAGATCGTATCTTGAAAAAGCTATGAATAACGTAGATACAATTGTAAAAGGTACAGATACACCACCTACTACACCGACTACTAAACCAGACCCTACAGCACCTGCACCAAGCGGTGGAAATGACGATGATGGTCCGAGCTTCCCGGCTGCACCTACACCTACATCTAATGTCGGCAATCTTCAGGGGATGTCTACGGCAGATAAAACAGCAGCCGTGGCATTAAAAACAGACAACCTATCACCTACAGAAAAAACAGGTGGTGCAGAATTGGATAGTGCACTAGGAATAAGTGGACTAAACAAAGGTGGCTTTGCTAAAAGAAAAAATAAAAAGTAAGCACCTAATATGACTGGCCTACCCATCCCCCTCCAACAAGGCTACGGTGGCCCCAGTAAGGAAGACTAAATGTCAGAAAATATGGAAGTAATGGCTTCAACTATGGAAGCCCCCAAGAAAGTAGCATTTGCTAATAAAAAGTATTCAAACGAAGATAGACTTAAACGAGATGAAGAAGAACTAGAACGTTTGATTTCTGAACAAAAAGGTGAAGCGGTAGAGGAAAGTGAACCTCAAGAAGTTGAACCAGCAAATGCAGAAGAACGCAGTTTTAAAAAACGGTATGGTGATCTCCGGCGACACCAGCAAGCTAAAGAAAAAGAATACGAAGATCGTATTGCAACACTTGAGAAACAATTAAACGAGTCAACTAAACAAGAGATTAAGCTACCAAAGTCAGATGAAGATATTGAAGCTTGGTCTAAACGTTATCCTGATGTTTCCGCTATTGTTGAAACAATTGCAATTAAAAAAGCAAAAGAGCAATCTGCCCAGTTAGAAGAGCGTGTACGGGCAGTAGACGAAATGCGTGAAACTGCAGTACGTGAAAAAGCTGAAGTTGAATTACTTAAATTGCATCCAGACTTTAATGACATTCGTGATAACGATGACTTTCATGAGTGGGCAGATGAACAACCTAAATGGGTGCAGGATGCATTATACGAAAACGACAACGATGCTCGTTCTGCTGCTCGTGCAATTGATCTTTATAAAGCAGATCGTGGCATTTCTACTAAAAAGAAATCCACTTCAAAGGACGCCGCTCGTTCTGTAAACACACGAAGTGAGCGCAGCAATATTCAGGCTAATGGTAGCGGTAGTGCTATTCGTGAGTCTGAAGTACAAAAGATGTCTGCAATAGAATACGAAAAAAATGCTGACGAGATCATGGAAGCTATTCGTACAGGCAACTTTATTTACGATTTATCTGGTTCCGCCCGATAAATAGTATTGACATATAGATTATTTATGATATAACTATATGTGAATAAGTGTAATAGTATGGCCCCGCTAGGTATTAACTACGGTTACCCATACTATAAACACTAACATAGCAAACAATATAACTTTTCGGATTACCTAAAAACGTATGGCCCATTTAAACTAAAGTATGACTGATCATCATAGTTTAGATATTAAGTGCACCCATAAACGATTAGCCTCTATAATAAGTAATACATAGTTTGCATCTGTAAAACTAATGCTAAGGAGAATTACGATGGCATTCGGTTCCGCAGGGGGTTATACCAACCTCCCCAATGGTAACTTTTCCCCAGTTATCTATTCCAAACAGGTGCAACTTGCATTCCGCAAAGCATCTATTACTGAAGCAATCACTAACAATGATTATTTCGGAGAAATCGCCAACATGGGCGATACTGTAAAAATCATCAAAGAACCCGAAATTTCCGTGTCGGCATATCTACGTGGTACAACAATCGCACCACAAGATTTGGCTGATGCTGATTTCTCGTTAGTTGTTGATAAAGCTAACTATTTTGCTTTCAAAGTAGACGATATTGAAGAGGCTCATAGCCACGTCAATTTCCAAAGCCTTGCAAGTGATCGTGCAGCTTATCGTTTGGCTGATCAGTATGACCAAGAAGTTCTTGGCTACTTGTCTGGTTATGCTCAATCTACTCTGCATGACAATGCTGATGGTGTCAACACTACAGTAAATGGTACTAAAGCTAACACTGCAGCTGGTTCTGATGAACTCTTGGCAGCTAACAAGCTGAACATGGCAAGCTTTGGCAACATTACTACTACACCTTCTGCAAGTACAACAGGTGACTCTATCCCAATCGCAGCACGTCTGCCGGGTGCGACTGCCTTGCCAACTGCGTATGCTTCACCTTCTATGGTTCTGTCCCGTATGGCTCGTGTCATGGATGGGCAAAATGTACCATCTACAGGTCGTTGGGTTGTCATTTCACCTGAAATGATGGAAATCCTTCGTGATGAAGATTCACGTCTTTTGAACGCAGACTTCGGTGGTTCAGGCTTGATGAATGGTTTGGTGTTGAATAACTTCCACGGCTTCCGTGTACACGTAACCAACAACCTGCCTTCAGTAGGTACTGGTGCTGCAACTACAGGTACAACTGCACAGGATGACAACTACGGTGTAATCGTAGCTGGTCATGACTCAGCTGTTGCAACTGCAGAGCAGATCAACAAAACTGAAACATATCGTGATCCAGACAGCTTCGCTGACATTGTTCGTGGTATGCATCTATATGGTCGCAAAATCTTGCGTCCAGAAGCCCTTGTAACAGCACGTTACAACTTGGCTTAATGGAATAAACATTGGGGCTGGCTTCGGCTGGCCCCTTTGTGCTTACTATAAAGGTTCTACTAATGTCAATCACTACAGCAGTATGTAACAGCTTTAAGCAGGAACTGCTTGGTGGTGTGCATGACTTAGATACTGACACAATAAAAGTTGCACTAATTAAAGTATCGCCAACTGGTACTTATAATTCTAGTACAACAAACTACTCAGACGTTACAGATAATTCAGATGAAGCTGTAGGTGCTAACTACACTTCTGGTGGTAACACACTAGAAGGAGCAACTATAGCTTTAGCTAGTTCTACTGCTACGGTCGATTATGACAATATTACATGGTCATCTGTAACTATTTCTGCTGATGGGTGCATCATTTATAACTCATCTAAGTCCAACAGAGCTATTGCTGTAGTTTCTTTTGGTTCAACTAAGAAGTCTATCAATGGGGATTTTACAGTTCAATTTCCCACAGCAGACGCATCTAACGCCATAATACGTATTGCATAAGGAGTAAACAAATGGCAACGTTTAACAAATTTAACTCATTTATTGAGTTTGCTGTAGAGGCTGCAAATTTAGGTTCAGACACCTTTAAAGTTGCATTGTGCAACACAGCACCTACTGCTAGTAACAGCACACTTGGTGATCTTACACTAGCTTCTGGCGCACCAGCCAATCTTGATAGTGTAACTATTACTACATCTGCATCTTCACAAACAAGTGGCACATACAAGCTAGTACTTGCTGACAAAACAATGACAGCATCTGGCACAGTAGGTCCATTCCGTTATGTTGTCATCTATGATGATACAGTAGCAAGTGATCCTCTAGTAGGTTATTACGACTACGGTTCATCTATTACGTTGAACTCAGGCGACAGTTTTACTGTTGACTTTGACGGAACTAACGGCTTCCTTCAGATCGCATAATAGGTCACATCAATGGTCACTCTTGTAAATAGGGCAAAGATGTCCACCAGTACTACAGGTACTGGAACAATCACGCTTGGATCAGCTGAGGATGGCTATCAAAGTTTTGCCGATGCAGGAGTGACCAACGGTGATGTAGTTCGCTATGTCATTGAGGACGGTGACGACTGGGAGATTGGCTCAGGCACTTACACGGCCTCTGGGACAACGCTTACACGCACGGTAGACGAAAGCTCTAACTCTGACGCTGCGTTGAACTTAACTGGCTCTGCGGTGGTGTTTATCACGGCTGCGGCTGAAGATCTGTTTCAATCTGATCTTACGTTAGATGATAAAACCGCAAATTACACTATTGTTGCAGGAGATGCAGGTAAGGTTATTACGCATAGTGCTAATAGCATAACAGTTTCACTTACAGCAGCAGCAACACTTGGAGCAGGTTTTCATGTTTGGATTAAAAACCGTGGTGCTGCAAATAGTGTAACTACTATTGATCCTGACGGGTCAGAAACAGTAGACGGTCGTGGTATTGTTTATTTGTACACAGGTGAAAGCACTCACCTTTATACAGATGGTACAAAATGGTACACAGTTGATCGCACTATAATGTTTTCTGGCAATACAGCAACAGATTACTATGCTCCACCAAAGGCTGCTGGTGCTGGCTCAATTGCTGCTGGCCTTCAGGCAACCGCAGATGGTTCCGATGCAGCCGCATATGGGTATACTGCAAGCGCAAGTGGCACAAACAGTCTTTCTCTTGGCTATGCTACTCTTGCGACTGGCACAAGATCAACCGCTATTGGAAATTCTCGTGCGGGTGGAACGGACTCCTTTGCTGCACAGATTGGTAGTAACTCTAGTTCTTATGGCGCAACTGGCAACAATGCTACTGCCGTTGGTATACTTACAAAAGCCACTGGTTTAGATTTTGTATTTGGTAAAAGTAGTATAGCGTCAGGTGGTTCTGGTTCTCTAAGCTTAGGAATGGATAACACTAGCTCTGCGGGTGGCGCAGTTACTTTGGGTAAAGGTAATACAGCTAGTCATATTGATGCTGTTGTGATTGGTCAGGGTGCCTCGTCATCCGCTGCCGATGAAATTACTCTAGGCCATACAGACCAGACTGTCAGAATATCTAGTTCTTACACCCTGCCAACCTCTGACGGCACTAACGGACAAGTGCTTACCACAGATGGCTCAGGGGCAGTCACGTTTGCTGATGCTGGGGGTGGGCCTGATCTTTACAGCGACAGTGCCAACGGAAGTGCAGTAACTCCAACGTCAAATGCAGGTGGCTCCTATAATAGTGTAGCGATTGGCAATGGTGCAGATATTGGTTCTGGTCGTGGCGAAAGTATTGCTATCGGAACAGACGCTTTAACAAATCAATCTCAGGCGATTGCTTTGGGCAAGGCTGCGACTGTAGGTAGTGGTGGATCGTTTGCAACAGCATTAGGCAGAAACTCGCTTGCAAACGGAACCTCGGCTACAGCCATTGGGACATCCTACGCATCAGGCACTGACAGCCTTGCCGCAGCCATAGCCAACAACACTTCTACCTACGGTGCCACTGGTGTTAATAGTATTGCGATGGGGTATCTGTGTAAATCCACTGGACCAAACGGTGTTAGCTTGGGGCAAAACAATATTGTATCAGGCGCTAACGCCACTGCTATTGGTTACTTTAATACAGCAAGCGGTTATTACACAACTGCACTAGGTTACGACAATACAACATCTGGCGCTTTCGGTCACGCTATTGGCTACCAAGCTGTTTCTAGCGTAAAAGGCAAGGGTGCATACGCATCTGGAGCCTTTAGCGCAGATGGAGATGCCCAGTCTGGCCTGTTTACTTTGCGTAGCGACACTACAGACGCAACACCAGAAGCCCTGACCACAGACAACTCTACACCGGGGACGGTAGATCAAATCATCCTCCCCAACAACTCTGTCTACGGTTTTACAGGCACAGTAATTGCTCGTGAAGACAGCTCAAGTACAGATGACTTTGCTGTATGGGAAATCAAAGGTGGTGCAGTTAGGGGAGCTAATGCAGCCTCAACAACCCTTGGTTCTTACAACATAAACAAGATTAGTGAAAGCACAGGCGCATCCAACTGGAGTATTGCCCTGTCAGCAGACACAACAAACGGTGCTGTTGCTATTATGGTAACAGGAGAGGCAGCTCACAATATTCGGTGGGTCGCTACGGTAAACACTACGGAGGTTATTTACTAATGGGATCAGTTAATATTGATAACACTGGCTCAGGCGCTGACGTAACACTCTCTAGTGACGGTACTGACCTACTTTTAGACGGCACAGCGGTTGGTGGTTCACCTGATCTTTATGCTGAGAGCTACGATGGCACATCTACAAAGCCAAATGCTGGTGGAACAAACACTATAGCTATTGGTGTTAATGCGTATGCTGTAAACGAAAATTCTATAGCTTTTGGTACTAATGCTTCAGCGCAAGGCGGGACATCAGCAGTAGCTTTAGGGGATGGTGCTGATGCAAGACAGGTTACGGCTGTAGCTATAGGTTTTAATACTTATGCTGACGGATCAGCGTCTGTTGCATTAGGGCGAGATGCACAGGCTAGAGCAGATAATGCAATTGCTTTAGGAAAATCTCGTGCTGGTGCGGCTAGTAGTATTGCTGGAGCTATAAATAATAATTCAAGCTCTTATGGTACAACTGGTGTAAACTCCGTAGCGCTTGGTACTCAATCTAGAGCTACTAATAATAGTGCAGCATCTATTGGTCAAAGCTCTATAGCTAGTGGTTATCAGTCAGCCGCATACGGTTATAATGCAGTAGCTAGTGGTCAAGACAGTTTTGCAGGAGGCTCAACTACAGATGCTACAGCCACAAACTCAACTGCCTTGGGTAAAAACGCCCAAGCAACTCATGCAAATGCAACCGCCGTTGGCTACAACGCAGCAACAAGTGCAACAAATCAGGTTGCTTTAGGTGCGTCAGGTTATGCAGTTAAGATTAGTGACACCTACACCCTACCCACATCAGACGGTACGGCTAATCAGGTGCTTACCACAGACGGTTCTGGTGCAGTTACGTTTGCGGATGCTGGTGGCCCTGGCGGTGCTACAGGGGTAGATTTTAACGACGATGTGAGAGCTCGTTGGGGAACTGGTAATGACTTAGAGATTTACCACGATAGTACAACAAATAAATCTCACATTACTGAAACTGGTTCTAGTCATCTGGTTATTCAGGGCCAAGAAATACAATTTAAGAACGCTTCTGGCACAGACTTAATGGCGTTAAATTCTGCTCAAGTAGAGTTGTTTTTTAATGGTAGCAAAAAGTTAGAGACTAATACTAGTGGAATAACAACTACAGGTACAGTCAATGTAAACGGAGCCTACACCCTGCCCACCTCAGACGGCACCAACGGACAGGTACTAACCACAGACGGCTCTGGTGCAGTCACGTTTGCGGATGCGCCTGCCCCACTTGAGCTTTATGCTGAGAACCCAAGCAGTCCAACTGCACCCTCTGCAACTGGTACGAATGCATTAGCCTTGCAAGACGGTGCAGTAGCTTCGGCAAATCGTTCTATTGCAGTTGGTCAAGATGCCGTATCTTCTGGTATCTACGCAGTTGCTCTTGGCGTTTCCACTGACGCTATAAACTTTTATGGGACTGCGTTAGGTTATAAGGCTCAGGCTGCGTCAGGAGATGGTGCTACAGCTTTAACAAATAGTCGTGCTTCGGGTTCTTACAGCTTTGCAGCAGCCATCGCCAACAACACCTCAAGCTATGGTGCTACTGGGTCTAACTCTGTGGCTATTGGCAAATTGGCTAAAGCGACTTCAACTGGTGCCGTTGGTATTGGCTATGAAACTCAATCGACAGGTCAGTATAATTCAGCCCTTGGTGGATACCAGACGCAAGCAACAGGCACATATCATTCTCTTGGTCTTGGCAGTAATGCTAGGTCTACGGCATTTGCATCAACGGCAATTAATGGTGGGAATACAGGCTCATATGCTACGGCTGATTGGTCTGTTTCAATGGGCGGGGGTGCTTTATCAAACATTATTGGTAAGTTTGCCTATTCATCGGCTGGTGCATTTGGTTCTGGTGCTACTGGCGATGCGCAGCAAGGTACATATGTTTTGCGCAGCGACACTACAGATGCAACTGCGGAAGCTATGACAACAAATAACAGCACGGCTGGCACAACCAACCAAGTCGTCCTACCCAACAACTCTGCCTACAGCTTCTCAGGCACAATCGTAGCACGTCAGCAAGCCTCGGCAGGCACAGCAAGTGCAGCATGGAAGGTCGAGGGCTTGATCCGCAGGGAAGGTTCTGCTGGTACGACAGTGCTAGTCAACAGCGCAACAACTGTTCTTGATAATACCCCCGGCTGGGGCATGGCACTATCCGCTGACACAACAAACGGTGGTCTTAAAGTAGAGGCCACAGGTGCAGCATCAACTAACATCAGGTGGGTCGCTACGATCCATACATCTGAAGTAACTTACGCCTAAATAGGAGAATCCAAATGGCTATTCAAAACAACATCGCAGAAGGTGCCTCACAATATGGCATCGCTTTTAACAGCGCATATTATCGCATCGTGACAGCGGCAATCAGCCGTCAACGTGGAACTGATCCAAAGTTCAGCGTGATGATTGACCTGTCAGCATATGCGACAGCCACACCTGGTGACGACACTCGTGAGGTGGACTTCAAGCGGTACAACGCAAACTTAGCTGACGTTCAGTCTGCATCGGGCGACACATTCTTGGACAAGTGCTATGCTTGGGTAATGGCTCAAGATGACATGGCGGGAAGCACGGCGGTATAAATTATGGCATTAACCATCAATCATCAGACGAATGACATCAGTGCTACCAGTGGTTCCGTCACGATTGATGGCGCTGCTCTCGGCGGCGGAGCAACAGGGGGTGGCTCAGATGAGGTATTCTTTGAGAATGGGCAGAACGTGACCACGAACTACACAATCACAAACGGCAAGAACGCAATGTCGGCTGGCCCTATTACGGTTGATAGTGGTGTGACTGTAACAGTCGGTGCTGGCGAAACATGGACGGTGGTTTAACATGAGTACACTAAAGGTAAACACACTGGAAGAAGCTACCGCTGGTGGTGCTACGTTTTACACGGCTAAGGCTGTCGCAACATTTGACGGGAAGGCAAACACGATACAGGCGAGTGCAAATGTCTCAAGTATGACAGATCATGGTACGGGACAGTACACCTTAAACTGGCAGAATAACTTTGGTAACATTAACTACACCTCTACAGGTATGGCTGGTGCTGCTTGGAACAACGAATCTGGTGTTGCACAGCCTAGAGATACCTATGTACCTACTACTTCTTCATGCCGATACCATTGCTCTTGGTTTAACAGTCAAACACATGACAACCGAGTTATAATGATAACAGCGACTACAGTATAATGAGCAACTACAGAGTAATATACGAAGACCCAGAGCAACCAGAGCAACCCGCCTGTGTGCTTGTTCCTAGTGACAACTGGCTTGAAGAAGCTAAGGCTGGGCTACTACCACCCATCTCAGTTTACTGGGCTTTGCAAGACGATGAGCAACAAGCCATTGCTGAGGGTCGCCACGACAACTTTAAGCATGACCCAGAGAAACATGCAGCACAGTGGACAGCACCCCGTATTGGGCCTCTCACAGAAGAAGAAGCTATTGAGTATCTCATCATGAAAGACATCCCTCGTCACATCTGGTCGGTGGAGTACAACAGACCAATGTTTAAAATTGTTAAGACAGCAGATGTACCGTCTGACAGACAGTTCCGTAATGCGTGGAGGTTAGCCGCATGAGTACGTTAAAGGTAGATAACCTACAGACTACAGCTGGCGCTGGTCTTTATACTGCTAAGGCTTGGGCTTGTATTGACGGCATAGGAGTGCCGAGCATAACTGCTGATGGCAATGTTTCATCAATCACGGATAATGGAACCGGCACTTACACACTTAATTACTCAAGTAGCTTTTCTACAGGTAACTACTCTTGGGTAGGGACTGCTCCCAACTTCCTAGATAATACAAAAAGGTCTGTAAACGTATTATGCTCAAATAACGACGGGGATGCGAGTGTCAAGACAACAGCGGCAACTAGGATTAGAGTTGGGCAGTCTAATTCACTAAACTCTTATGATACAAAAAATGTGTCCGCTATGGTAATGGAGTGACCTTAATGACTAAAACACTAATCAAGATAGGCGCAACATCTTATGACGCCGCAGACTATGAAGTACCAGCAGAACGCACCTTCCGTGGTGCTTGGGAAGCTAATGCAGATGCAGGGGTAATCTCTGTAGACATGGCAGCAGCCAAGGACATCTGGCGTGACAAGATACGTCAAGCTCGTATTGAGCCATTGGCTGCACTAGACACAGCCTACATGAAGGCTCTTGAGACGGGTGCTGACACGACACAGATCATCTCTGACAAGCAAGCCTTGCGTGATGCACCCTCACTAGCAAGCATTGACGCAGCTACTACTCCTGCTGAACTCAAAGCAATCCAGCCCATCCCTAACGTAACGGTGGAATGATATGGCTAGTGTAATCCGTGGTAATGACAACTTTGATAGTGCCGATACTGGCCCTAGTACAACATACGGTGACGTTGGGACTTATGGCTACTTCATAAACACAACCGCTGTAACCTCAATGCAAGCTGGTACCCGAACAGTTGCTGGTTCAACCTTAAGACCCCACGGCTCTGTGGGTGGGCTTACCGCCTCGTATGACGGCAACCACCATTGGCCTGAGCCTAATTCTAACTCTCCCTCAGGAACATGGAGAAATATGGGTGGGTTTACACGGGGTTGGTCTGGAAATCCTAGATATATTAACACACTGTATGTGAGAATATCCTAATGAGCATAGCAATCACAGAAGTCCGTAATGCGGCATCACTACAGTCCGATAACCTCCGTATGGACGTAGAGATTAACCATCCACAGCACGGTTGGATACCTTATACTCTTGACTCTGCTGACACAGATACAACCATTGACAACGATGCAGTCTTAGCTTTGATCGGCACAGACTTCGCAGCTTATGTTCCGCCTACTCAGGCAGAGCTAGACGCAGCCGCAGCCGCACAGGTTCGTGCAGATCGGGATTATCGACTCCTAGAAGTAGATGCTATTGCTGGCAATGCACTTCGCTGGGCTGCACTTGATGCTGATACACAGGCTGCATGGTCTGTATACCGTCAAGCGTTACTAGATGTACCACAGCAATCCGGCTTTCCACACAGTGTAACTTGGCCCACTAAACCGTAGGAGTAGTTTATGCTAGGGTTTTCACCATTAGCCTCTGCACCATTAGCAGACGACGGAGGTGTTGTATCCGTAGCCTACACAATGGAGGCTGCACAAGGCAGCTTCACGCTTACTGGTCAGGCAGCTACACCCACAGCAGACTTTAATATCACATTAAATAGCGTAAGTCTTAGCCTATCTGGACAAGCTACAGACTTTACCAAAGCACTCTTCGTATCAGCAGCTAATGGCAGCTTCACGCTAACTGGTCAAAGCGCAGAGTTAGACCCAGCGTATGTTATAGCTGCAAATAATGATTCATTCAGTCTAACAGGACAAGCAGCTAACTTTACTAAAGCCTTCTCTGTATCTGCGGCTAATGGCAGCTTTACATTTACAGGACAAGATGCACTTAAAGGTATTTCTGAAACTGCAGGGCTTGTATCTTTCAGCATTACAGGTCAGGATGTAGGACTAACCAAAACATTAAACGTAGACCTTAATCAAGGTTCTTATAGTTTAACTGGTCAAGCATCTAACTTTAGTAAAGACTTAAATGTCACTGCAAACCAAGGCAGCTTTAGCCTAACAGGACAGGATACAAACCTTAATAAATTTGTTTCTGTATCTGCAGGTCTAGGTTCATTCAGCTTAACTGGTCAAGCTGCTTCTTTTGCTAGAAGTATAAAGATAGTTGCAAACAATGCTTCGTATTCTTTAAATGGTTATGCAGTTACTTTTGTTGCTGGTCAGGGACTTATTGCAAGTGGCGGTACTTACTCTCTAACAGGGCAAGCTGCTAACTTTACTAAAGCTGTTAACATCTCCGGTGCAAACGATAGTATAACTTTAACAGGCACAGCAGCTAACTTTACTAAAGATGTAAAACTAACATCTAATGTTGGATCATTTACATTAACGGGTCAAGACGCACTAAAAGGCATATCTGAGACTGCAGGGCTTGTTTCCTTTACACTAAACGGACAGGCAGCAAACCTTAATAAACAGCTTAATGTTACAGCTAATAATACAAGCTATACACTAACAGGACAACAGGCTTCTGTAGCCGTAGACTATAATATTACTGCAGGTCAAGGTAACTTTAACTTAACTGGTCAAGATGCGCTTAAAGGAATATCTGAGACTGCTGGTCTTGTATCGTTTAGTGTAGCAGGTCAAGACGCATCATTTACTAAAACTCTTAATACTACTCTTGACCAAGGTAACTTTACCTTAACTGGTCAGGATGCGTTAAGAACTATTGCATTAAGTACTAATACAGGTTACTATAATCTTACTGGTCAAGATGCTGGTTCTGTACAGGTACTAAGTATTATATCGCCTACAGGTAGCTTCACACTATCTGGGCAAAACAGTACACTAAATACTGGTAAGCTATTTTCTGTTGATAACACATCTTATATCAGCGCAGGGTATGATGTAACCTTTGATGTATCTGTAGCAACTAACACTGGTACATATACTCTAACAGGCCCAGAACCAAGTATTACTAAAGACCTAAACATGACGTTGGGTCTAGGTACGTTTAGCTTTGAGGGACAAGATGCTCTTAAAGCTATCTCTGAAGTTGCTGGCTTAGTATCATTCAGTGTAGATGGGCAAGATACTACACTAACCTCTGTAAGGTCTTTCAGTGCAGATGCGGGTAGCTTTACCCTTGCTGGTCAAGATGCTGCTACGCTAAGAGAAGTTAAACTTTCTGCTGAATCAGGAAGCTATGCAGTAGCAAAACAAGATATAACATTTGGCGTAGAGCTATCTATTATATCTGATAATGCAGCGTATGTTCTTACAGGTCAAGACGCAGTACCTAATATTAGCAGAGTAATGTCTGCTGGACATGAGACCTTTACCGTTACGGGTCAAAACATAGCAGTAAGTGTTGATAGAAAAGTTAACGCCAATTCGGGTGTGTTTGTCCTAACAGGACAAAACCTAAACATTATTACAATCGCAAGTCTAATAGCGAATAACACAAACTATTCACTGTCTGGTCAAGATATTGGCATAGGAACAGCTACACTTATAGCCACAACAGGGTTGACTGTTAATACCAACACTGTTACACTAGATGAAAACATTGTTAGTTATAACCCAGAAGATTATTCTCCTAACAGAGTGTTGTACTTGACTGCACAGAACACTAACAACACAGTTCATATACAACCTGAATCACGCACAGTGACTATAGCACCTCAAGACAACAGAACATCTGTTTATATAGCAGCGTAAGGAATACTTATGTCATACAAATGGCCCGACAAAGACAAAGATGAAGTAGTGGATTACAGTGTAGACTGGTCACGCTTCTTAGGTACAGACACTATCTCTGCTGCTACTTGGTTTATATATGATTCAGATGGTACTAAAGAAGAAGTATCAGATGCTGAGACAGTGAATGGATTACAGTTTGTTCAGGGTACTATTTCTAATCAAGTATCTACAGCAAGGTTTGGGTTAGGTACAAATAACACCCGCTACACTATTGGCTGTAAGATTACAACTGCTGATGGTCTTACGTATGAACGTTCTATCTTCCTACGCATTAAGGAGAAGTAAGACATGGCATATGATTATATCAGCCTAGTAAATGACATTAACCGTAGACTTAATGAAGTAGAACTTAATAGCTCTAACTTTATTACCGCCACAGGTTATTATAGCTTTGCTAGGGATGCAGTAAATGCTTCTATCCGTCACATTAATCAAGAAGAATTTGAGTGGCCTTGGAATCATGTAGAGGAAACTGAGGTGCTTGTAGCTGGTGAAGTTCGCTACAGTATGCCATACGATGCTAAGACTGTTAATATGAATACGTTTCGTATTAAGCGCAACGCAGACTTAAACGTTGAAACTGTCAAGTTAAAGATATTGTCATATGAAGAATACCTTGACAAATACGCAGATTCAGAGTATAACTCTAGTACAAACAATAGATCTACACCCACTCACGTAGTACGTACACCCAGCCGTGAACTTATCTTTTACCCTAATCCAGACAAAGCATACGAAGTAGTGTATGAATACTACGCTTTAGGCTATGACTTAGAAAGTGCTACAGACGTACCTAACTTACCTGAGCAGTATCGTTATGTTATTATAGATGGTGCTATGTACTACGTATATCAGTTCCGTGGTGACATGCAGGCAGCACAATTAGCACTACAAAAGTTTGAGCAAGGCATTAAACAATTACGTAGCTTACACATTAATCGCACTGAATACCTGCGAGACACGAGAGTATATTACTAATGGCTACACAGTGGCAGACATTCCCTATTGAGTTTAGAGGTGGTCTCATCTCTAACATGTCACCACTACAGCATGGTACTAATGCTGTTGGCTCTGCTACAATTCTACAGAACTTTGAGCCTAACAAAGAAGGTGGCTACTCTAAGATCAAGGGCTATGAAAAGTTCAGCACTACTGCTGTAACAGGCTCTGGCCCTATTCTTGCATTAAAAGTAATCTCTTCTGGTCGTATGGTGGTAGCACGTAAGAATGCTTCTAACTTTACACAGTACTACTTTGGTACAGGTACGACATGGACTAGCATGGCTACCAGTACAGGTACTAATGGTGGTAAGGCACGTCACGCAGAGTTTAACTTAGATGGTGATGACAAGGTAGTATTTGTAGATGGTATTAACTACCCTGTAGTCTATAACACATCAGGTAACACTGCTACATTTATGACATCGGCTAATAGTACGGATGTGTTAGGTGCAGAGCATGTGGCTATATTTAAAGGTACAGCTTTTTATGCTAAAGGTAATAACATTTACTTTACCGCACCCTTTACTGTAGATGACTTTAGTGCAGCTAATGGTGCAGGTAGTATTAATGTAGGTAATGATGTTACAGGTCTTGTAGTATTTCGTGATCAGCTAATCATCTTTACTACCAGCACTATTAAACGCTTGACGGGTAATACATCTGCTGACTTCCAAGTTTCACCTATTACAGATCGTATTGGCTGTGTTAATGGCGATACTATTCAGGAAGTTGGTGGTGACATCATGTATCTAGCACCTGATGGTATTCGACTACTAAGTGCTACTGATCGTATTGGTGACTTTGGACTAGACATTGCATCGGATAGTATCTTTAAAGATGCTAATACTTTTATCAATAACTCTTCTATCTTTTCATCTGTACTACTACGTGAGAAAGCCCAGTATCGTATCTTCTCATATGTAGCATCAGAGCAGGATAGCACAGCTAAAGGTCTTATAGCTACTAAGTTTGTATCGCAAGGTGCTGCAGGTATTTCTTGGGCTACAACTAAAGGCATCAAAGTCTACGTAGCTGATGGTCGTTACTCTGGGTCACAAGAGACAATAGCTTTTGCTAATGAAGATGGTTACATCTATGTGCTAGACACAGGTAGTGACTTTGATGGTGCAGATATTGAGGCTATCTATGAATCACCCTTTATGCCTCTAACAGACCCACAGCTACGCAAAACATTCTATAAAATGACATTGTATGCTGAACCTACAGGTAGTATGAGTTTAGATGTCAACTTAAAGTTTGACTTTGCATCAGGCACAAGTACTGCTGTAGTACAACCTCAGACTATTACAGTTAGTAGTACAGGTAACTCAGTATTCTTATATGGTGGTACAGGTTCTGTATTTGGAACAGCAACATTTGGTGGTGAGCTAGATGCTGTATATAATACAAATGTAATTGGATCAGGTAAAACAATAGCATTACGTATTGAAGACAATTCCACAAACCCTACATTCACTCTAGACACAGCCCTGCTAGAGTTTAGACAGAACGATAGACAGTAAGGACTAAAACATGGCAGGTTATACACGTCAGGATACAGCAAACAACATTGCTAACGGTAACGTTATTGATGCGGATGACTTTGATGCTGAGTACAACCAGCTAGAGTCAGCCTTTAACGCATCCACAGGTCACAAACATGATGGTACATCAGGTGAAGGTGCGCCTATTACAAAGGTAGGCCCAAGCCAAGACCTTGTTGTTTCAGGTACTGCTCTTACGCCTAAGACTACTAACACTCTGGACTTAGGTACAGCTTCTGTACAGTACAAGAACGCTTGGTTTGATGGTACTGTAGACACAGATGCCTTGACTGTATCAGCGAATGCTACAGTAGGTGGTACTCTTGGTGTTACAGGTATTATAACAGCTACAGGCGGTGTTACTGGTAACGTCACGGGTAACATCACAGGTAATGTAACAGGTACAGTATCTGACGTATCTAACCATGACACAGATGACATCAGTGAAGGCTCAACTAACCAGTACTTTACTACTGCTCGTGCTAGATCTTCTGTGTCAGCTACGGGTAGCCTTAGCTACAACTCAGGTACAGGTGTTATTAGTTTTACACAGGGTGATACAGACACTGTAGCAGAAGGCACAACTAACCTATACTACACAGATGCACGTGCTACTGCAGCTGCTGAGGCTGCTATTAGTGTCACTGACGCTGGTGGTGACGGTAGCTTAACATACTCTGCGGGTGCTATTACATACACTGGCCCTAGTGCAGCTGAAACACGTGCTCACTTTAGTGGTGGTACAGGCGTAAGCATTACAGATGGTGTTGTAGCTATAGGTCAGGCTGTAGGTACTACATCTGATGTTACGTTTAACGACACTGTAGTTAATGGCAACCTAACAGTAAACGGGACTACTACCACCGTAAACACTGAGACACTCAATCTTGCAGATAACCAGATTGTTCTCAACTCTAATGAGACAGGCACACCTACACAGAATGGTGGCATTGAGATTGAGCGTGGTACAGCTGCTAACAAAACACTTGTATGGAACGAAGCAGACGATAAGTGGACTGTAGGCAGTGAGACATTTGTAGCTGGTACATTTGAGGGTGCTTTATCAGGTAATGCCAGTACAGCCACTACACTACAAACAGCTCGTACTATCGGTGGGGTATCCTTCAACGGCTCTTCTAACATTAACTTACCAGGTGTAAATACAGCAGGTAATCAGAACACCTCTGGTAATGCCGCTACAGCTACAGCACTAGCAACCTCCAGAACTATATCTCTTACAGGTGATGTCTCTGGTAGTGCCTCTTTTAACGGCACAGCTAACGCAACTATTTCAACTACTATTGCTGATGATAGTCACAACCATATTATCTCTAATGTTGATGGCTTGCAGACAGCACTAGATAGTAAGTATGTAGCATCCACTCAGACAGAAGCTACTTGGGAAACTGGTACTAGCACTACTGAAAGTCTTGTGTCTCCAGCTAAGGTTAAGGCTGCTATTGAAGAGAACAGTATAACTCAAACTTCTGGGTCGGCTCCCTACTACGGGGTTAGAGCATGGAACGGTCAGGGTCAAACTGGAAACTGCACTATAAGCGGTAGTCAGGTTACATTTACTACGCCTATGCCCCATGCAAACTACGCTGTTACCACCAACGCCACTGGCTCACTAGGCGGTTCTTACGCTCAAAGTAAAACAGTCAATGGGTTTCAGTTTATAGCTGTTTCATCTAATGGTAATCCATACGCCTCAATGGGCGAATTTATAGTAGTATGTTAAGGTAATACTAACATGACATCTATATCCTTGACACCAGACGAGCTAGAAGCTATGCTAGACAGGGCTGCAAGACGTGGCGCTAAAGAAGCCCTGTCAGCTATAGGCTTGCATGATACTAATGCAGCTAAAGACATAAACGAAATGCGAGATCTACTTGAAGCGTGGAGAGATACCCGTAAAGGTATTTGGACTACGATAGTAAAAATAACAACGGTAGGTGTGCTAACATTTATAGCAGGTGCTGTCTGGATGACACTAAACAAATAAGGCATAGACATGATTAATCAAATTAAAAATCCTACATTCGGTGGTTTTAAACCAGATGCTATGCAGCGTATTGCAGGTACACTAGGTTATACTGGTGACATGTCTGGCTTTCAACAGTACTTAGAACAGAACCCTGAAAAACGTACACAGATGGATCAGTTCAAACAAGCTGCTATGATGATGGCTAAAGGTGGTGCGGTACGTAAGTATCAAGAAGGTGGCCTCACCCTTAAAACAGGTCAAACCTATAAAAACACATACTCAGGCGGTTTTGAATCAAAGGGATCACACCCTACTGACAATGACAAGCCTAGCAATCCCCCTCTTAACACACCTAATACTACTGGTGGGTTTGATATGGGTCAGCCAATGCAACAAGCACCACAGATTACAGAACCAACTATGCCTATTGTTGGTATTGATACACCTGTTCCTCAGCAACCTACCGAACAACCAGAAACTGGTATCACAGAAAGCATTACACAAGAATACACCAATGCGCAAACAAACTACACACAACAAAGATTAGAACTACTACGTCTTCAACAAGAAGCTGCGGCAAATCCAGATGATACTAATTTGAAGGAACTTGTAGAAGCTAAAGGCAAAGAATTATCAGACACATACTCAAGTCTTCAACAGCTTCAGCCACTATATCAATCCACACAGAAAACAATCAAAGATGTAATGACTGAACGTGCAACTAATTCTACGTTGCCCGAAGGTACTAGTGTTGCTGCACAGAGTATTCAGAAAGAACCCGGACAGTTTATTGAATCGGGTATCGGTCAGGTATCAGGTCAGTTTGGTGTAGATGAAGTTGCTTTGGCAGATACATACCTTTCTACAAACGTAGATCAACCTGACACGTCCAAGTACGAAGCTGATATTGCCGCAGATCAAGTAGCTGCACAGACACAAGCACTTAATTCAGCACAGACAAATGAAGACGATGCACGTGCTAAAGTAACTGCTGCTATGGCTACAGCAAGCATGGTTGGTGATCTTAATGCTGCACAGGGTACTGCTACTCTTATGGAGAATGAAGTACAACGTGAGATACAAGACGGTGAGCTAGTATCTGGTGCTGCTGCAGATGCAACTAAGGCAGCTAAGTTTACTGAACAGATTGATGCAGCAACAGCTACACCTTCAGAGAAAGCCACAGTACAAGGTCAACTTGTAGGACTGATGGAACAGTTTGAGAGTGGTGAGCCGCCTGCGTGGGCTGCGGGTGCCATGCGTTTGGCTAATCAGCAAATGGCTGCACGTGGTTTGTCTGCTTCTTCTATGGCAGGACAGGCTGTTATACAAGCAGCTATGGAAAGTGCTCTGCCTATTGCACAAGCTGACGCAGCTACAGTGGCAAAGTTTGAATCACAGAACTTGTCAAATCGTCAACAACGTGCTATGCTTGCAGCAGAACAACGTGCAAAATTTATGGGTCAAGAGTTTGACCAAGAGTTCCAGACACGTATACTAAACGCAAGTAAGATTAGCGACATTGCTAATATGAACTTCACTGCTGACCAACAGGTACAGCTAGAAAATGCTCGTTCAGTACAGACAATGAACTTAGAAAACTTGTCTAACAGTCAAGCTATGGTTCTTGCAGAGGCATCTGCACTAGCTAACCTAGACATGGCTAACTTGAACAATCGTCAGCAAACTGCTGTACAAAATGCTCAGA
>JACLAB010014802.1_pt1 | contig 27784 bp, 6 predicted proteins | sample 8027921 | NCBI WGS metagenome assembly JACLAB01 (sample SAMN15725117, study PRJNA655200) | protist metagenome | isolation source: fluorescence activated cell sorting (FACS) single amplified genomes of... | place: USA: West Boothbay Harbor, Gulf of Maine | collected 2000-07-19 | reverse complement strand
TATCTCTCCCACGATCGGCGCGCTATCCAAACGCCAATCAATTCCGCAACGCCGACCACGACCCGCCTTCGCCGCGACGCGCGCGACACACATCGCAACGCACGTACCATCACATTCCGCTGCGGTCTCGCCGCTCGCGTGCGCGCGCGCGCATCAACCACGCGCGCGCCGGCGACCGCCGTCGACATGGCCATCGACATCATCATCGGTTCAAAAGATGCGCTCGAGTGAGCACGAGGGCGACGATGTCGTTGGCTTGGTTCACCGCTCGATGCTGCGAGAGATGAAAACTACTACGTCGCGAAGTCGCGTGAGCCGCGGTGCGTGTGCCGAGATGACGCGCGCGACGGCGACGCGCGGCGAATGCGCGCCGAGGCAAAGAAAGATACGGAACGCCGCGCCCGCGTGACGGCGAGTGTATTCATTTCACCCACAATCAGAGGGTTTAGCATCTACAGTATGACACAAGGCATCATGGGTGGCGTGTGATATACGTGTACATGGGTATACATAGACATTCTATCGCTCCAGTACGCACGTGGACCCTAAGCCCTAACGGATCGAGCCGTCGCGTCATTCGCCGACGCCCATGGCGAAAAAGTCGACGAAATCCGCGCGCGCGGACGACACGCGGCGCGATGGGTTGGTCGACATGGGCACCACGTCCATGCATCTCACCGTGGTGCGTCCGTCAGATGCGTCGCTCGTGCGCGCGCGCGCGCGGTCGCGCGGGCCATGGCGTCGAATTCGTGGAGAGGGGAATTATAGGGCATTGGGACACACCGCGCGCGCGTCCCGACGACGACGTTCGATGATGACTGACGCGGTTCGCGGTGTGCGTCGCATACACAGAATCGTAAGAAAAAGCACGTTCGAAAGTTATACCAGCGTTGGTCGGATGACGAGAAGCAGGCGTTGATTTTGGGGGTGGAGCAGTACGGTCTCGGTGCGTGGTCTGGGACGCGCGCGCCTCGTCGCGTCGAATGGATTGTCGAACGGCGCGCTCGCTCGCTCGTTCGTTCGTGCGCGCGCGCGATGACTGACCAAAGTATGCGTGTGATGATTATATTGTATTTTGGGTTTCGTAGGTCAGTGGAAATTGATCAAGGAAGACTCGCGGTTTGGTCCGATATTGGTCAACCGAAGCAATGTTGACTGCAAGGACAAGTGGAGGCAGACGACGACGCCGGTGAAGACGCAGAGACGCGCCGCACCGCTTTCACCACCGCTTCAAGCCATCGTGAGTTCGCCCATGCATAATGATAGGACGTTTCAGAATGCGATGAATATGCCGCATTCACCCATGGGGTCGCCGCGATCGCCACCGAGTCACACGCGAGGCGTGCTTCCAGAGCTGTCGCCCGCGCGGTCGCCTCTTCGTCTCATCCAGCAACCGACGTTTGAGCCTTTACCGAGCTCGCCGTCGTCGTCTGAAGACGGGTCACCCGCGACGCGCGATAACGGTGGATGCACGTTAATGTAAATCATCGTCGGTTGTAATGAATAATGTGTCTGTGCTCATTAAAAGCAGCTATCTAAGTCTACGTCTACGCCTCGTGCGCGTCAATGTGTTTTAGTCTTGCGCGCTCGCCATCTCAAACCACTGTCGTAATAAATCGGACAACGTGGCTGGGAGCTGCGACACGTCTTGTACCAAGACGTAAAAAGGAAACGGAAATGAATCCAAGTATTTCTTCATCACTGGTTTACCACCTTCAAAAGACACGCTTTGCATGTTTAAGAGGCTGTTTTGTGGATTATCCAAGACGATGAACGCGACGAGCAAACCGCGTTGCGCGCCGACCTCGCGCATGCAACGACGGAGTGCTTCCTTCTCGTGGAAACGTCCATCAGCGATTATAAGCACGAGCTGCTGAAGCTTAGTTCCCCCGCCGCGCAGTTGTTCACGAGCAATCGCCAGGCGGGCCGCCATGGTTTCCAAAAGCTGTACCATGGGTCGATCCGCCAACGTGTTGTCTTCGGCAAACGTGAGTTTGCTCACGAGTGAAGGACCCTCTTGATCGGTGAATGGCGCCCCGAGAGGATGAAGCGTTCGCACGGCATTCGCACCAGCGCCAAATCCAAACACGCCAACTTCGCCGACCTCCAATCGCGTCATCGCGCGCGCTAAAAGTACCATCGACTCGAGGGCGATGTGCCCGCAGTGGTTTTCAGCCATGGAACGCGAGTCGTCAATGGCGATTAACACCTGATACTTGCGCTGCGAAGGACGCGAACGGCGGAGCCAGATTTTATCCTTTCTAAAGTCACTGGCAATGTATGGGATAATCTTCCGCATGTTCAAACGCTTACCAGTCTTGTAATCGCCCTGTAAACGACTCGCGAGCGTCGGCTCGAGAATTAAACGTAACTTCTCTGCGAGTTCAGCTGAGAGCGCAGTGGTGAGCTGCTCGAGCTTTCGCCAGAGATTCTGCGCGTTCGCTTCGTTACCACGTTCCGCTGACGACTTTTCGCGCCATTGTGTCAGGCTCTCTTCAGCTTCCACTCGCGCCTGCTCAATGTCTTCAGCCGTGAGCTCGTGTTGCAAGCCATCGGCGTCTTGAAGCGACGTGTGCTCAAGCTGAAGCGCAATCGTCGACTCCTCACCAGTTTCGCCTTGACCGCCAGGAACGAGTTCTGGATCCATATCCTCATCTTGTACGATGTCATCGCCCTCCATAGCGGCCACGGTGGTGGCGTCTTGCGGAACGACATCATTCTTTGTGAGTGGTTCATTCTTCTTGCGTTGTTTGGATGAGCCTCTTGCAGACTTATCGTCCTCACGCTCTTCGCCATCCACACCGTCGTCTTCAGTAGAGTCATTCGTCGCGTCGGCTTTTTCTTCTCCGCGCATCTCCATCTTCTCTAAATCGTCATCATTGCGTTTATCGTCGTCATCGTCGCGCTCTGGCATGTCGTTCATATTGTGTCGCAGCGCTTGCTCCTCTGTGGCATTTGCAAGAGTCTGAATCCCGCCGTCACCGTCGACGTCGTCGTCACCCATGCCTTCGCGCTCTGCATTACGCTCGAATTCGTATTCATTTCCAGTCGTAGCGTTCGGATCACCTCCACCTTCCTGAGCATTCTCCTTTTCTTCAGACGCATCGCCGACGACGTTGAGACGGTCTCGCCAATTCTTCAAAGCGTCACCGAGAGAGCGATGTGGGTTTGCATCGGGTTGCTTTTGTTGTGGTGGACGCTTTTTATCTTGTTCGCCGCTTGACCCTCCCGTCATGGGCGCGGACATACCTTCACCGCCACTCGCACCCGCGCCTGTACCGTCGCCCTGCGCTCCGGCGCTCGGCACGTCTGTAGAAGATTGCGGTGGAGGAAGTGCGTCACCCTCTCGCTCGTTGGCGCCATCCTCGCCAGTGTCCATCGCACCATCAGGCCGTCGCGTTTCCTGGTCGCCTTCACCTTCAGCGCCTTGCGCATTCGCTCCCGCGTCGCCACCCTCGCCAAAAGTATCATTGGCATCCTGGTCGCCGCCGCCGCCGTTCCCTTGACCTTGAGGGCCGCTTTCCTCGCCATCATCGTTCATGGCATCGTCAGCGGCGATAGCGTCATCAGCGAGGTTATCAGTGGCGAGTTCATTGTCGTCATCTTCTCCTTCATCGTCTTGATCCTCGTCAACATCCATGGTGTCCTCGACGAGGCCTCCGTCGCCGTCGTCATTCATCTCGCCGTCAGCATTTTCGTTATGCTGATCCGCAGGCGTTTCCTCGGGTGCGACCTCGTCCGCCTCTGCTGCATCGTCGGTTTGAAGAGAGTCATCATTCTCGTTTTCTTCGCCGTCGTCATCAAGTTGAAAGTCGTCGTCAATTTCCAACTCTTCAGGCTCAGGAGCCGATGGATTGAAACCGTGATTGTCCTCAATTTCCTCTTCTTTCGGACCTCCTTCGTCTTCCGGTGGCTTTGACTGATCTCCATCCTTATCTGGCTTAGCCTCTTCTTTTTTATCGTCATCACCTTTAGATTCGTCGTCTCCTTGAGGTTCCTTGGGCTTTCTGTCGTCGTTATCCTCTTCCTCGGCGCCGCGCGTTTCCGTCTCTTGATTTTCATCTTTTTTCATGCTCGAACCTTGTTCGTACTTTTCAGGACCTTGACTCTTTTCATCCTCCTTGTCATCTTCGTCGTTCCACATACGTTCATCGATGACGTCCCCGTCGTCACCATCTTCGCCCATTTGTTTCTCGACATCTTCTTGACCATCGGGATTTTCTTCATCCTCTTCGCCAGCGCTCACGTCTTCCATGGCGCCTTCGAAATCATTTTGCATTTCGACACCGCCATCTTCCGCTTCGCCGTTCTTATTGTCTTCTTCGTCTTGCTTCTCCAAGTCTTCCATGCCCATGATTTGATCTTCGTTTTCGATTTCGTCCGCGACATCCTTCTTGCCTTCGCCCGCACCCATACCGGTGCCCGCTTGGTCATCCATCAAGCCGCCACCGCCTTCGCCGTCTTGTTCTTCGGGCGGCGTACAGAAGCCTTCAGTGCACAAACCAAGGAACAATGCAGTGAGCACGGACTCGAGTTTACACGAAGACTTGTGGAAATCAATGTACTCGAGGAGAACACGTCGCACGGCGCTGCGCAAGAGGCCCAAAAGTGGAGCAATTTCGCCCACTCGCGCGACGACGAGTCTCGAAACGTCGTGGTCGCCGATCGCGTGCGCTTCATCGGCGACGCCTTTGACTTCGCGGACGATTTCGGTCACAGATTGAACGATTCGATCGAGACGTTTAGGGCTGATAGCACCACCAGAGGCGGCTTCGTATGTTTCCATAGTTCCGTACGCCTCTTCTTCATCGTCTTCGCCTTCGATGGACACGTCACGCTTAACCATGATGGGTTTCGAAGCCGCGTCGACGCCTTGCACCCAAATCAGTGTCGACTGCACCGTATTTTCGATATTATCACGAATAATGGAGAGCCGAGATGCAATAGAATCAGCATCACCAGGGACGTGGTTACCCGCTGGCAGGACGCCTCGAGCAAACGCTGTCTCATGACTCTGCGCATCCGCATCAATGATTGACCGTAGATAGTCCCAACCAGGCGCTGCGTTAGCGCCGTGAACGCTGACTTCACCACTGATTGATTTCGTTTCGGCTTCTTTGTATGCAGAGGCCAGGATTTCAGATATACGCCTGAATTCATCAAAGTTCGTCTGCATAGCCACAATTGCATCGCCAGATGCGAGCGACGTCATACGCCACGCTTCCGAAGTCGCTCCCTCATTACCGACGCGTAAATCCGCACTTTCTAGCGTACATGTCAAGAACGGAGCTAGTCGCTTGCGCGCTTGCGATGCAACGTCCTTACATGCGATCAGTGCCTTTGTTATTGACGGCGTGATGGGCTTGATGGTATCCAAAGGCTCTGCCGATGAAACTGCCCTGTTGAGAAGACTGACGTCCAAACATGCAGCATCGAACCTATCGATGAGATTTCGCTGTTCCACGAGCCACTGGCTCGCAAATGATTGCGACGGCACCGACTGCTGCTGCGAGCTTATCGCGCTCAGGGACGTGTATGCGAGATTGATGTTATCCTCCGCAGCGGCGGCGGCTGAAATCGTCGTGCGCTGCGTGCGCAGGATGTGCAACAAATGTTCACACGACATCACGGCAATTTCAACTTCACGACTCGTCAAATCAGGGTTTTGCATACCACGCGTAGCCCACAGTCGCTGTATTCTTGCCATTGATCGGAAGTAATATGCATCTGCTGACTTGAACGCCTCGATGGCTTCGGCGCCGATGGCGTCTAAACACCGTGGCATTTCCATAGCGTGCTCGGTGAACCAAGTCGTAGCCGTTCGATACTCAACAGGAACGGCGCCACGAGAGTGCTTGATACCCATTGCTGGTAAAGATTTAAGTAAATCTTGCAAGGCTTTCTTTTTGATTGCCTTCTTAGCTGATTTGTCGTCTCTCAGTGCGTGGGCGCGTTGCGCGATTGTCGCGGCAAAGTCATCCAATGATTCCGCACCAGCGGTGCGAACGTCGTGACCTTCCTCGCCGTGAAGAGCATTATCAAGCACACTTCCCATGCGCTTCATCAATGCCGGTAAACGGGACTGATAAGACTTCTCATCCCGCGACATGGCTGCATCGCTAAATTCACTTTTGACGCTTTGTGCCACGAGAGCCGCAGATGCCGTCGCGGTGCCCGTTCTACTGATTGCCTCTGCGCAAGCAGCAGTCCACGCTTCTTTTTGCATTTTCAATGTTTGCAATTCCGCCTCGCGCATCGTCTCGATTTCCGCTAACCGCACCTTTTGCACAGCCGCGAGTTCCTCCTTGGACGGCTTTGCGTCAGAAGAGGCAGCAACTGGCGCAGGCGAGGGCGCATTAACTCCACCATCGATCGCGAGTTCCTTAAAACCAGTCTGAGCCGATGCAGTTTCCAATATTGGTAGCACCAGTCCGTTCAGTGCGGTGTCGAATGCGCGAACAAACTTGTGTAAAGATCGCTGGTTAGCCTCGCCCTGGACCTTCATTGCATGATAGCCACGGTCCTCCCATTTAGCTAACTTGGCATGATCACGAAGCTTGGTCTCACACGGTTTACGAACAGAGTCGATGTGTTTGGTGATCGTGCTTTGAAACTGCGAGTAGTATCGCCAGATGTTGTACAAGACAGCACACAGGGCATCATCATGTTTCGTCACATTGACGCCGCGCGCCTTGCATGAACGAATTTCAACTTCCATTTCGGCATAGAAACACCAGATGAGTTCAAGTCGAGTATCAAACTCGCCTATGGTTGAACTCTGTAAATATTCTTCTAACGCAACTGTGACACTTTTAATCTCTTCCAGGTTTACCTTGTCCTCATCGGAGACAACGACATCGTCATCGCCGCGCAACACGCTTGATTTCATAGAATTCAGCAAGCGGTGGATTGCAAACCAAGTGCGCTTGGCGCGAGAAGCATGGCGTTCACTGCAGCGTGCAAGTAATCTCGGCCAAGTACGAAGCTCGCGTGCGCGCCATCGAAGTGCGAGCTTGGCGCACTCGCCAAGCTCAGCCTTGAGTGATGTGTGCGCCGCAGCTGACTCTTCCCAGATTTGTGCCCGCGCTAAGAGTAGTTCGATCCCAGTGAGACCAGATTTTACAGGCCCAAGCAGCGGTAACGCTAACATACGATCGCAGATTTCTGCCAGCTGCGTCAGTAGAGGATGCTCCGGCCATTCCTCCAAAAGTTCCGTGATTCGTCGGCGCGCGGCGGCGACTGGAGGAACAATCAAGGCCATTTCACCAGGGCATCCACCGACAGTAAGTTCAGCGTCGAGTGCATCTGCAGCGGCGTCTTCGTCAAGTTCAGCTTTACTTTTCTTCTTGTTTGCTTTCATAGCCTCTTCTTCTTCTGGGGTTGCTTGGGACTCGTACGGTGACGTGCCAAGTGCTTCGATGGAAAGCGCCGGTCGTGATACCGCAGATTGTTCCAAAGCCGCACGAAGTGAGTGGCCCAATCGAGCGGCGTAATCTACAGATGCGGGAAGAGACAACTGACTTGCTTTAAGCACAGCGATACCAGTGTCGTACGAGCGTACAAACTCAGATGCGCGTAACGCTTCTTCACTTGAGAGATTCCGGACGTATTTGCCATACTTGGTTAAACGAGTTGAACGAACAATTTTCTCTTGCTCATTTGCGGAATCTTCTGCACCGTGCGCGGGAGCACCTCTAAGGGTTGCAAGGGCAGCATAATGTACGTTGACAAGCTCTTCAGCTAGCTCGCCTTCGAGAATGCCCGCCATGCGCGCTGCTCGTGTGATGTTTGCTTCGTCGTCCTCATCCTCATCCTTGGCTGTTTCTTCAACACAGTCATGGTCAAGCATTAAAGCAGCACCGGGTACTTCCTTGAAGTCAGAGTATTGCTCCGCAAAGTCTTTGAATGCGACGCGATACGCTCGTTCCTCTGTCTCTTCGTCGTCGCCCTCGTTAATCTCACGCGAACTCGGGCCCTTTGTGGCTTGACGGAACACCTCAGCGGCTAAGCGTTCGGCTTCAATATCCTCTTCACGGCAGCTTTCATAGAGGGCAGCAAAAGAGTCGAAACATTTTTTCAACCGAGACCAACTCGTCTTACTTAATGCACCATCTCGCCGCGCTTCGGTTAATGCACTCGTGAGGGCGACGCGTAACGTCCCAACCTCAAGGTCTCCAGATTTGGAGTTTGATGGCAGATGTGCGGCGGCGGCGTTCTCTGCAATCGTCAACGCCCGCAACACGCGACTTTCACTAAGCATCAACGCCGCTGAACCTTCGTAAGTTGTGCTTACCACCGTTGGGAAAGAAAACATGGCGGCCGCGGCTGATGCAACGTCGCCAGTGTTTTTGATGCGAGATTTCGCCGCGTCGGCGGCGAGCGCCACGCCTCGACGAAGCTCGTAGACGGCGAGTTGGAGAGGCTGCGTCATATCGCGATACGATTCGAACTGCTCATCGAGTCTACTGCTCCATTGTGCGCTCGAGCTCAACCACGTTTCAGCTTCCATGATGGCGGACTCTGAGGGTTCGAGCGCGGAACACTTATCAAGTAACGTCGTGAGTCGCTGCGTCGCCGCCAATCCTTCGCGGAATTGTACAACTTCTCTTCGAAGTGCCGCCCAACGTGAAGGCGTAGGACGCGGCAAAGAAAGTGCACGCAAATGCTCGCGCGCACCCGACAATCGTTCCTCTTGTCTCTTGCACGCATCCAAGCTATCTGCGTCGACACTCGGCGCGCAAGGCGTGCGCTGCTGCCAAGTTAATACGCCCACCAACGGACCGACTTCGCGCTCGAGCGCGGAATCTAAGTGCCAAAGCTCTGTACGCACAGTCACTGCTGGATCTGAAAGTCCAGCAGGCAATAGTAAATTGAGACGAAGTAAGCCGAGCAATGCCCACGCGTTGCCGCGGCGGCCTCGGTCACGCGCGCTGGCGTCACCCGAAAGCGCGGCGCTGTTGAGCACATCCTTGTTCGTTGAACCTTCGCAGATCAATCTCATAAGCGGTTTTACGACATCATCAGCCATGGCCGCAAGCGGTGGATATATGCCACACAAACATGCGCACGCGTCGTTGAGTTGCGCCAACGTCGATTCGCACACAGACTTTGAAGACGGTGATTGAGATAATTGCACCATAGACTGCGCCGCGTTCACGAGACAGGCCAATTGTTCGGAGCGACCATCTTCATCTAGTAAAGCTCTGTGACTGAGAAGCACTTGAGCAGTCAAGCTACTCAGTGATCTCCAGTCTTCCCTTGAAGCTTGTACGGGGTTATTGCGCTCGAAGCGTAATAATCGAGATGCGATTCGCAGTTGAACCATACGAGGAAGTCGCTCGGCGCAGCCGATGTTTGCGTTTGCGATGATACCAGACGCGAAACACGTCGCGGTTGCGCGTTCAAATCTCACAGGCCCCGAAGCAGTGTCCCACATCGCTGGAACTGGGCTTGAAATGTCCGAAGTTTTAGTGCTCTTGGCGATTAACGCAATTGGTACGCCATCGAGTGCGTTATCCCATTGCGACGCGTGCCAGCGTACCCACATATCGTGCAAATTTTCCCTCAACGCTTGCGTTCTATCAAATGCGCTGGAATTCATAGAATCGCCATACAACCAGAGCAAGTGTCGATGCGCGACAAAATCTGCTGGGGAACGTGGTGATGCAGTTATGCCAAACGTCAAACTTTGAGCTGTTAGCGTCGCTTGATACGCATTCATGATTGCGTCATCGCTCACAGGCGAAGACACGAGGCGCGTTGTCAGCTCGCTCAAAAGCTTGGCTTGCGTTGCGATGGACCACAATTCAGCGACTGGGATGAGTGCTGAATGTAGACGCGCGCACGAATCCCATTTCAAAGACCACGCGGGGAACCCGAGCGCAGGATATGCTGGGACCTTTATTCCTCCGACGGCATCGAGCGACCAAGGATCATCCTTGTCCAGGGATTTCAACAGTTCTTGCGCTGGCAAGTCTGAAATGTGCGAATGAATACGCATTTGCTCATCTTCCTCGGTCTCAATGGTTGGCGCATTCATGAGAATGCCTAGCAACTTTGCGCGCACTTCGCACTTCTTTCCCAGCAGTTTCGGTATTTCGTCGGCGCTGCTTTCCATTTCCAGGTCGTGCGCGCCGTTTGACGCATTCGCCTTGATGTGAGTCCACGCAAAGAAGCACAAGCCTTCAAGCGCAGCAGCGCGCAAGCCCACGCCAGCTGCCAAAGATGCGCATGACGCCGCGAAAGTTGTTGCATGTAATGCGGAATCCCCACCAATACGCTGTCTTGTCAATATATGATCGATATCAGTGAAGAATGTCGCGCGCGATTGAAGCGCGAGACAGATTTCTCTAACGTTAGACTCAGCATTGAGTAAGGTTGAACTTTTGGGCAATGATGGTCTTCCAGCGTATTTCCACAGCAACGGATCGATGGGTTTACCAGCTGGGATTTCCAGTGCGGTATCCATCATACTTGCTGCTTGCTGAAACTGTTCAACAATCACATCAAGGTTCGCAAGGTCTACTGACGCGTGCTCAAGTGTGGATGAAAATGCTTCTCGCATTTTGATCCAGGCCACAGCGATTGTTTCTACGGTATCTGAAGACGAAACATGACCTGATGCGGGATCTATTTTAAACGCATCAGCGCTCGAAGACGATGCGAGTTCTTCAAGGCGAAGCCTCCAGTCTTGAAATGACGAAACAAAATGATAATCTTCATGCGTGGACGTTTCGCTGACGCACATGAGGCGGAGGAGCGTATCTTCAAACTGAGCGCCAGTACCAAGTGTGGCACTAATGGCGTCCACCACATGATGCACAGGTGCCGCTCGTGCTCGTGCGACGTGATCTTGACTTCGCCACACCGACATTTGTAAGCACGAAGCGCAGCCTTGCTTTACGGTTTCAGAGCTTCGTTGAGCGTGCAGTTCAGTTTTGGCTTTGCACAGTGCGCCGCGAACGATGAGAAGTCGTAATGTGAAGTCGTCCACATACGGCGAAGAAGCAAATGGATGTTCATTAATCGCATTTAATGCGTTCAGCATCGCCAATAACTCATCGTGTATCTTTGGCAGCGTGTGAAGGTTGGCCATCTCGGCGAAAATAGTCAGCCGTGCAATAATTCCTGCAATATTTTGAGAATCACCAGACTTGAGGACAACATCCAGAACTCTTCGCGCGCTTGCATGTAGAGTATCAAATAAATCCCCAATCGAAGCTTCATCCGCCGCCTTGATTTTATCAGATTGCACGTCGAAGCCAATACGGCGCATAGACTTGATCACTGGTAACGCCGAGTGAATGACTGGCGAAAGCAAATGCAGATTGTCTGCTCCCGCGAGTTGTCCTGCTATTTGCGCAGCAATCGCCTCAACGAGTGCCGTTTGAGCGCGATGACGACTTTCATCGTCCCATGCGTTGTAGTTCAGCGACTCATTCGAAATGGTAACGTTTGGCCAGCTCATGGGCTGATAAAGAACTGAATTCGCGGTGGCGTCGTCGACGTCGTGCTCGCCAGTAGCGATGCCAACAATCGATGCAAACGCGCCAGCGCAAGCGTGTTGAAACGCATCACGTGCGGCACTTCGCACGACGTCGCTTGACTCACCTCGCATGTATACTTGGCTCCAACTCGTCGCGAGCGCAACTTGAACATCATGCCCACGAGCTAATAGTTCGACAGTCAGCATCGCCCATTCAGCGGCATCGCGTGACGATATCGCCTTCATGCCCGGCTTTGCCAGAAACTCAGCAAGAGTCATATGCGCATTGATCATGATGGATTGTATGAAACCTCCCGGGATGCCAAGAGACTCGAACACCTTGCCAAGATCGCCCACCGACGTGGGCGACGCGGATGGCATGCGCAGCGGCGCCGGCAAAATGGCTCCAACATCATCCTCAGCAGATTGCTCAGGAGCGAGCAGGAAGACTTCTACGCCTCTGTTTCGCATCGCTCGCGATACTTCACCATGACGCGGATCAATGGCTAAGAACAACCGGAAGTTTGGATGTGCTTTGACAATTCGCGGCTCTCCTCCGATCAAGCCGCACTCATTGACGAGTAAGAATCCTTCGGGTTCAAGAAGAGGATTCAACCGATCAAGAACCGTCGGCGAACATAGGTTTGCATTTTCTAGAAGCACCCATTCTCCGTTGATCACAGCGTTCAGGAGAACTCCGTCGACCCATTCAAATTTACCCGCGTCTGGTGAAGGACCCGGCGCCCACGCGGGTTGCCCAAGGGTATCCACACGCCGCTTCAAGTCAACCGAATACGTTCCTTCATCAATATCATGTATGGCTTTCAAAACCGCACACAAAGCCGCAAACGCGTCTCCGCCAGACATATCAACGCTGGTTTTTGTCAGCGTCTTGTACGTTTCCCAAGCGCACCAAGCCGTATTAAACGCGTTGCCGCCGTCGGTCCATGTCGAATGCAAGCCGCAGATCGATTTCAGTGCCATAAATACGTCTTCTTCGATCGCAGCGCGATCGCGACTTGGGTCACGTTGTTCAAACGACCCCAGTAGTTCACTAGTATCCGTCGCCGCCGTCAATGCTGCCTGACGTAGCTTATTCCCGGATAATGTTGCCAAAAGTTGAACAATGGTTGTCTTGCCGCTCGCTGCAGCGCCAACAAGGATGGACATCCAACCGCGCTGAACGCAATGTGCCACTGCTTCGAGTGCTTCAAACTGGCCTGGAATTAAACTGAACTTGGAGTCATCGGCGTCGCACATTTTGGATTCGCCACGAGTAATTCGAGCATCACCGATGCACAGCGTGTCTCCATGTACAAAGAATTGGCGTTCGACGCCGCTCGACGGCAAGTATCCAAAAGCGTCTTTGAAGAATTCAGCGCATTGTTCACGATCAGCGTACGTACGCAGTCGCTGTAAAAATAACGTCCCAAATAATCTTTCGACCGCCACTTCGGGAGAAAGTGTAGTCGAACGTTCGGCGAGGTCACACCATCTTAAAATATCACGCAAGTTAAATTCCCAAGGCGCTCCTGCGCGAGCAAACGACCCCCCGGCGACATTGGATGCGATTGCAAGCGAATCATTGAATCGAACCATCGCTGATACGCTTTCTACTGGGATTCCAGGATGAAGAGCTTTTGAGATGTGATTCAAATCATCTGCGCTCATAGGCTCAACGTGCACACGCGTGAAGCGATTAAGAAACGACTTTGGTAAGCCTTTGCGTCCGCCTCCTTCCTGTACAGGGTTCTGCGCGGCAAACACTCGAAACGTCGGGGGACATCTAAATGTCTGCCCGAGTTCTGGTACAAAGACTTCTGCGCGATGATCCAATACAGCGTTCAAACCTTCAAGTACTGGTTGCGGTGCCAAGTTCAGTTCGTCGAGGAGCACCCAATCGCCAGCTTTTAAAGCCGCTAAAAATGCACCGTCGGACCAAACGAACTCGCCCGCTGCACCACCCGCCGCGGGTAAATCAGCGCCGAGAAGGTCCATCATATCAGTTTGCTCGCTCAAGTTCAGGCGCACAAGCTTGTGTCCTGATGCAGCGGCGAGTGCAGAAATAATGGACGTCTTCCCCACACCCGGGCTACCCTCGAGAAGAATTGGTTTACTCAATTGCATCGCACGCATGATGCGTGCAGCGTTTTTCTTCGTAGAGGGCGCAGAGAGTGCGAATCCTCCGCGCTTGGTCTCGTATTTACCGCGCGGAATCTTGAAGGGAGGTGCGCCAAAGTAGCCGTCAGCGTCGATGTCAAATTCTTGCTCCACGCTGCCCTCTGGCGCGGCGGCAAAAGCAAGAGTGCCATGTTCCTGCAAAAACGTAAGAATCAAGTGTCAGTAACGGTGAAAAAAGTCAAGCTTTATTGATTGTAATGATGTGCTTCTTCACTGGAGGTGCTCAGGGTTGTGAGAATGTTGTCTCTCAATGCCGGGGCTCAGAAACTTACCAGGTACAACGAAGCATCATCGCACCTCCAGTGAATCAAACAGTCGCGATCGATAGTACGCACCTTTTCTGGAAGTTGCTGGTGTAAAAATTCCAAGCATTTGGTCTTTATTTGTCTGGCGGCTTCAACGGGCATGCCGAGACCCAACCCCAAGCCGTCGAGAAGCGTCAAGTACGCTCCATGAGCGTACGCTTCCGCTGGGCTGAGTGGTACACGTCTCGACGATTCAACCATTTCGCGCATGAAAATGGACCAACCAATCAAATCACGCACGGCTAATGCCGCACGAGCAGCCGAACTTCCGGCGTTTTCATGGTAAAATTCCCAAAATTCAGCGAGTGAGCGTGCAAATGGCAGAAGAGAAGCTGTTGGCATACGTCGTGCAACAATGCTCTCCATTTCGCTCGCTTTACCGACGCTTCCGATCCAAATTTCAGTGAAACGATTTCGAAGTGCCGGTGAAAGCTCCTTTTTACCAAAGTCACCGCCCGGATTCATAGTCCCAAGAATCAAAAAGTCAGGGTGTGCCGTGAGTTCTTCAACTTCAGCGCCACCTTTTTCCGGTAATGTGATAGTCCGACCGGGCTCAAGCACGGAATTCAAACGTTCGAGCACGGAATCTTCTGCTAAAGACAGCTCGTCGACGAGTAGAATGTCCCCGTTGCGCATGGCTTTGATCAAAGGACCATCTTCCCAAGCAAACGGAGCAGCGGTTTTGCCTTCGTCCATCATTTCTTGGCGCTCGGCGGTGCGAGTTGGTCTAAACCCACCAATGAAATCACTCGTCTCCGTATGTTGATGGCAGTTCAAAATACGCAACTTTTGTCCTCTCAGCAACGCCAGAAGTTGGCACACAGATGTTTTGCCGCAACCTGTCTCACCGACGAGTAAAGCGGGTTCTCTGTGATTCATGCAGCCTTCAACGAGAGCAAAAAGACGTCGCATAGCTGGCGTCCACGCGATTGTTTGACACAATCCCGCAGCATCAGCTGCTTCCAAACCTCCAAGTTTTTCAGCTTGCGAGGCGGCACTCTCCAAACGCTGCTCAAGTACGCCTTCCTGCGCGCACGCGTAAAGCGTGCTCTCAACAAGCTGCGGCACTTTCAAGCACTTTTCAAGCACTTCACGAATCGAGTTGCGTTCCGCATCACTACGCAGACGTTCGCCTAGCACTTTAAAACCATCAGCTGCGAGCTGTTCGTATCCGTTACTTTGGCGATTAGCCCAACGGAAAAGATCGCGCGCAGTAATGTAGCCATCCTTACCGGCGAAAGCTCTTGAACCTTGGCGGCGGCGCTGTAACTCTCGCATCACTTCAACCAGCTTCACACAATACGATGGAGCGATTTCACATCGCGTGTGCAGAATAGTCTTCAACTCTTCATCAGGTATGTCACCGATATGAAGCTCCATGAAACGATTCCTGAATGCTTTACTCAAGACTTTTCGTCCACCGTATACTGCGCCAGGCGGATTTTGCGTCGCAAAGAGCATGAAATGCGGGTGCGGTCTGATCGTTTCTTGAAGCTCTGGAACAAAAAGTTCCCTATTGTCGTCCAAAAGACGATTCAGTGCTTCTAAAACGTCGGTAGGAGCCAAGTTAAGCTCGTCTAGCACAACCCAGTAACCTTTGCGCACGGCTTGAACGAGAGCGCCTTCCTGAAATACCAGTTGGCCTATACATTTGAAGGAAACAAAAACAGTCAGTAAGTAAATAGGCGCGAGAAAAGTTAGAAATTTAGGAAACGAGAGCCGTTATCGTCCTGGGTATCGGGGTTCTACTCCCGAAGTTCGTCGACGAGCGCATGTTCAAGTTTCACATTTATGTTCGGCCACTTTCCGAGCCCCCGTTCTCATAGAATTGGAGATGACGGCTAACGAACTAGTGGCCGGAAGTCGGGAGGCGATACAAGTTCAACACGATGTGCGTAGAAACACGACGTACCATTCTCATCCGTGACGTATGTACCGAGATATTCTTGCAAATCTGTGTGCTCGTGATTGTTGATGCGCATGAAACGGTGCCCGGTTCGTTGCGCGAGGTACTCCACGAGCGATGTCTTACCGCTCGACGTGGGACCCTGCAAAAGGATCGGGTGACGACGCAATAACACAGCTCGAGCCAAGTTTGACAAGTGACCTCTCACGGTTGGCGTCACAACGTACTTCCCTTCCTCTGGATTGATACGAGGAAGTTCGCCAGCCTCGACCCAAAAGTGCTCCAACAACACGTGCGAATCGCCTTGAGGGGCGTTGGGAGGATGCTTCATAGCCTGCAATTGTAGTGAGAACGGCGACAAAAAGGTTAGTATCAAACAAACGCACAGGAGGTATGAGATGTAGAAAAACGTCTTCCAAAACCTCAGTTGGTCAGAGATGGAATAGGTATTGTTTTTCATAAATTTATCGCCGCAGACGCCGAACGTCCTGACCTCGCTAGGTCCATAAACAGTGGACCTCGAGGTCGTGCGCGGCGAAGGAAAAAAGCGAAGAAGTCCGATAATTGGTAATCCCACAAACACCACACGTACCTTGAGCGCCGTTCCGCGAAGCAAATGCTTCACCATGAGCTTTTCTAAAATAACTCCACTTTCAGTCTTGAGCAACGTCAGAAACGACATGGCAAAACCATCGAATAGGGCGCGTTGTAACCCATACATTCCAGTCGCTGCACGCACGTACTCACACGCTCGTGAGAGCGTACGCAGTGAATATTGTGGCTTCTGATCAGCGCTGTCGAGGAGTGTAGTATGCGCCGCCTGTCTGGAAGCGATGTAGAACTCCACGATGTCGTCAACGCTCACGCCCGGGACGCCGTCCAAGTAAGTGTTGACGATCATCGCAAGATCCTCTTTACTTTCCGTTTCGCCAGCATATATCTCAACAAATCGATGCTTCAATGCCGCTGGTAGATCGCGTTTGCCAACGTCAGTTGCGGGGTTCATGGCGCCGAATAGACGGAAACGAGGATGGCGTGGAATGGGTTCGCCGTCGCCTCGTTCGCTCAGCACGATGCTTCCATTCTCACTTTCTAATATGCCCCCGAGACGCTCTAAAGTCTCAGCCGGGGCCAAATTAATCTCATCTAAAAGAATCCAATGACCCTCTCGAAGAGCGGTAATGAGTGCACCTTCGACGAATGCGAAGACAGGTCCGCCATTCTTGCTTGCCGTCGTCGAGTGCTCGACGGCGCTCAAATCACGTTCAAACTCTCGCCATTCCGCAATAAGCTCGTCCGAAAGTGCGTTGGTCGTTTTCCTTCGTTTATTAGGATTATCATCTTTTGTTCGTTTCTTCGACGACTCAGCCGCAGCTTCAGCTAGCACTGCGACGCGCTCAACGCCTGCTCGGAAGGCGTGCAATAGATGCGACCATTTACGCTTTTCAGCATAACGCGCGATGCGAGTAAGAAACTCAGCATTTGAGGACGATGGAAATGTCTTCATGAATGCGTTATGGAACTTTGGCACGAGCGGTAAACATAAGTGTCTAGAGCTCACGGGCTTGAATCCACCTAAAAAGTCTGCAGATTCTGACTGATTACTCAAGTTCACCACAGTGAGTGGCGCTCCAGTAAGCCTGGCAAGCTCTTGAATCAATGCCGTCTTCCCAGTACCAGTTTCACCGACGAGCAACACTGGCTCAGTGAGCTGCACAGCCGCGGCAGCTCGTTCGAGCAGTCGAGAGGCATGACCGGTTCTAGACCATTTTGCGCCGCGTGCGATTTTCTCGCCCACAGGTAAAATACACCGTCCAATCGTGACGGATTGATGCGCTTCACGAATCACTGGCTTGTGCAAGCGATCGGTGGCTTCAGCTGTGTCATCTGCGGGCAAACCCCACGTTGCAGCAATCATTTTCAACACGCGCCGGCGCCCTGGTCCTGCGGGTAGCATCCCCGCCAAGACGTCCGCTGCCTCTTCGTACGCCGCGGACCGAAGTTGCGGCGGAGCGGCTTTGCCGACCCGCATCAACGCCAACTCGTTGTCACGAAGCGTAGTGATACGCCTCGCCCATCGGAGCAAATCGCGCAACGTGTACGGTCGTCCCGCGTGCACGCGCGATAAAGCATGATTGGCGTCGTTTGCCTGCGCCTCTAAACCCGACTCGGCGCGCTCTACATCCATCGCTACATCGCTTTTCCCATCACCCGTCGCTTCCTGAATCATCACATCTTGTGAAGATATCGCCCCTAGCCCCGCGGCTTCACCTGCGGCCGCTCCGCCTTGCCCACACAGGCTCTGCACTTGTCGCACCGTAGCTAACATTGGTTGCGCGAGTTGCGTCAACGCCGGGTACAAGCCGCATAAAATAGCCGTCGCCTCGTCTCCTCGCGGAGGCTCGACGACGACTCGCGTCCATAACCCCGACAATGGATCAGCACCCGCACTCGTCGAACGCCCGGCTTCGGTGGTCACAGAACCAAACAGCTGAAAACCAGGTGCGGCTTGAATGCTCTCGCCTCGGCCCGGGACGTACAGCTTGCGCTTTTCCAACAACGGCACGAGCGCCGACAACACTTCGAATGGCGCTAGATCGATGTCTTCAATCAGCACCCACACGCCTTTGGTCACGGCCTGTGTCAAAGCTCCGGGTTGCCACTTGAATTCACCGGGCGCGGCGCCGCATACGTACGCACCGAGTAAAGACTTGGAGTCGGTTTGCGCGTCGAGGTGCAACGTGACGAAATCGCCGTTCCCCGTGACGTGCGCCACTTCCTCGAGCACAGCAGATTTCCCACACCCCGCCGGACCTTCGAGCAACACCGGTCGGTTTTGACACAGCGCCAACGCTACTGCACCTAGGTTTCGGCGCGCGCTGGAGGTGTAAATCATCGCCTTTCGATGTCGTCCGCTCGTTTCCGCGCCGTCTCGTCTTCGCACCTCTACGCCGCCGATGCGCACGTAGCCCTCGGCGGGGGGTATTTCACTCGCAAAATCCTCCCCAACGACAACAACGCCGCTGTTCGTCGTATCCGGGTGCAGCCAAAACATCCCGCGCTCCGTGTCAATCTCTAAATCTCTCGCCCGTCGTCTGGCGTCGTAGCCGTGAAAAGCGCTCGCGTCCCGCGTCGTCGCTCGTCGCATGTCAACCAATCCACGCGCACTCACCCCGAGCGCGCCGCACACGAGCGCGCACGCATTATACCGCACTTCATCACTCTCATGCCACACCCACGTCAACGCTGCGGACCAATCGAACGCATCCCGAGTCGCCGAACACGCGCGTCGTAAACTCTCGAGCGCTCGAATAGCCTCTCCCGCGCGCGTCCGCGACGACCCACTCGATCGCACACAGCACTCCACGGGCGCTCGAATCGCGCGTAATTCACCCTCACACACCTGCGCGCAGTGTGGCAACAGCGCACAGACGCTGCCGAGGGCGATCACGACGTCACAGACGCCCTCGGCGTCGCGCGCGCCGACGTCGGCGACGACGCGCGACACCACTCGAGTCATCACTTTTCTCAACGCGCTCGCCGACACGATCGCCAGCCCCGGCGTCATCACGCACCGAACGGCGCACGACAGCAACACATCGTCATCCCCGCTCGCATCATACGCCGCGAGCGCGTCCGCGATGGCCAAACCAGCGCCAACGCGCGCGTCATCGCCCAGCGCGCCGCCAGTGCGCGCGGCAATTTCACGCAACGCCGACGCATACGCCCGCCCCAGCGCGCGCTCTCGCGTCATCGCGCGCGAACACACGCGCGTGCGATGCCTCTCGCGATGGGCGCGCGCGCGGTCGTGCGCGCGACGCGTCGCACAGTCGCGCCAACGTCCGAGGTCGTGGCGGCGCCGTCGGAAAACCAACCGACTGAACCTGCATTCGCACGCACTCGACCGGTGCGCGAGTTCGATTGGTTTGAAAATTGATCGATGCGTGCGTGGTTTCGATGTTTTTTTTGTGTCGTCTCGCGCTGCGTCCAGCTCGCGCGTGCGTCATTCGTCGCCGCCGCGGTCGCGATGACGCGCGAGCGCGGCGCGCGCGCGCTGGCGGAGGATGACGGTGACGCGGACGTGTCGTACGTGCGCTACGGCACGGCGATGATGGACGTCGCGCGCGCGGGGGCGGTGCAGGTGTGGGCGGAGCCGGTGCGCGATTCGAGCGGTCGACGGCGATTTCACGGCGCCTTTGACGGTGGGTTTTCGGCGGGGTATTTCAACACCGTGGGGAGCGCGGAGGGGTTTACGCCGAGCGCGTTTACGTCGTCGCGCGCGCGCGGCGGCGGTGGTGGCGGCGGTGGTGGCGGGAATGAAGGCGGCGACGGAGCGACGCCTCGCGCGCAGTCGGTTGTTGATTTCATGGATGACGACGAACGCGAAGCGTACGAGGCGACGACGATGCGGACGGCGATGGAGTACGATACGTTTGGGCGCGAGGCGCGCGAGGCGCATCGACGCAGCGCGACGCAGGCTATGGGACGCGTGGGCGCGGCGGTGAGCGGCGCGCTCGCGGCGTCGGCGGCGGTGTTGGACTTGGTCGCGCCTCGAGTGCTGTCCGTGGGTGCGCGGTTGCTCACGAAGATGGGGTGGCGACGCGGGCGTGGGACGGTGCTGGTGAAAGGGGGCGCGTTCGGCGGCGATGCGTTTGGGTTGGAGGACGCGCCGGAGTACGTGCGCGAGCCAAAGACGAATCGACACGGCGTCGGATACGATCCATTCGACGGCGCAGAGGAGTTTCGGGACATTGCAGCGGGAAGGAAACGTTCGAGAGATGATGAAAATGCGGGCATGGATCGCGGTCGTCGTCGAGGCGAGGCGTTTGGACTTGGTGTGTTTGAGGAGGAGGATGAGGCGTTGTACACTGAGGACGCGCCGAAATTGAGCGAGTACGCGTTTGAGCTGGAAGACGAAGAAGATATCGATGCGCGCGCGCGAGACCGACCAGGATCGGTTCTTGCACTCGGTGCAGCGTTACCAAATGATTGCGTCGTGCGCGGATTTCAAGTATCGAGCGATACTTTGTCACCGCCGAAGTGGTTTGCGCCACCGGTGATTCCGCGCGACTGGCATCCGTCGCGACGCGTGGCGGCGGTGCGCCCGACACGCGACAGCGTAGCGACGACACAACCGGTAGTGTTGCCACCCGAACCTCCAGCTCCAGCCGACGAAGAGCGCCAAAAGGTTATCGACACGCTCGCGGTGTTTGTGGCCAAGCACGGCGCGCAATTTGAGGAAATGGCAAAGGCGCGGCAGGGCGAAGATAAAAAGTTTTCATTCCTCTTTGGCGGCAAGGATTCTGGGTATTACAAGTGGCGTTTGGCCAAAGCTACGTTGGAAAACGCTCAAGAGAGTGAAGCACCTCCAGCGCGGCGCGCGAGACCACTCGGGATGGAAGAGCGCGCAAAAATCCTTGGGGAGGAGTTGTTGCCTTCGACGTCGAGCGCTCAGAGAGAACAAACCGCTGCTGATGGCGAGCCGAGGAAGAAACTGAGCATCGAAGGCATCGCTGCGAGTGATCGAGAGCGAATCCAAAAATTGCTGACGAAGACATTCACGTCGGCGGGCGTCGTGCAGACGGCAGAGGTGGAAAAAGTCGGCTTGCACGTGTTGCAAAAGAGCGCGCCAAAGCCCGCGCCTGAAAAGGCGTCGACCACGCCGACACCGTGTGAGGCTTCGCGAATGCCGATTATATCCTCGCGCAATACCATTAACTGGGCACCCGAACCGCTGCTTTGCAAGCGTTTTGGCGTCCCAGATCCGTATGCAAACAAAACTCGACCTGATACAAGTCAGTACAAGTTCCGCACGGATGTTTTGGAGCTCGACGACACGAGAGCGAAACAAGAAGCTGACGCTCCCAAATACTTGGACGTCCCGCCACCTCCCGCGACGACGATGCAAAATGTGCCACCGCCACCACCGCCGTCCTTAGACGCATCAGCGCAACAGGTAAATGTCGCGGCAGAGACCCAAAGCGTGCCTCCTCCTCCGGCTACGTTCGTCGAAAAGCCTATTGATCTTTTCAAGCAGATTTTCGAAAACTCGGACGATGACATCGAAGAAGAAGAAGATTTAGATCTCATTCAAGCCGCATTGACAACGAAGGCACCGCAGGCGCCACCACCGCCGCCGCCGCCGCCACCACCGCCGTCGACGCTTCCTCCACCGCCACCGTCCTCACACCGAAATGACGAGCCAATATGGTCGGCGGCGGTGATGAAGAAACCTAGGTCCACCTCTGAGCGCGACGAGCGGCGCTCGGAACGCGAGTCCTCCAAGCGCCATTCCTCTTCTAAAAAGGAAAAGAAGAGTAAAAAGGAGAAACGTTCAAAGGACAGAAAGGACAGAAAACGTAGTAGTAGACACTCAAAGAAAAAGCGTTCAAGACGCGACGATTACAGCTCGTCATCTTCTAGTTCGTATAGCGATTAGCATAAATAGCGTTTGCATTGCACTTCCTAGTTTTCTTCAAAGTCTACGATTGGTTCTGCCGAAGCGCCGACGAAGAAGAAAATGTTCCTAATCATTTCTTCGCGAATGGAATCGACGAGCGCCACAAACGACCGGGCGCCGTCAATTCTGAATTCATCTCGCGGGTCTAAATGCCCAAAGCTTCGTACTTGAACGCTACTGCGAAGAACCTCCATTTCAACGAGGTGCTCTTGCCAGAGATTATCGATAGCGCGAAGCGCCCAAAGTCGTTCGACGTGTTCCAATTCATCCCGAGCATAGTTTTGCACCGCCAGTCGAGCAAAGCGATCCAAGTACAGCTGAATCGCAGCTTCGGTGAGATAAGATCGCAATCTTCGCGCCTTAGCCGCATGCCAACCTTTATTCCAACGACCTACGTACGCAGGATCTTCGTCGGCATCCGCAGGTACTGGTGAAAGCCGCTCCGCTAATCTCTTTGAAATCGCCTCTGGCGTGGCCTCTGGCTCGGTGTCTTGAATGGCGGGTCCAAAATCTTGGTCTTCAGGGTACACCATTTCGATACCAGAGAGCGCCGCCTTGACCACGGCAGCCGGCATCTTAAGCGGTGGCATCTCCGTCGACTCGGGCAGTGGAGTTCTGTCTACGACAGCCTTCATGATTTGCTCGGCATCAACGCCAGGCAGGTAGTGGGGATTTTTGCCGAGCGGCCGTCCGATGTCGCAAAGCCATTTGTCTTTCCTTCCAGGGAAAAAAAGGCGAAGTTCATCGAGCAACTGCGCGTAGTTCCACTGTTTTGGGTTGACGTTGCCGGCTACGCCAGCACGCGCGCAAGTCTCATCGACAATCTGGCCCATATACTTGAATAAACGCTCGCGCAACGGCTGTTGTCCGCTGAGTAAAATCAGTCTGCGCAATTTGTACACTGCCTCACGCTGACCATCAAGCACACGGTCCGATTCAAACGTCGCTTCTCTGTGCGTCGCAAAGAAATCTTCTATACGCTTTTGCACCATCTCGAGTTGGTTGTCGACGGTGTCGGAGTAGATGGGCATGCTTGGGTCGACGCCGGCAAACATCCACAACTTGTCCGAGCCCCATCCTGGGCAATACGTTTGAAGTAATTCATCTTCACTAGACACAAAAAATGCCGTACTTCCAAGATCGCCTTGCCTACCGGCACGTCCACGAAGTTGATTGTCTACTCGGCGGCTTTCATGAATGGATGTGCCGATGACTTGAAGCCCACCAAGTTTGCGAACAACGTCGCGTTCAGCACTACACTGCTCCGAGCAATCACGAAGGACGGCAAATGCCGCCACTTTTATCGCGCGAATGAAGGGAGAGTCACCTTCACATGCATCAGCTCCATCCATGTTACGACGCAACCGTTCGGCGGCATCGAACAAGGCGTTAGCAATAAGCTTTTCTGCCTGCTCGAGGTCTAAATCTCCCGCCATAGCTCGCGCCGCTCGCGCAAGTATGGCAGCTTGCTCGAGTGACTGCTGCGCTATCGGAGATAGGTCGCAGGATAACAACACTGCTTCATCGTCAAACGCATCTGCAAAACCCAATACTGGCCAGAGTTTTTCCATCAGGGCGTGCTTGGCCAAACCTTCTGAGCTACCGCCGAGAAGGATATCCGTGCCTCGGCCCGCCATATTGGTCGCAATCGTCACAGCGTACTGTCTCCCAGCTTGCGCAATAATGTTTGCTTCGCGCGCGGCGTATTGTGGACGTGCGTTCAACAATTCGTGGGGAATACCCCTCATCTTGCGCCCGTCTGGGGTTGTCCACAAGTAGTTGTCTAAAATTGCGCTCAACCTCTCAGAATTTTCCACAGACGTCGTCCCTACAAGCACTGGTCTACCGTCGTAATGGCACGACTCGATAAAGTCGGCCACGGCGTACCAGCGGGCTTCAGCAGTTAAAAACAACGCTGTTGGGGCATCCACACGAAGGTTTGGCTTGTTTGTCGGCACACGTGCCACGCGGAGCTCGTAAGTACTGAAAAATTCTTCCGATTCCGTGCTTGCCGTCCCGGTCATACCGCTCAACTTTTGGTACAGCTTGAACAAGCACTGATATGAAATCGACGCGATGATGGAGTTTTCTCCTTGAATCTCAACGCCTTCTTTTGCCTCGACGGCTTGGTGTAGGTTGTCGTTCCATCTACGATTCATTTGTACGCGTCCTGTTGAAGGATCGACAATGATGACTTGCCCGTCGCGAACAATGTAATCCACATCCTTGATGAACAATGCCTTAGCCTTGACGGCGAGCAAGATATATTTGCCCCAAGGTTCTCGTGTATCCCAAAGATCTTTCACCTTCAAGATTCTTTCCGCGAGCTCCATGCCCTCCTCTGTGAGCTCAGCGGTTTTCTCTTTCAGTACGACTTTGTAGTCGCGTCCAGGCTTCAACTGCTGCGCTACTTTGCTCGCGGCCATGTAGCGATCTTCGTCGCTCACTCCGCCCGAACCCGTGATTAAAAGTGGGTTACGTCCTTCATCAATCAACACGCTATCTACTTCATCGACAATGGCAAAGTTAAATGGCCTCGTAAGTACGACGAGTTCTTCAGCATCCATAGCCATGTTGTCTCGCAAGTAATCGAACCCAACCTCCGTGTTCGTCACGTACGTAATATCGCACGCGTATGCGAGTTGTCTATCAATCGAATCCATGGCAGACTGAATCACGCCAACAGTTACACCCAAAAAGCGATGAATTCGACCCATTTCTGTGGCGTCGCGTTCGGCTAAGTAATCATTCACCGTCACCACGTGTACTCCTTTCCCTTCTAAAGCGTTCAAATACGCCGGTAACGTCGCTACTAGCGTCTTACCCTCACCCGTGCGCATTTCAGCTACCCAACCACGGTGTAGCAACGCGCCGCCGATGAGCTGAACGTCGAAATGTCTCAACCCGAGCTCTCGCCGCGACGCCTCTCGTACCACCGCAAACGCCTCGACCAAGATATCATCCAACGTCTCGCCGTTTGTCAATCGCGCGCGAAACTCATCCGTCTTCGCCCGCAGCTCCTCATCACTCAATGCGAGCATTTTCGGTTCCAACGCGTTCACGGGCGCGACGACGCTCGCTTCGAGCTCAGCGACTTGCCTCGCGTCGCCGCGCAGCCACTCGCCGTCTTTCCACGGCTTTCGCCCCGCGCTGAGCGACGTCGACGTCTCCGAAGCGACGAGTTCAATCTCATCGTCATCGAACGACGTCGACGCGTGCGCATCCGTCACGGATGACGCGCGCGCGGTGGAAAGTTGTCGATCGCTGAAGATTTTCGATTGTTGAGTCGCGCTGCGTCGGCGCGGGCTATTCCACGTCGTCGTCGCCGCCGCCGCCGCCGTGCCGCGGCCTCGGTGGCTCCGCGCGCGCGAGTGTGCGCACACTCGCACGTTGGCGAGGACGCGCGACATTATCGTCGTCGTCGTCGTCGTCGCGCGACTAATAGTGGAGAGTGAGAAGTCCAAGTTGCTTTTTCATCCGCGGGACAGCGGGATGGACTTTCGACGTCGCTCGCTAGTTTGATATAGTATTACAATGCGCAATAATGAGAATGAATGAATTTGTATGGCTGCACGGTGTCGCGCGTGCGCTAGGACACCGCTCGCGCTAGGTTATTGCTGCTTCTCTGGGTCGCTTTTTTGGTTGTCGGCGCCGGCTATCCAGTCTTCGAGAAACGCATCTCGTGTTTTACGACGATAATTGCCCCAATCCTCGCCATCTTTCGTCTTGAGTTTGAGCTCAGCTGCAGCTTGTTTTTCATTTCTTTTTGCTTCGGTTTTAAGCTTGGATTTCGTCTTGAGCTGTGCTTTCATGCGCTTACGCAAGTCTCGCGTTTTTTCATCAATGTCGTCGGCGCCCGCGGTGGCCGCCAGCGTCGCTTTGAACATTTTCTCTGTCTTTTCAATCACCGCACGCTGACGCTCGAGCTTTACGACGCCAAATTTACATCCTTTCGCTTCGCATGCGCTCGTACCAACGCCTTGGCACGCGACGCACGTCGTCCCGCCTTTCGGACGCGCCACCGCTCCGCCCGGTTGGTCGGCGTCCCCCACCCAGTCCAGCTCTTCGCGCTGCTTCCAACCACTGCTCCACTCCATGCGATCTTTCATCATCTTAATAGGCACATCGACTTGCACGCTGCGGTCGCACGTTGCCACTAACGTGAGCGTCTTTTTCGTCGGCGAGGCGCCCACGCACTCAAAGTGCCTCCACCCTCGCGTGCGTTTGTGCGCCGTCCATCGACTCCCCGCCGCGGTTTTATAGTTGACGTCATTCTTGTTATGAAAACCACCCGGTGGAAGGTAGCCGCTGCCCTTACACGTGGCGCACGCACATGCGCCGGTGTCTTTGCACTTTCTACACGCGTACGCGCGCTCGTCTTCGGCGTCCCCAGCCGCGTCGTTCTCGGACAAAGAACGCACGCGAATCGGCCGCACGATGTGCGTCTGTGCACGCACCGCGTGCTTTGCCGTCGTCGTCCATCGTGATGACGACGCGATGTGCGTCGTGACGCCGACTCGCATGCTCTAGAGTGGCGTCGAGCGCGACGCGTCGTGCTGGTGAAAATAGCAAAACAGCAAAAAGTTAATCGCGCAAAACGCGGGCGTAATCGTAATGGGCATCGTACACCGCGTCAATAGCATGAACAAAGCCGTTTGATATGCCGCGGTGGGTACGACGCGCGATGTGTGATAGGATTTCAACGCGCGCTCGAACGCGAGGCCGGCGGCATTTATCGCAAAGAATTTCACCCACGCGATGTCGAACCCGTGAAACAAGAAAGAAAACGCCATAACGGCAAACATGGCGAACGTGCTCCCACCCAATGGGTCGTAAATATACGCCACGAATGCGTCGTTCAAGCTCGCGTGAAATGTGCGCCAGAAATGAGAAAACGACGTGCCGGCGGAGCGCCAATCGAGCGCGACGTCTCGCGTCGAAACTTGGCCTTCAATCAACGCCAACGCGTGAGGAATCGTGAAAACCACCATGGATGACATCCATATCATAGTCGTGTGCGTCCACGCGAATAGAACGGCGTGAAGAGCGCTCGAATTAATGGTGTCTATGTCGTAAGCGCCGTAATACGAACGTCTCGCCAGCCGCGACATCGCCAGCCACGCGCACGCGTCGACGATTTCAACGCAGCTCGTCACCACGCGCCACATCGATCGATTTCGATGCCGCTCAAACTCCCGAAATCGCAGCAACGGTCCACTGACGCGCAGGGGCGGGTAGAACACATACCGAAGCACCTTGAACATGGATTCGTCGCCGGCGCCCTCCAAGACGTACGACCACAACCGCAACGCGTCGTACCGCGCCGCCTTAAAGACGTTAAACGTCGTCACATTCAATCGCCCCGAAGCACTCAAAAACATCCACGCATACGTACGACGACGCTCAAGCGCATCAATCACGATAAACCCCACGCACACTCCCGCGAA
>JACLAB010002349.1_pt1 | contig 27816 bp, 17 predicted proteins | sample 8027921 | NCBI WGS metagenome assembly JACLAB01 (sample SAMN15725117, study PRJNA655200) | protist metagenome | isolation source: fluorescence activated cell sorting (FACS) single amplified genomes of... | place: USA: West Boothbay Harbor, Gulf of Maine | collected 2000-07-19 | reverse complement strand
CGCTCTGTCGTCTCGCCCTTCGCCGCGCGTCGCTCGCTCGCGCGCGCCCGCGTCCGTCGTCGCCGTCGCGAGCCGAAACCCTCCGTCGAGGCGTCCGTCCGCGGGCGTCGCGCGCGCGCGTCCCCGCGCCCCGGCGCCGCGCGCGATCGTCGCACGCGCGCCCGTCGTCGTCACCGGCGTCCTCGCGCGCGCGCGCGTCGTCGCGCCGCGCGCGCACGTCGTCGCGCGCGCAAACATCGCCGACGCGGACGACGTCGTGTGCGGCCCGCGCGCGGCGACGTCGCAACCCTCGCGAAGGGGCGATCGATCGCGAAATCGCGCGCGATCGCGATCGATCGATCGACGGTTTCGCGAGATCGCGATCGAATCGATCGCGAACGCGTCGATCGATCGCGCGCGCGTCGATCGATCGCGACGACGGCCGACCGCCGATCGCGCGATCGGCCGACCGCCGATTCGCGTCGCCGAGAGACGTCGAGCGAACGCGGCACACCGCGACGACGGACGACGGACGACGATGCGGTACGCGTCGACGCGAAGGGATGATTTGAGACGAGACGCGATGACGCACATCGGGGCGAGACCGAGCGCGGACGCGGACGGGACGTGGGAGGCGAAGGCGAGGGCGATCGAAGGCGACGCGACGACGGCGGGGGAGGACGAGGACGAGGCGACGTCGGAGACGAGCGGTGGGTCGGTGACGCGCGACGACGTCGCGACGGGAGGACGGATGACGAAGAATGCGAAGACGACGCTCACGGCGATGGACGTCATCGCCGCCGTGCCCGTGGAGAAGTGCGTGGAGACGATGGATTGGGTGGAGACGGGACGCGAGACGAGAGACGAGAGAGCGATGGCGTTCGGCGCGGTGGCTTCGCGTCCGGTGAAGATTTCGATCGATCACGGGAAGAAGCGCGGTGGTGTCGATAAGACATTGGTAGTGGCGATGGATTCGCAGTCGGAGAAGTGGATGCAAAGGATGGAGACGCCCGTGATCGTCGATGAAGACGAGACGCGAAGAGCGATGCGAAGAGCGATTCGCGAGGCGAGTTTCTCGACAACTTCGGAGAGCTGTTTGTTTCAATTGAACGAAGACGCCCTGGAGGCGCTGGATTGCGTTGAGAACGATTTACAGAAGAGATACGACGTCGAGCGAGAGAGCGACGATTCGAAAGATTTTGCGTCGACGACGAAGGCTGGCAAGTTGAAGGATTTCATGAGTTTGTTTTCGCGTCCACTCGAGACTTCGTTCGCGATGGACGAGCCTTCTCTTCTCGCGTCTCCGGTCACGTTCTTGCTCTCGATGGCGAAAAAGGTCAAAGTGCTGCCGTGGGAAAATGAGATGAAGATTGATAGTTCATGCAAGGAATACTTGAAGAATCTCCTGTTTCAAGGAAGGATCATCGAGCCGTCGACGAAAGACCCTTTCCAAGCCGTGCCGACGAAGATCGCTCCGTTGATTTGTGAAGACACCGCGCCAAGGTTCATGGAAAACGTGGATCCAGATTCGATGGATATTGCTCTGGACTCAAAGTTGAAGGCTTTGACAACGCCTGTGGAAGAGCACACCCTCGCGGTGTCGAATGATTTCTCGTTCAAAGCCAAAGAGCACATGACAAAGAAGCTTCTGAACGACGACGACCGATTCGTCACCAAACCAATGATTGTACCGAAGATCGATGATGAAGAAGAAGATGCGAACGTTCGTGCGGATCGCGCAATGCGAAGCGTGATTGCGAGTGTACAAGCAGTAAAGGACCGCGCGCCCGCGTTATCAGAATGGAAAGTTGCTATCCCAAACGTCCTCGATACGTTTGCGCGATTTCAAGAAGAAGAGCACACCGCGTCGGCAACTTTATTTCGCGAGGCCGAGATAGATAATGATGATCTCGATTGGACTTGGGACGACATGATGGATAAGAACGATGAACCACGAGCGACGAAAGAACCGCCAAAGTCAGCGCCTGAAGCCATTCCGAAGCCACCGACGCTGAGTGAATCGCTGTCTCTTTCAAAGATTCAGAAACACACGGATGCGTGCATGATCGACTTCGTCGACCTTGATCTTGATCCAGAACATACATATTTGATCAACGTGCTCGCGGAACGTTATGGTTACATATCGCAAATTTTACCTCTGGACATTCAGCGAGCTATTCCCCGATTTCAAGTCGGCAAATCTACGGAGCTCGCGCATGCGATGAAACACTTTGCGAATGAATCGTCGTCAATCAATCGACATTTGAAGAATTTGCTGTGCTGTCAAAGTGCGGCGAATTTAATTCATGTGTACGGCATTCATCAAGCGCACATTTTGATGCGAAGTTACGCTAAGGATGAACAAGATTTGTCAGACATCAAGAGCCTCGTCGAAAACAACGACGTTGCCGTGGAGCGAGGCGAGTTTGACGATCATCCCAAGTTTAGAATGATCAGAGCGTACATCGCAGATCTCATAGTGACTCAATCAAAAATGCTCATTATCTTTCCCGACGCGATGGGTATACTCTCCATCGTGCGATTTATCGGTAAGCTTGGTACAAAAGCGGTTCAGTTTGATGGTAAGCAAGAGTTTAAAAATCTACACGAAGACGATGTTGAGGATTTTGCTCGCGCGGTTACGCTCGCGACGGCTAATGTCCAAGTTTTAATCGCTCTTGAGGCTCATATCGCTCATGAGGCATTTCCATTGGAGCTATTTTCGACGTGCATTTATTACGCTCCGTCGCCGGATGCGCTTCACGATCTTCGTCTGCTTGGTTCTTCGCGCCACGCCGCAAATCGCTTCGTGAGAGTGCTCACTATGAAAGGTGTCTCTAAACCTAGTGAAGATCCAGAACCTGCGTCATCGGCGTTGCGTCATTCATCGCAAGTGGAGAATAATCAACATGCCGCGAGCGTCGTGCGCGACGAGGATCCCAATGTGTCGCCTCCTGTACAATTCGATGGCATTCCGAGGCACGTCGTCGTGCTCAACTATGCGAGACAGATTATCAAGGTACGAGAGCATCTATTTGGTCAAATTGAGCGAAACTTACTCGACGACGGGTGTGACGTGATTTTGCGAGAGTTTGGGATCGACGTTGACGCATGCTTCACCGTCGGCAAGCAAGTTCACGCAGTGATATTGATCGTGCCAGAATATTTTGTTGAAGGGTTACCGACACAACTTGAACTTTTTTCGTTGGTAGAAGATTTGATGGTTGCTATGGCGCACTCTTTTGTGTCAGGAACGATGGTCTTCGAGGGTGATTTGGACTTTTTAAACATTGCGCAAACGCTTGATCGAAGAATCCGTTCAGACGCCGCACACATGCATTTTTCCATCGATCTCAGGTACAGTCTCGAAGATGAAACCGCATCGATGCTACACGACGTTCTGCAGCCACAAGATGGTCATTTCTCAGAATTTTCTGCGCCAATGCCAGAGAGCCCAACGATTGAAGAAGTGGAGTTGTGCAACGTGTTTCCTTTGCTCAATCCAATCTCTGCATGCGCTCTCTTGGCGGATGAATTCGTTTGCGATGAACTCCAACGCACTGGTAATCTGTCTTCGAATACTAAGGCGTACTTGCAACGCGATGGATACCTTGGATGCCCACTCGATGTCTTCGGTGCCAAAGAGCCGGCGAAGGATTTACCACCGCCGTATTCGCCCCGCGGCGGAGCGGCGCAAGAACCAAGGCAAGTCTTCACCGAACGTCCAATCACGGAATTTTACTCGCCCATTTCGAAGCGACCACGAGTCGATGAATGGGAGCTTGAATCTTTGTCTTTAGATTCGCCGACAAACACCACGACCCCGCATCGTTACCAATCTTTGCATCGGTGCAATATCGATACGCCATCGCCAATCGTGGACTTCAAGACGTCTCCCACGCCGGCACCGCGATCACTCTTACGATCACCGCCGACGGCGTCACTGCGACGAGCACCTGCTGCCAACGTTAGCGTTGTCGGCGGTGGTCGACTCTGGCAACCGACCCGGACGAGCGACGGACCCTCGACGAGCGCAAACACGATTCTGGAGAAGCACCGACGGCAACCTGAACCATCACTTGAGGAATTCAATCAAATGCTCGAATCTTACCGAATGCCCGCGCCTCCCGAGCGTGGGAGAAGAAAGTCAACGTTCGATCGGTTCGATTCGAACAGAGACTTAACGCAGCACCGATTCACGAGAATATCATCATCGCAAACGCAACAATTTCCAAACACTTGGAAGTGAATGCATGAAACGACACCGACGAACATCTTGTTGGAAATGAGAATTTTGTAATACAACGAGCGCTATGGCTATGGAGGCACGATAAAAGAATTAACGATTGATCTTAGATCGCCTTCGGCGCTCTTCCAAGACCGAGCGCCGCAAGAGGCGACCATGAGATATAGTTCACCATCGACGATGCACGCGGAAATCAAGTTGTGCGGCGACACCAGTTCATATAGATAATAATCGACGCCGTTTTTCGTCGACACAGACGTAGACGATGGCGTTCGTCCTGGTTGTCCAAAACCATTTTGTTCCCAGTAAGCACCGATGAGCTCTTCAAATCGTTGCAAAACATCCTCCGGCGACCCGGCGTCTTTAATGCCTTCCGCCCCGACGAAAGGCAAAACACTCACGGCGAGCTGACCGTTCCCAGTGTCCGACTTATAGCGAGTATCGACGCCGTACAGTTTACCATCATTCAACGACACGATATCCGCGCTCCAATCCTCCGGATACTCGAAGGAATAATCGTGCGTGGCGGAAGAGATGGACGTCTCGAACCGCTCGCGAAAGCTTCGCTTGTAGAATTGCGCTCGCGACGCAGGCGCCGCGGAGGACGAAAGAAAAGCGACGAAAGCGAGGAAATCACGACGATTCGCTGAGGGGGCGGCGTGCTTGCGCTTCGCCGCCGTCGACGCGATGGGGGCTCGAACTCCTGACGCCGGACACGACGCTCTCATACCGGTGACGCGCAACGAACTCTGACGCGATTTCAGCGTTTTTCACAGCGTTTCCAATCGAACCGTAAGCCCGAAACTCGCGAACCGATCGCACGCGATCGCAGTTAAAACGAGGCCCTCGTCGCGGCTTTTTTCACAATCTTTTACATTTCTCCTGTGCGAACGAAAGACTTCGCCTCCCCCCCCCGTTCGGTCCGTCGAGTCGCGAGAGTCGGAATTACGCGTCGCGCGAGCTCGTGTGAAGTCTTGACGCGCGTTCGATCGCTCGCGAGAGCGATGAGAGGGCGTTTCGTTCGCGGAGGCACCGTCGCGAACGTCGCGAGAGGAGAAGGCTTCGCCGCGGGTGCTGCTACTTACACATCTAATGCGCTGGACTACGAAGACGTTCGAGGAGATTTACACCTCGATACCGCTCTTGAAAATACGCTTAAGCGTGGACAGGGCGGCGTTGCGATGGGCCGCCACCTTATCGACCGTCGAGGCCACCTGTTCTTGGAGCGCCACCGCCTCCTTGCTCGGCAAGACGCGCAAGTCGTTCAAGAGTGTCGTCGCCTTCTTATCCATACCGTACGTCCTCGACTCGATCGCACGAAGCTCTCGAGCCGCCGATTTCAAATTTGCCGCTCCACGCTTCATCTCAACCTCCGCCGCGCTCGCAGCTTCCGTCAAGCGCTGTATCTCCACGCTCGCCGCTTCGGCGTTGAGCGCCAGCGTTTCGCTCCTACGCACGCACGCGTTGAACAGTGCCTCCTCGCTTTGCAATCTCCCGAGCGTCGATCGCCACAGCAACGCTCTCGGTCCCGGAAGCGCGAGCGCGAGAAACGCCAGCGCACCGGCGGTCGCGCTCGCCGGGTTCTCCCGCACCGTCTCCACCGCGCGCTTGCTCACCATCTTAAAGAACTCATCCTCGCTCTCCCGCGCGCGCTCCGCCAACGCCTCAGCGTGCGCGACCGCGGTACCGGTGATATCATTCACCCGCTCCCTCGTCGTCTCGATCGTCTTCGCCACCGCGAACGCGGCGTCCGAGCTCGTTCGATCTATCCGCTCATCCAGCGCCGCGCGCGCGTTCGACGCCCCATCGACGACGCCCCGCGCGCGCTCGATAAACTTATTCACCGACGCCGGGAGCTCCATCGCACGTTCCGCGCTCGCGACGCGCGCCGTCGCGACGAATCGCGTCGACGAGTGGGCCGCACTCCGCGACGCGCGTGAGCATGGGTGAAATTCTGGCGTCGTCGTCGCGCGATGCGAAACGCGGGGACAAAACCTTGCGAAGGACGGAGATGAAGCGCGATGGACGCAGCGCGCTGTCCATCGGTCGTTTCATCAACGCCCGCAAGTCGACGTACGACAAGCGGGCGCGAATCAAACAGTCGCGGGACGAGGCGGCGGCGAAAAAGGCGAAGTATGAGAGATTGCAAAAGAAGCTCGGGGAGAAGATAGAACGGGACGAAGGGTTCGATCCAGAGGCGTACGAGCGACAATTGGCGGCGATTGATAACCCAGACCTCGCCCGAGAGGCGAAAGAGGCGAAGAGAGGGGATGATGAGGACGAAGATTTGGACGAAGACGCGAAGACGACGCGCGCCGCCGCCGCTGCGGAAGACGACGAGGCGCCCGAGGAACAGCTCACGGTGAAAGGGAAGAAGAAGAAATTTGATTATTTGAAAAAGGCTTGGGAGAAAGGCCAAGTCGAGCGCGCCGAGCGCGAGGCGCAGAGGAAAGCATTTTTAGAAGAAAAAGCCGCACGAGACGCCGAGCTCAAAGCTCAACGCATCAAGCGTCAGGACAAAAAGCAACTCATGCGCAAGAAGACCAAGCGTGGGCAGCCGGTGATGAAGCATCGCGTACAGAGCATTTTAGACAAGCTCCAAGCGGAGCAAATGGGATCGCAATAGACCCGTGAATAGTGTGAAGAGAGCATTTCGTTGTACCATCCGCCGCTCGCCTATTCCAACATATCCACAACCGATCGATCGCTCGCGCCACTCTCAAGCGCCCCTCGCGTCGTCCATGTTCGCTCCAGCTCGCTCGAACGTTCCGGTGATCAACGTGCGCACCAATGCGCGTCGTTCCACGTCGCGCGCGCGCGCGACGACGACGACTCGCGCGTCGGCGTCGGCGAACGACGAACACCTCGACCGTCGCGCGGCGCTCTTCGGACTGTCTACCGCCGCACTCGCGTCCGCGTTCGGTGTGCCGCTCGGTGCGATCGCGGATGAAGAAGAAAAGGCCAAGAAAGTGGTCGCCGTGCCGTACACCAAGTACGTCGTCCAAAAGGAATCGAGTGAAGAGGCGATCGCCGTCGCGAAGCAGTTGAAGGAGGCGGGGGCGCGTCTGTACGGGGCGTTTTGGTGCGAAAACTGCAACAAGCAAAAGGAACTGTTGGGAAAAGAAGCGATGGAGTACATCGATTACATTGAATGCTTCCCGAACGGAGTCTACCAAAACGCTGAAGGGCACGAAGATGTGATCAAGCCGGATGGGATTTGCACCGGATACACGAGCGCGTGGCCGCTCTGGGTCGTGCCGAAGGGCGAAGACGACGAAATCGGTATTCAAGGTCAAATCAAGAAGCCGCGCGAGTTGCAACGATTGATCAAGGAAGCGAAGGGTGAGAAGTTCGACGCGCTTAAGTACTTTACCACGCTCGAGATGGAGTAGATACACATTTATTTATTATAATATTTTCCGTCACGCACGCGTCGCGTCGATGTCCTGGTAGGCGGCTTCCCAATCTATTTCTTCTTCTAATGAGGGTTGCTTCCCACTATCTAACTTTGGCGTGATGCGCTGTTTCTCCGCCTTCATGGAATCCATCTCCGCGTATGCCGCGTCCCAGTCTATGTTTGCCCACTCGGGCGTTTTAGGCGGTGTGGAAACGTTGTTCGCGTCACTCACACCGTTCACGCTCGCCGCCGCCCCTAAAGATTCTAATTTCGTACGAAGCTCGATGGCTTCCGAAAGCGCCTTCGCGCGCGCTTCTTTCGCTACTGCAATCTCTTTCCGCGCGTCGGCGATTTCCGTCAACAATCGCCTTCGTTCCTCCGTCGTGAGCGGGTTCGACTTATCAGCACGAAGATCAGCGCGAAGATCAGCAATTTCCGCCGCGTGACGTTTCTCCATATCGTGCATTTCTCTTTTCAAGCGCTCGTTTTCAAGCTGCAGCGTCGAGGTCGCCGCAACGGAGGACGACGGCGTCTCGAGCGCTCTCTCCAACAGTTTCCTCGACATGAACGTCGACATTAAATCGTCCAATTTCTTCGACAGCGCGTCAGCCTGGGCGGTGACTTTCTCCAGCTCATCCTCCGCGTCGTCTGCGCGTTTCTGCTCCACGTCCAACAGCTCTTTTTGCTGCGTAACCGCCTCGAGGAGCAAATGCCTTTCGCGTCGTTGACTCTCGACCGTCGTCGCCGCCGCTTTCGCGTGGCGTACGGCTCGTCTGGCGCGAGACGACGCGTAGACGTCGATGTAATCGTCCTCCGCGTCTTCGCCTCGCATAGCCGCGCCGATGTGACGTTCACGGTGCGTTCGCGCCGCGAACGAACATCGTTCGCGAACGAACACTTCGTCTCAAAGCACCCATAACTTTCGCCATTCGCCGCGCAAATGTGTTTCCAATATTTCTATATCGTCGATTGATAGCCGTAACGGCCGTTGTTTACGGGATGGTGGTCTAGTGGTATGATTCCTCGTTTGGGCACCCCGAACGAGTCGCGAAACGATGCGATACGACATCAAAACACGACACGTCCGACGACGCAGACGTCGAGGAGGTCCCGAGTTCGGTGAGTGCGCGACTCGTGCGTGCGCGCGCGGCGCGGAATCGAGGAGGAAGTTCGGACAACTGACCGGTCGTCGCTGTTTCATTCAATAGATTCTCGGCCATCCCCCAGTACAATATTCTTTTTAACAGAACATTTTCAGTTTTTTTATTTATGTCACCTCACTGCCCCCACATACCCGATTGTCCAGCTTTCGCGGCGTCTGCGAAAGATCGGGGCCAGAACGTCGCGGCAGATCGCGACACGCATCGCGAGATGACGGCTGCGTCCGCGAAGGCGCCCGAGACGACGACGACGACGACGACGGCGACGGCGGAGACGAAGTGTGATCAACAAGGCTCGCCCGAGAGCGTGCTGAAGACCGTCGATGGCGCCGAAAAGCCGAAACGCATCGAGCGATTGCCACGTCCAGACCGCGCGGCACACGACGCCGAGATCGCGGCACTCACGGCGATTACGGACGAGAAACAGGCTCGCATCGTGGAGATTAAGGCGTTGGTGAACGCGGCGCGTGAGCGACGCACCGCGAGCTCGACCGCGAACGCGCCGTTGCTGGAAAAGGTCAAGGCGCTGAACGCGATTGCTAACGAAAAGATTGCGCAGCGGGACGAGATTCGCGCCGAGCTCGCGGCGAACGACGAGCGACGCGATCGGGTTCGCGAGGAGGCGAACGCCATGCGGGCGCAATCGAAATTCCTCACCAACGCATCGATCGATCAAGAGATCGCGAGAATCGATGGTAAGCTGGCGCACGAAACCATGCCACTGGCGCAAGAGAAGAAGTTGGTCGAGCAAATCAAGAGCTTGAACAAGAGTAGAGACCTCGTGCGCGAGTACGAGGAGAAGCAAGCCCTGATCACCGCGCACGACGCGAGGAGAAAAGCGTTCATGGATCGCATCAAAGCGAAGGACGCGGAAATCAATAGTATCAAAGCTGAACAAGCTAAACTTCGCGCGCAATTGAACGAGGTGAAGAGCAAGGACGACACCGCCAACGCCGACGTGCCCAAGCTTATCGAAGAGAAGAACGCGGCGTACGAGGTGATCAAAGCGAAGAGGGAGGAAATCAACCAGCTTCGAGCGAGGCAAAAGAAGGTTGAGGACAATTATTGGGCTCGTGAGAAGCTGTTCCGCGCGCAGCAAAAGGAAATCAAACAGGCGCAATGGGAGGCTTCGCAAGAGGAGCGCAAGGCGCGCGACGAGGAGCGCAAGCAGTGGGAAAAGGAGAACGCTCCAGAACCGTTTGAGGACGAAGTATCGGCGTGTGATGCTTTACTGGCGTATTTGGCGAAGTGGGATGCCAAGAAAGTCGCCATATCCGCCGTCAAAACCACTCCGTCGAGTCGACGCGACGAAGACGACGAAGATGACATGTTCGCCGTCAGCACCGCGTACAAGAAGAAGGGTAAGAAGAGCAATGGGAAGAGTGCGACGAGCGGCAACGAACGTATTCAGCACTCTCTCGATACTCTTGCCTTCTTTTCAAAAGTAAAAATCGCCGTCGTCGCCAAGGTGTCCGACGTGCCCGCCTCGTTGGACGTCATCAAGGCGAAGAAGGAAGAGTTTTTGGAACGGCGCAAGATCAAGAAGGAGAGAATTGCCGCCGGCTTGGAGGATGAAGATGAGAAAGAAAACGAGGAAAAAGCGGAGAAGGGCAAAGAGAAGAGTAAAAAAGCTGATGGCAAGAAGAACGGCGGCAAGGGCAAGAAGAAAGGCGGTAAGAAGGCCACGCGAGGGCTTTCGGTTTCCCTCGTCGCGAACGAAACCGAACAAAGCGTCGAAGTTTGCGTCACCTTCAACGACGAGGGGAAATAGACAACACACACACACACAATTACTACTAGTGATTTCGAAAATAATGTATGAGGGTAAAATAGTGAATTTAATTAACGTTTTTCATATTTTTTTTCGAAATCACTTGTATATGATATCGTATACATTCTAGCACAATATCTCAATATTCGAGAGTATATCACTAAGTAACGGTCGCTAAAACACCTCTGTCCGACAACAGAAAGTAATCTGGATCCGTTCGCCTCAAGAGCTTCTCCGCGTCTGCTCTCCACGCCTCGGCCATTCTAAGCCTAATATTGAACGCATTGCCCATACCTCGTAGAAGTATCGAAACGCGTGCGATCATGACCATCTCATCGGGAGCCTTGATGACCGGATCACGCGCTTGCATTTCGTCCAAAAACTCTTGCAAGTTGAGTCCCTCGGTAACGTCGGGCGTGTCTCGATCGTTCCAAAACGTCGCCAACTTAAAACTCACATCTGCATCTGAATTCTTACTTCGCGCTCCGAAGCCTTCTGGTTTCTCAGACTGCACCAATCTGTGGCATTCTTCAGCGTCGCCTTTGGCTACAGCTAAGATGAGCTTGGCGTACGCCCGCTGCGCGTCAGAGTCTATGCGTTTCACTTGCCCGTAATCAATCAGTCCGAGCCGACCGTCGGGCATCAGCATGATGTTTCCGGGATGTGGATCGCCATTGAACACTCCCGTCTCGAAAATCTCATACGCATGCACGTCGACCAGGGTTTGAAGGAGCGCTCCCAGGTTCACGAGCTTCGGCGGCGGTTGTCGATTCACGGGACCGGTCACCAACCGAAGAGGCGATACGTTGTACGCGAGCTTCAGAGGCATCAGTAAGTGATGCTGAAGTTGCATGAAAGCATTCACTCGTTCTGTGTGTTTCGCCGCTTGTTTCGCGTCTCGACTTCGCAACCTCCCGCTCTCAATCTTTCTGCGCTCATTTTCCTCCAGACTACTCACACTGGTGCCCTTGTACCGAGCAATGGCGTCGAATTGATCGCGAATACCGTCTACTAATCGCTTTCCAGGAACTTCATCCATCACTAACACCTCCTTCGTGCACAGTTCCTTGTGGGGCGCCGGAATGTACACCTTGTTCCCCCACCGCGGCATCACCGCGGATCTGACTTCGTCGAGATTTTCCGCCTCGGCACGATAGTCGAATTCTGTCAAAAACTGCCTCTCTATTTCTTCCAGTGGTGGCACGTGTTGCGGCATGGCGAGCTTACAAAAGTCAATGCATGTGCGAATGTCCGCTCGAAATCGTCGCTCGATCCCGGGTGCCTGCACCTTGACGACGACGGTTCTGCCGCCGTACTTTTTCGTCAGCTTTGCCCTGTGCGCCTGTCCGATACTCGCCACTCCGAGCGGCGTTTCGTCCCACGCCTCGAACACGTCCGTGTGTCCATTTTTCTCCAGTTCTCTGATCGCGATCGCCCTCGCCTCGCCCGGTTTCATCTCCACGGGTGCGCTATCCTGCGTGTCCTTGCACCACGTCAAGTACTGCCGCGGCACAAAGTCGTCCCGCGTCGACAGCAACTGCGCGTTTTTCAGATAAAATCCCCGCATCGCGTACACTAAATCTCGCACTGGCGTCGCGTATTGATCGTGCAGCGCTTCGTACGCCTCGTTCGCCTCGTCATCGCTCAGCACCATCCCGGTCCAGCGCGGGACGCCAACGCGAGCAAAGTCGCGATGTCGCGCCTGCACCGCGCGATAGCGCGCGTACACCGGGAACGCGTTGGCCCAGAACACGCACGAGCGCTGCGCGCCCTCTTCACTCGCTACGTACGCCGTCAACGCCGCCGTCGTGGCCGTCGCACCGATCGCGAGCGCGCGCGACGCCATCGGGAGACGACGAGGCGCGCGCGCGAGTGACGCCTGCAAAACGCGACGCGGGACGCGTTTTCGACGCATACCGCGTCGCGCGACGAGCGACGCGGAACGCACATGGGTGCGCGCGCGATGGACACGGTGCGATTGTACCGCGCGGTGTTGAAATCCGCGACAAAGTTTCCGAGCAAGAACAAGATGGCCATCGTGGAGGAAATCAAGGTTGAGTTTAGGCAAAAGCGCGAACTGACGGACGCGAAGGAGATCGAGAAGGCGGTAGCGATGGCGCGAGATGGCTTAGATCGCCTGAATGCGTTCTCGAACATGGACTCGAAGTCGAATCAATGGCAAGTTTCTTTAAAAGGACCGCACACGGGGGACTGAGCGACGCGGACGAGGCAACGGGACGACGGTGACTATTCACGACGCATCGTCATCGTCATTTGAGACGACGTAGAGCTTCGTTCTCCTAAACTTAAGCGTCACTTTAACGCACGTCGGGAGATCTATCATCGCTCGGTCCCAACGGTTCGCCTTGCGAGGTGGTCTGTCTTCCTTAGGCAAGTGGGCGAAACTCAGCGCCGCGGGGACGACAAGCGGGAGTGCGTCCCGCACCGCGGTGTCCAGGTTCTGTGTCGGGGGAAATCTAATCTCTGGATCTATGACGTATGAAGTGGTTCCGTCCTTGTACGGAATGTGGTAGCAAATATCGTTCTCGAGCACGTTCCACACGGTTATGGCGGGGCCCTCCAAAGGGCACCGATTCCCGTCGACGCTCGCGTTCGACACCACTTCGAGGTCGATGTGCCAATTTCCGATATCGAAAGATGTTCCACTGGAGCTCACGACTATGGGCGTTCCAGGCACGATGGTATCAGACCTAGGCATAAACTCTGTTGTAAACATACCAAACGTATTGCCATGCATGAAAGTCGCGTTCTCCTTCTTTAAACACAACCAACCATCTTTTGTCGATCTTTCTCTCTTGATTCGGGCCAATAACAAGCGTACAGAGCGGTCTTTCATCATACTCGCTCCAAGACCATGACATGTTTCGCGAATAACTTGTTTCCAGAAGAATATAGGCTGGGAAATGAATGGTTCGCAATCGACGTAACAACCCACGTCGCTCGACTTTGTAGCGTCCCAAAAAGGTTTGAAAAGAGATTTATCGACCATTTCGGAAAGTTGCTCGCTATTCTCACCAATCACGCTTAGGTTCCTCAATAGACCGATCCCAAACATGTCTTCAAGCAAAGGTACGAGCTGATTTCGGAGCTTTCCTCGCGTACTCCAAGTTGGCGTCGAGTCCAGGAAATACGGAATGCCATAAGCGTGCGCAAAAGTCAGAACGTCATCCTTCACATGGGAGAGCATCGGACGCCAAATGCGAACACCTTCCACCACACCTTCGTCGCTCATCCCATTTACTGATAATAAATTCGCTCCACGCATCAAGTTGGTGATTATATTTTCCTGCACATCTCCGTGGTGATGTCCAAGCAACACGGCGGGAAAGCCATGCTTTGCCCCGGCTTCCTTGTAGAAGCCGTATCGTATTCTCCGCGACTCGATCTCGTATTGCTCTCTCGGCGTGACCCCGCGTCTAATTTGATCCACTGTGCATCTCTCGAATTTCATGCCATGTCTCAGGCTCCAATCATCGACGAAGTCAGCCTCCTCCGTGCTCTCTGGCCTGTTCTTGTAATCGATGTGAAGCGTCACGACGTCGTACCCTTGATGCTTGAGAATATACGCCAGGACCATGGAGTCAACGCCTCCGCTCAATGAAACAGCTATTAAGTTTCCAAATTCACTCATTCTATCGCGCATAAACGCTTCTATGGTTTTGTACAGTGTGTGTGAGGCCATCGCCGCCATGGCACCCTCCGTCGGCGTGAACTCTTCTCGTTCTAAAATATTATCACCAGCCTTGTGCTGCTTACCTTGTAAATCCTGGTAACAACGCAGCGTGGTTTTACGAAACCGATCCAACAACGCCTTGTTCTCACTCTCCATCGCCACGCGGGCGTCGATCGTGTCCAGGCATCGCAACAGGCGAGGACAACTCTTTTGCGTGTGACGAAACGGCATGAGCACAAACACCTGCTCGGGCACTGTAAGCTCGACCAACCACTCGCGCTTGTTATCGAGCAAGTCTTCAGCAATTATCGTAGCTACGGTATCGTTTATATCGATTTTCGCGTCTCGATCGTCTCTGCTCCTATACACGTGGCGACTGAATTGGTCCAACAGCACCACGAGTGCAGCCGTCGTCGCCGGCGCTTGCAACCATCGAGCGTGCGCGCCCAAAACACGCGTGCGATCGATATCGTCGCCATCAACCGCGAGTTCTAAGGCGCAGATGACGTCGGCGAACCTTGCGCGTATCTCTTCGTCCACGATAGTCACGGTATCGTCCGTGGCGAACCACTTTTTTTTATACGCCGCCTCCAGCGTTTGCGCTCGATTGGGGAACCAATACGTCGATACCGCGCGCGAGGTGTCGCGAACGAAGGCGTCGTCGATCAAGATTTTGCCCGGATTTATTTGCAGCGCATCCATCTCGCTTTCGACCGCCATGGGGACTCGAGCGCGAGCGCACGAGTGCGGACGTGCAACGACGTGCGTTCTTAGTGAACAAAGCATTGACGCCGGAGGGATGCTTTATTTGATACATTTGATACAACAACCATGGGATTGTGCGCTATTTGAACTCGTATGATTTGTTCACTTGATCTACTAGTGCAATGTATCGATCGGCGTGACATGCGAGGAGCGAACGATGCGCTTCGACTAGAGTCCACGCGTCGAGTGCCGCATACTCTCGCTGTTGCGCAGTCAGCGGACGTTTCGACCAATCAGACATCCGCATCGTCTTGTCCAACGGTTTCCCGAGAACGGCAGCGACCATAGTCGATAAGCCAACGGGTTGATATCGTGACAGTTCTTCGTCGGTTGCCCACGGAAAATCACGAGTCTCTTTCGTCGTTCGTGCCTTTGACACCGCTTGTTTCCAAAGCGACTGCAAGTCGGTGACGTTGCGTACGTTGCTGAAAGACGCGGGGTGACATTTTGCCAAGCGTCGCAAGTCTTCTTGAACTGCGAACCCTAATTTCAACACCTTATCGTCCCGAAACATTCGACCGATCGTGTTCTCTAATGCCTCGGGGCAGCTCTGAACTAGAACTGGCAAGTCTAAAATTGCTACGCCGTCTTCTGATGCAAGTTGTAGAGTAGCCACCTGACTCGTGTCTTCCTTGTCCGCGTCTTCACCCACCGCCGCACCCCATTCAGTATCTATTCCAATGTTATTTTTATTTGCGAGGTACCGTTCTGAGATGTAATGCAAGCTCTCTGCATCGTCAACAAAGACGACGTTCGCGTCGAGAGAGAGATGCTCTGGAAGCTGGAAAAACGTTGCTCTCCTGCGTGCGACTAACTTCTCCAGCTCCACTGGATCACAGTCAAACTCTAGTCCACACCTATTTGCGTACTCCAAAGCGTATTCGAATTGTTCGATCGCTGCAAGAGATTCAACAACAAACTCTTGAAGATTGATTTCGGCGCCTGCGCGCTTGAGCGCAACTTCAAACTGTCCTTTCGCAATCATTCTCGCAATAGTCGACTTGTAATACTGCGTGCGCACGTCCGGAAACTCGGCTTCCATTTCAAATATCGTGACAACTTTGTGTGCTTGTCGCAAAGCAGCGTGATGGTGCTCGTGAACGCCCTGGTGCACGCAAAACTCAATCCAATTTTTTGCCAGACTTGGTTCGAGTTGAACAAACTCAAGAGCGAGTGAAAATTCATTGCACTGCGCCAAACCTTGCAGTGTTTCATTTGTTGCGAACTCTTTCAGGTTGAAGTGAAAAATTAGCGCCATGGCCGAGCTCTGTTTGCCGTCTTCTAAAAGCTGTCGAACGAAGCCTGAGACGCCTTCGGCGGCAGCTGCGCAGCTCGTAAAGTTCAAATCCTCAAACTCAAGCCCAAACGTTTCGATCAAGCGAACGATCGCACGGCTTGGTATGACATCATTTGTCGTGGTCATCGCTGAATGTACCAGTTTACCTACGTGCGTGCGACTTCGATCACACAAAACTACGCCTCTCGTGACGGTGCTGGTAAAGCGTCTCCGTTCTCGCCCTTCCCTCGTTCCGGGAGTTCTACCGAGGCACTCCAACAACAAGTACATGCAAATCAGCAACTCACCATCGTCGTCGTCTTCGCATCCGATCTCGTACTGATCGCGCAGGGTGGTAAAGATGACGTCGATGCACGCCGCAACGAGCGTCGACGGTTCGCGCACCTCGGCGAGCCAGCTCGTGACCACCGCTCTCAGTTGCGGGTATTTCACCCCTTGGGTCATGAAGTCGGACAGTTTCGTCAAAGCTTCATCGGGGGCGAACGAGATAGGATCTATCGTCGCGTCGAGCGCCATTGTCGGTATGAACCTCGACGATTGCCTTCGTGCCGCTTTGTGTTTTGTGCGCCCAATCCGCGCAGCAGTTGGCCGATGCTCGCTCGTGATGGAGGGAAAGTGCGCTTGCATCAGTGCACGAAAGATATGTGTGAATGAGTCATCGTTTGCGCGCGACGACCGGTTCGCGCGGTGCTTCAGAGCCAAAGCGCCACGTTTTGTGGTTTGCAAGCGCACAGCTCAAAGGGCAAAGACGGCGGTGGGGCCATCAACGACGCAAACGACGCATGCGAAGAGTTTGTAACAAATTAATGTGTTGTATAAAATGTTTGTTTGAAGTTCACCGATGCTTCCGCTCGATAAACTTTCAGCAAGCCAGCTACGATCCTAAAGAAAATACGCCAAGCGTTTTGGCGTTTACTTCTGCGATTCAGAGGGACGGTCGACACCTTCCCAGGACGCATTCCACTGCTTGTCGTAGAAAGTAGCTTCATCCGCGAGATCCTTGAGGTTGTCAATGTCCTTGAGAGATCGGACGAGGGTGACGAAAAGGATGGTGGCGAAAATGGCAGTCTTGCCCAAGAAGGAGTTGTGCAAGTCAACGAGACCGGCGCCGCCGGCGGCGTCGATGAGGTACGCGAACGCGTAGCCAACCATGGCGGCGCGACCGTTCGCCTTCTCCGCCTCCGGGAGGTGGAATCGGCGCATCCACACGTGCCACGGCACAATGGACGTATCGAAGAGACCGTCTTCATCGTAGACGGCCGGGTTGTCCTCCAACATCTTGCGGTGCACGACTTCGGCGTCGATCACGGCGTCCCAGTCAACTTCGCCAGCTGCGTTCTTGAACATGTCAAGATCCCAGTTACCGTTCTTCCAACGCGGATCCTTCCACTGGGACTGTTCACCGGCGAAGATCGCACCAGTCATGGCCGCGGCGCCCGCAGCCTTACCGAACGCCTTGTCACCCTTGAGCGTGCCGCCGGTTTCGAGCGGCGCCGTCTTGCGACCTTCGGTCGTCGCGGTGGCGACGATACCTCTGCGATGTGATTAAACGAGCGCATTGCGTCAGTCATTTAAATTCGGGCGCGCTCGAGACGAACGAATCATCGTCGTTTCTTCTCTCCTCGTCATCCCATTCACCCTCGGGCATCCAGCCAGGAGCGTCCGAGGGCGAAGCGATCGTTCGGGTTTCCAATCCCACGCAAACGACGCGCGCGTCGATCGCGCGATGCCCCCCGACGTGCGCGCCGTCGACGCAAACATTCCCAACGGTGCGATGCCGCGCTCCAACGCGAGTCCGCATCGCGCGCGCGTTCGACGCGGCCCGCGCGCGTGCGCGAGGTCTAGCCCCGATATCCGTCCTTATCGGGCCGGCGCGCGAGTTCCACGTTCGTCACGCACCTGGACGCCTTCGATCGGCGCGTCGCGAGCGGCGAGCTCGTGGATCTGGACAAGGAAAATTTCAATCGTCAGCGTCTTCGGTCGTCCGTCGCGCGCGCGCGTCGCGCGAGTTCGCGAGATCGCCGATGGCGCCCGCGCGCGGATGGATAAACACCGTCCGCGCGGTCGTCGTCGCGGTCGCGCCGTCGCGCGTGCGCATCGTCGCGCGTGCGTCGTACCTGAGCGGGGTGTGCGTCAAAGATTGCATCGCGTTCGTTTCTAGTGGACGTCACGTTGTGCCGAACAGCGCGTCGCGCGCACGCGAAGCGCGACCTGGATTCGGCGCGCGCCGTGCCAAAGAAAGCTCAGTCCGGCGGCCTGGCTTTTCGGCGACTTTTCGCCATCAAGTCACGTATTTAACATCGCTCGATCTGAAGATCAATCGCAATAAGCGTTCGAGCGCGTGCGAAAGCTCAAATAAGCGTTCGAGCGCGCGTCCGCGCGCACACGCCGCCTCGACGCGAACACCGACGCGATCGATCGCCCACGCGCGTCGTCTTCGTCGTTCGCGCGCTGACGATTCGCGATGGAGTCGTTTTATGTGCTCACATTTGGCGCGCTCGCGATCGCGTGCGCGGCGCTCGAGGTGCGAAAGCGTCCGACGAGCGGGAAGGGGGCGAGTTTACCGGCGAATTTCTTGGCGTTTAGGACGAATTACTTGGTCGTGTACGCGTTGATGATGGCTGGGGATTGGTTGCAAGGACCGTACGTGTACGCGCTGTACAAACACTACGGATACGGCACTGGAGATATCGGGAAACTCTTCATCGCTGGTTTCGGTTCGAGTATGATTTTCGGAACCATCGTGGGTAGTTTAGCGGACAGATATGGACGTAAGCTCGCGAGTTTGACCTATGTCGCCACGTACATCGCGTCCTGCATCACGAAGCACTGGAGTGATTACGGCGTGCTCATGCTCGGTCGATTTTTTGGCGGCATCGCGACGTCACTGTTGTTCACCGCGTTCGAATCTTGGCTCGTGTCCGAACACTTCGCCCGGAATTACGACCCAGAGTGGTTGAATGGGACGTTTTCAAAAGCAATCTTCATCGGCAATGGTGTGGTGTCGATCGTCGCGGGCTTGTTGGCGAACTATTTGGTGACCGATATGAACTTTGGTCCAGTGGCTCCGTTTGACGCCGCGGCTACATTTTTGGCGATCGGTGGCGTTATCATCGCTTTGACGTGGACGGAAAATAGAGGTGCCGTGAATGATAATGTTTCTCTTGAAGCCAGTTTCTCGGCGGCGAAGAATGCCATTTTCAACGACAAAAAGGTGCTGTATCTTGGTGCGATGCAGTCGCTCTTTGAGGCGGCAATGTATTCGTTCGTCTTTTTGTGGACCCCCGCCCTGAGCCCGAACGACGAAATCATTCCTCATGGGATGATTTTTGCAACCATGATGGTCGCGTGCATGATCGGTTCATCTTTCGCAGGTCAGCTCTTGGGAGACAAGGACTTGCGACCGGAGAAGTATATGCAATACGTCTTCTTGGCGTCCGCCGCGTCCTTGGCGTTGCCCGTCGCGCTCAAGATTTTTCCGTTCCAAGCGAACTATGCTCCGGGGCAATCGATTACGCTCGAGGGGCAAATCACGATGCTTGGGTTTCTCGTCTTCGAATGTTTGGTTGGAATTTTCTGGCCAAGCATGATGAAGATGCGCGCGACGTACGTTCCCGAGGAAATCAGAAGCACAGTGATGAACTGCTTCAGAATCCCACTCAACCTCTTCGTCTGCATTATTTTGTACAACGTGGCTTTGTTCCCTCTGACGGCCATGTTTGCTATGTGCTCGTTGTTCTTGGTCTCCGCCGCGTACTTGCAGCGCAAGCTGGAAATCATCACGAGCCCTCCTATGCGCGGTGCCGCGCCGAACCAAGTGTAGTATGCCCTTCTTAGTAGCCATATCACCACGCTATAGAAATATTATACCTTGTCATTCTCAAAATCAGTCCTATTGTGCAAACTCGTCTGCAGAAGTCGTCGATTTTTCCGCGCGCTCTGAAAACCGCTGCGACGCGCCATGGACAAGGAGACAGCGACCGTCGTCATAAGCGCTCGCACGTCTGACGCGCACGTCTATCAACGGCGTCAAAGACGAGATTGAGAGATAGTTCGCACCATGGTACGCACTCTCACTTTGCCAATTACCTTGAAAGCACACTACGTGCAGCGCTCGCGCGAACGAAGACTCGTGAAAGATGAATTTAAATCACTGACCGCGCACTTTGACGAACAGAATAAGCTCAACAACAACCAAAAAGCCGTCGTGCGACGATTTATGGAAGTCGCGGATACGGGTGATGAAAGCGCAGCGATTCACGCGCTCAAAGAGGCGTCTTGGAACATGGAAAGCGCGTTCGAGGTGTACTTTTACTCGGCACGCTCGAAGAGTTCGAAAAGGTCTTCCACTAACTCGGCCGGTATTGACGCGATGTTCGATGTGTACAAAGTCCACGACGATCAACAAGAGCAGAGAATAGAAGCGGAGGGTATCATTCAGCTCTGCAAAGATTTAGGTGTAGATCCTTTCGATCCAGTGACGCTCGTGCTTTCACTGAAGATGGACGCCGAGACGATGGGGAAATACACAAAGGAGGAGTTTACTCGAGGAATGATGGATTTGCAGTGCGATTCCGTGGCTAAATTAAAGGCGAAAATGGATGCACTGAGAAGTGAGCTCACCAGGCCGAATAGCTTCAAGGATGTTTACGAGTTTACGTTTGGCTTCGCTAAGGAACCAAATGCGAAGGCACTGTCGCTCGAGACCGCCATCGGTTTGTGGAAAGTTTTGATGGCAGACAAATGGTGCTTTACGGATGAATGGTGTGACTTTCTGGAGAAGAATCATGGCAAGGCCATCTCGAACGACACCTGGTCGCAAGTTCTTCAGTTTAGTCGACAAGTGGGCGAGAATTTGGACACCTACGATTCCAACGACGCATGGCCATACTTGATCGACGAGTTTGTGGAAGAAAAGTTGCAAAAGAAATGAAACGTTACGTTTACGATTAGCTGTACTAGAAATGATTTACGATTTACAAGCGGACCGTATGTTTCAACGAATGAAAGAATGAATTAACGCTAAGATGACTGAGAGACGTTTCGACGCCGCAAACCTTCGTCCATCATCCCGTTTGCGTTAGTTGTATGTGCCGGTGCCTGCGAGCTTTCGGCGGAATCCATCGCATCCGCGATCGCTCTAGCGTATTTTCCCACCTCGTCCCGTTTCATGGGAGATTCTGCATCTTTCTCGTCGATTTTACTCCCCATGATAAGCAAAGAAATGACCGTTAACGCAAAGGCGGCGAAGCTGAAACCCGACCAGAACAGCCCAACAAGAACGAAGGACGACGCGATGGGGTAGAAATATAGCACCCTAGCAACAAAACTCATACTTAAATGAACGATTGCGCGGGCCTCATATATTTGCGGTAACCTGGCGCTTCCAGCGTGCGGTTTCATCGTCACTTCAATGTCCGTGAACGGAGACTCACTGTCTTCTTTGTAGTTTTGTACCATTGCGACGCGCACGTTTTGCTGCTCTTCAATCAACCCCAGAGCGTGAAACGGCCACCATACTATTGTTTTGAGCCATTTCACTTCCCTGGACGTGTATTTCACGATTCCAGGTCGAGATCTCTCGAGTAAAGTTTTCCCACTTGGAGTCAGCAACTTTGCGTTCACTTGAAACATACCGACGTTTACGTTATACTCGCTGTCCGGGACGACAAACTCGATGTCCACGTCAAAGTTTTGCTTCGGGCTCACAATTCGTCCCTTTCGCGGTTTCGATTCGCCCGTGTTTGCGAACTTCTGTGCTATGAAACTCACTCTCGCCACCGGCGCCGCGGCGGTGTAGTCGAACACGAGATCTTGCGAGAGCGACGCCGGACCGCGCGGAACGACGATATATCGCAGCACGAACACACACGTGATCGATGCGATGAGTAACCCAAACGAAATCATCGCCGCGCTCAGAGTGAGCACCGCTGAGCGTTTGCACACTCGTCTGACTCTGGCACTGAATTCCACCCACTCGTGCTCCAGCAAAGTCGGCTTTTCGTCCGCCATCCTGATCGCGCTCGAGGTTCGATTGGTTCAGTCGCACACTCTTGATGTTTTCTTTTCGCCTTGAGAACGACGACGCTCGACACGCCCACGTGAGCGACGCGCAGTGCGGTTCGTGCTTTCAATCCGCCCCCTCTCGTCGTTGCCTTTCGCCGCATCAGCCCGCAGTGCCGGGCGCGTTGCGACCAGAATCGCGCGAGAGGCGCGCACCGCGAAAGGGCACATCGCGTGCAGTCGTTCGACGATAGGTTGATCCCGCGCGCGCCATGCAATCTTTCGCGTTCACGAAAAAGAAGGCGCCGCAGGTGAAGGTGGCCGTGCAGCACGAGGAGGCGAAGGAAGAGGTCGATTACCTCACCGCCGTCAACGATAACGCGCTAGAAGGGACGAAGAAGCAGAAAGTGACAGAGGCGAAGGTCATCCCTAAGATTGCGAATACGTTTGAAGTGGGCACGGGACGACAAAGAAAGGTGAGTGTAGGAACAGAACGAGCTCGAGACAAAACGACTGCTGACGAATGTAATTTTCTCACACAGGCACCAAGTTTTCTACCGACAAAGGAAGAAATAGAACAAGACCAGAAGCGATTCCACGTGGCGGAAACCATCGCGGCGGGTGGTGGTGAGGTGGCGCAGAAAGGTGTAACATATGGGTTGACGGAGATGGGGCCGAAAGACGGCTCCGCCGCACCCAAGAAAAGCAACGAAGATCGCGCGAGGGAGAGTTTCATAGGTAGAAGTTTGCAAGAGAAGGAGCTTCAAGCGTTCAAGGAAGATATGGAGGATTTACCGAATCAAGCATCGATGGACGAATACGAGGACATGCCAATTGAGGATTTTGGCAAAGCGATGTTGCGCGGCATGGGTTGGGAGGAGGGTAAGGCCGTCGGTCGAATGCATAAGGGTATGGTCGAAGCGATAGAATTTATTCCACGACCTGGTCGTCTTGGCTTGGGTGCGCGACCGGTAGAGAAAGATGAGCCACAAAAGAAGTACATCAAACCGGGTGATTCTCGCGAGAAGAAGGCTGACATGGTGCGAGACCCACAAATGATGGCTAATGCGGGACTGAGGAATGTGAAAACGTTAGATGAGAAGCTTGTTAAGCGTGAAGAGCTTGGACCGCGCGAAGGCAAACTCATGTACATTGTCGATGGACGTCATGCAGGCGTATCTGGGCGCGTTTTGCGAATTTCCGACGGGAAAGTCAGCGTCGAGCTCACCAATAGCGGTAAAGTAGTGACAGTTAGGTCTAGTGAACTTGCAGAGATGCATGAAAGTCAACATGCAAAAGTTGGGGAGAAGCGTGGTAGAAGTGATGCAGGTAAAGGCTCCGAAATGTCGGCAAAGCCTTGGTTGTTTGCCAACATTCGTGTGCGGGTCGTGAGCAAAAGCTTTAAACGTGGACAATTCTACCTCATGAAGGGAGTCGTTGTGGACGTTTTGACCCCAACCGAATGCATACTGCAACTAGAAGAAAGCGGAACTACGATCGAAGTCAGTCAAAGCGCGCTGGAGACGGTTGTACCGAAGCCCGGTGGGCGCATTTGCGTCGTCTCAGGAAAGTTCCGCGGCAGGCGCGGCAAGCTCCTCGAGAAGAATAAGTCAACTGACACGGCATATATCCAGCTAAGCGATGATTTTGAAGCGCACATCCTTCCCTTGGACGCCATCGCGGAGTACTCGGGGGCATTAGACGAGGAAGACTAGATTGTTAACAGAGCCCAAACCCCAGCGTGTAAGTCCGCGCGCGCGCGCAGACATCCATCCCCGCGTCACTCCGAAACGCGATTCGTCATCGGCCGTCTTGAGGACAAAAAATGAAGAGATAAAGTATTGAAGCGTCGTGCACGCACGTTTCGTCGCCCAAATCGCGCGTGATTCAGCGACACTGCGCAAGATGCGGCGCCTTCTAGTACTCGCCTTTCTGTGTTGCGTTCACGTGCGAGTTTGCGCGGGCGCGAACGACTTGTACGGTGCCCTAGGACTCAAACGAGGGGCGGATGTGGGAGATATTAAGAAAGCATATCGTTCCCTGTCGCTCATTTACCACCCAGATAAGCAAAGGAACGTTGACGACGTCGAGAAAGCGAAGGCTGGCGAACGGTTCGTTGAGATACAAAAGGCTTACGCAGTGTTGTCGGATGAAGAAAGTAAACGCGTGTACGATTTGCAGATATATTTGGACGAATCTGAAACACAAACGAATCAAGGCGCTGGGTTCCGCGGACGTGGCACCTGGGACTCGGGATCAACGCAAGAAGGCCTTCGACAGCAAAGCGGCTTCCAAGAGGCGGAACTGATTGCTTCTGAAACCGCTTTGTTGAACGAAAAGAACATCGAAAAACTCGTTTTCAGGAGCCAAAAGACGTGGCTAATACAAATATACGATGATGCGATCGATTCATGTCACAGAGCAGGGCCAATATGGGAGCAGGCTTCGAGGATGACCAACGGCGTGGCAAACTTTGGACGAGTAAACACTCTCACATCGCCTCGGCTCGTGCAATTGTTAGGGAGCAGTGGCTTATTTTCTCGTCCCATTCGTCGATCGGACCTACCCGTCATTGTTGGTGTGCGTCCAAATTGTCGGCATTACTCTTGCGTCAAAAGATATCGCGGTAGTATTAAGGTGAACTTACTCCTGTCCTTTGTCGACAAGAAAATGCTGACGTTACCAAATCTTGTTGCCATCACCCAAAACGATGTGCAATCGATGACTTCCGATGGCGATAAGGTAAAATTTGTGTACGTTTCTTCTAAACAGCCGCCGTTAATGGTTCGATACTTGGCTGAAGAGTACAGCGCGGATGTCGACGTTGTACGGGTAGACTACAAGACTGCTGACACCAAATTTTGGGAACAGGATTTGGGCGTGAAGAAGGAACCTGCGATGATCATCTTCAGGGATTTCGACCGCACCGTCGTCGACAATGTGAACTCAAAAGACAAAATACGGTTGACTTTAGCCCAGTATAGATTTCAAGTCATTCCTAGACTGACCGCGTCCAATGCTCATGGAGTCGGTTGCGAGCCGGGGGGATTGACGAGAGTGTGTTTCGTAGCGGTCGGCAGTAAAAGGAGCCCGCCTTTTGTGCGCTTAATGCAAGAGCTTGCTAACGTTAGAAGTAGTGGTAAGTTATCTTTGACGGAAGATGAAGTGGCTTTCGGATGGATCGATGGATCACGAAATAAAAAATTTGTCAAGACGTTTGCAAACAATGGAACGCAATTAGTCGCCCTTATGTTTCACAGCGGCAAACGTGGCCACGTATATTACGATCAGCTGAAAGATTGGAGCACTCGTGACACACTCGTGGCGTGGATATCTCGCGTCTTGGTAACAGAAGAAGGCTTACCAGCCGTGGAATTCGATGCGCGCCTTCTTTTCCCAATCCCTGGAGCACCCATTGATTGGAGGCTCTTGATGAAGGCGCTACGCACAGATGTCTCGGACACGGCCGAGAGTTTATGGTTCTTTTGCTTAGAAAATGGAATTTTACCTTTAATTGGCACTATTTTTGCGATTGTTGCCGCTGGGTGGTTGAGAGTTTTGGTGATTCGCGCGCCGGCGATGCGTAAGACGGAAAAACAAACTTCTCAAAAACCACAGACAGTCAGCCTTGTCGATGTTCATGGCACACGTCTGAAGGGGAAAAGTGTGTACATAGCCATGGTGCTTGAATCAGACAGTAACTCTAGCTTCAGAGATTTTGCGAAAGATTTCAAAAGTGAAAAGTTATTGGCATTTGTCGAGGCCAGCGAGCGAGTCGTGGATGCTTTTCGATGGAACGAAGTATTCGAGGATCGCAAATCGAATGTAATAGTTTGGCATCCGTCGCGAGCAAAGTTTCAAGATATTGGTAACCTCGTCGATCGCGCTCGAGTTGAAGCGCGTTTGAACGAAATCCTAAACGGGCTTGGGGACTGGACTGAATTGCAAATAGATTTGTAGTTGACAATCATGCTAGCTGCTATGATTACGGATTTGCTACTGTACGGTATATTCCGTATATTCGAGCGCGGCGTTAATAGCTTCTTCGAGCTTAGTTTTATTCGCGCCCGTAAATTGACGCACTAATGTCGCCCCTTTGAAAATGCGAAAGTCAGGAGTCGACTGAATTGCGAGAACGTCCTTGCACAAGTGCGCGGCAGCTGGTGTACTATCGCCGAATACTTTTAAGAACGACACCTGTGGATAATTCCTTGCGACTTGCTCATAAGACGCTTCAAATTTCTTGCACGGACGACAATATGAAAACCCAGATTGGACGACGACGACTTTATCTACATTCGACGCCACTAAGACACCATCGACATTGCTAACTTCCGTCTCCGCTTTTGAGGATAAAAGAATTTCATCCAATTCAATAGATGAAGATATTTGAGTGACAACACCGTGAGCCACTTCTGAGTTCCACCACTTGGCGAGAAGTTCGCGGGTGATTGCTCCTGATAAACCACAATGTAACTCCTTAAGCACGCCATTCACCTCTGCGACTGACAGATTTGCGCCAAAGAACCTCGCGCCAGTGACCAAGTCATTTTCGCATATCTCGCCGTCTTTATCGGAATCGAGCTTTTTAAACACCCAGTCGAGCTCAACGTCAGTGAGCGCACGTAGAATCGGGCTTTCGGTGACGGTTTTGCAAATTGCGTCTCGCAACACGCCGCTCGCGGCTCGCGATTGGAGTTCTATGTGTGCCCCGACCGCAGCTCCCTTGACCAATGCTCTGTCTGGGAACTCTCCCATGATGAGAACTTCGGAATCTAATCCAGCTAATTGAACTCCTGGGCGGAACAGAGAGAGTAAAACCTCTTCACTCACATCCGACGCAGTTCCGGTGGGTAACAAAATGAGACGCTCCGGCATGACGCTTGAAGCCACCTTTTGTAGATATCGATCAACGAGAGAAGCCCACGCGAGGACAGCGTCCGTCGTTGCGCACGGATTTTCCGACGGTTGAAGATTTTCAAGCCACCATCCTCTACCGTTTAATCCGTACTCTTCGACTACTTTCAAAACATTCTCTGACGTCTCCTCGGGCAACGGTGGCATCACGCCGCTCCAGCCCCACGCCTTTTGTAACTTCTGGAGCTCCCTTTCGTACGTCCACGTCATGTGCTTGAAGTCAGCGTTTCGAACTTTGTGACCTCGCTTGTACAGCACCGCACCGAATCCTTTGCCGAGCGTACACACAAGTACCACGCCCGAGCTCTCGCGACCTGGGCCGAAATACATCTCCGCGTACGCCGCCGCCTCGGTGTGAATCATCATGGCGATTCGTCCTTGCCAATCGGGAATCATCCTAGACATGAGCTGTTCTCCCTTTTGCACGCCTCCGAGCGCGCGCACGGCTAAACGAGTGTAGCTTACACCCACCGGTCCTCTCCAGCCAAAGTGTTTGTTTATCTTCTCGAACGCCACTCGCAAGCTTTCTTCGTTGAATTCTTCGATCGGCACCGACACCCCCGGTCGCTGAAACTCGGCGTTCGCGG
>JACLAB010006767.1_pt1 | contig 27845 bp, 16 predicted proteins | sample 8027921 | NCBI WGS metagenome assembly JACLAB01 (sample SAMN15725117, study PRJNA655200) | protist metagenome | isolation source: fluorescence activated cell sorting (FACS) single amplified genomes of... | place: USA: West Boothbay Harbor, Gulf of Maine | collected 2000-07-19 | reverse complement strand
ATACGTCACCGCCACCGGTCGCGCCGCGGGTGGCGACCCCGTGCGATTATTTACGCGCTTATCGTGTTGGTTCGTGCCGTGTCCAGAGGCGCACTTGTTGTTACTAGACTGGGTATGGGGCGGCGGTCGGCCGAGCGACGTCTTGGGCGCGCTCGTCGATTGCTGCGCTTCGGGCGATTTAGAAAGCGCCAGAAAGCTCGCATTCGCGCAGATGATCGTCTCCGCACAAGCATCGGGACCGGTAGGCGGTGGCACCACCGCCCCAGTGTTGGTTCAGAAGCGCAACGTCGTCGCCATGGATGGCGTGGCCAAGGCGTTTGACGCGGGCGTCCGCGACGTCGGATTGCTCTACGGCGGTTTACACGTTGACGGTTTAGTACGCATCGCGCGCGAACGCTTCGATTACGACGTCGTCGATATCGAATGGCGCGACGCATGGCGCGTGAATCCACCTGCAAATGAATCACCGCTACGATACGCCATTGTACCGGCGTTATTATGCGTCGACGGCACCGATTGGGCGCAGACGCTCCACGACGTCGTCGCGCTCGGCGGCGCCGCTTCGCTCCTGAGCCTCTTCTTATACATCATTCGTCACGGCGGTCTATACTATGCCTTGGGTAAATGGTTGCTTGAATGGAACAGGCAGTTGTTTGAAACCGCAGATGACGGCTTAACCGCGCCTACGAGCGTCAATTGATTGACCATGTAGCATACGCTTGTAAAAACAAAAGAGAAACAGCGACAAATCCGCGAGCCTCACACGATGACGCGCCCGAAACCGCACGCCACGGCGCCGCCGCCGCCGATGCAGCGCGATCCGGATATCGAGCGCGAGGTCGTAGAGCACATGCGCCGCGCCGGCGCCCTCGATGCGCTGCGCGAGTCGACGATCGCCGCGCTCAAAACGAACGAAGAGCTCAAAACCTTTGCCGAATTTGCGGTGCGCTCGAGTCAGGCGTTGCGAGATCCGTACGCGCGCTCGAGGTCGCGAAAAGAGCTCGTGGATGAGTTGTTTGTGGAGATTGAGCAACGGCTGATGGATGAAGTGCGAGCGAAGACGTTTGAGGCGTTGACTGAGACGGAGGCGGGCGCCGTGGGGCGAGAGGCGTACGAGAGAACATACGCCGCGCGAGAGGAAATAAAGCACGACGGGCGTTGATTGCGTGCGTGCGAGGTGTAGGGTTGTTAAACTAGCGTTGATTTAGCGTTGAAATGTACAGTAGATAGAGTATTACGCGAATGTTTTGTGAATAGCGTATAGCGAGGGCGCGGTGAATTGCGAGCACACTTCTAAATAAATAATATTTTCAATGATAGCTTCTAGTCGTGGCACCGAGGGTAGCGATGCCGTCGCCGAGCGCCCACGATGCCTCAACGTCTTGGTTCTTGTAGCGGATTTTATCGAGCATGTGGATCGTTTCGGTGTCGCTCGCGCCGTAACCAGTCGTGAGCAGCGCGTAAATGTACGTCAACTCCAAGCATAAATAATCAACATCAACCTTTGCCGCGACGGCGAGTGGAAATTCACTCACGAGTTTGGCTTGAGGCGTCACGCATGCATGCGATGCGGCAGTCTTGAATGCGCCGGGCGTGGTGGATACGATCGTCGACGGCGTCTTTGGATGCGGCGCGGCGCCGGCTTGAACGCCGCGCTCGACGATATACGACATGACATACAATGGCGTCTTTCTCGGTGTCGTCCACGCTCCAGCGAACGAACACGGTCCTCGTCCGCATTTAGTTCTATTATCTTCTTCAAATGTCTCTATCACAGCGGCGAGACAACGCTTGAAATCGGTCCCTAAAGTCGCGCTTCCCTTTGCCTCGTACGTCTCGCCCGGCTCGAGACCGTAGCAATCCTTTGTACACGTGTCTTGAACGCTACCAGGTAAGCACGGGTGTGTGCCATCTTCATCGCGCTTACCAAATCGGTACAATTTCGCTCGCACGGCGACGAGACCGTATCCCTTGAAGCTATGAATGTACGCGTTGTACGCGCTAAACGGCGTCTGAATTTTACGCACGTACCCGCTCGGCGCCTTATCCATAATCGCGCTCCCGACCGCATACGCGATTTGCGTCGAGCCTCCACCTAAATCAATAACAGCTACAGTGGACTCGGGTGATTTTCCGAGTCGTTCTAATAAATAGTTCGTCGCAACCCAGCCGTGCGCGCCTTCGTCTACGCCATCCATAATCGAAACAAACGTTTCGCTCTGCGGATGAAAGCCCGCGCGCGCAATCTTCGCTCGCACGCTATCCATGATGGCATCCGCAGCGCCCTGACCTTCAGGCATCAATCGAAGTCCAGCGGTGGCGCGAACGCTGAACGGCGTCGCCGAGTGCGCGCGCTCGGGAACCACCGACTTGGCACGAGAGATGAGCTCGTCGATCGACGCGCTCGCGGCGTCCGCAGAAGACCCGTACGACTTCAACCCTGGCTCGATGGCGTGAAAGTACTCCGAATGCAGTCGCTCGCGGCCGAAGTAGTCCGTCTGAAACGTAAAGACGTGCACGCGAGAGCCAGTTGAGCCAGCGTCTAACACGATGCTAAATCTTTTTGACGTTCGGGTCGAGGCAAAGCCTACGGCGTCTGACCACAGCGTGAACGTGACCGTGAGTGCAATGACGACGATGAACACCACGAGTGTGGTGAGCGACCGCGGCGAACTCGCCGCGCGTGTTGGGGCGAATGCCATGGCGCCTCGGACGCGCGCGCGGCGCATGCGAGGCCGAATGTGCGGTCGATACGTAGCTGCATACATGAGAGTGCACCGCGAGGTCATAGTGGCGTGAATGATAGTATTATTACAACAGCATGAGTTTTATCGTTATGGTACCGTAGAGTTACACTGGACATCGCCGACGAAGTGGCTTTCTCGCCAAGAGAAGCGCGACGCACATCGCTCCGGCGAGCGCGGAGAGCATCGCAAAAAATCCGCTGGGAGTGTCAAACGTAGGATAAGTCGCGCCAAGCAAGCCACTGAAGTAGTTGCCAAAAAAGTATGAACCAAACCAAAGCCCAATGATCGCGCTGAGCAAGCCTTCGGGGGCTATTTTTGAAATGTACGACAGCGCCACCGGAAACGTGTACAATTCGCCCGCCGTGAGGAAAATTTGATTCAACACAATCCAAATCACGCTCACTCGCACGGGCGACGCATGGGAGTCGACCGGGAGTGCGCCAAACATTAGAACCGCAAACGATGTGGCGAGTAAACCACATCCGAGGGCGATTTTGGTCACTTGGTGGGGTTCGGAATTCGTCTTCGCTTGACGTTCCCACACCATCGTCACCGCCGGCGTGAGAGCTAATACCAACGCCGGATTGAGCGCCGCGACGAACTCTGTAGGCAAGCCGTGTAAATTAATGTGTTCATCCGCAAAAATCATCAGCGTTGATCCTTGCTGCTCGTATACGACGGAAAACGCCACGCCAGCGACGCATACGATGAGCGTCGCCATCATCGCGTTGACGTTCTCCCGCATCAAATCCAACATCTTTGCAAACGAGTTCTTCTCATTCGCCGCCGGCGGCGATGTCAAAGGCGTGGTATCTCCGCCGAATTCTTCGTCGTGCACATCCAACGTCGTCGCATCAATCATTTCCACTCGCGAATCTAAGATGTACCTCCTATTTGTCGTGTAAATGACCAATGCGCACGCCATGCCAATCGCCGCGCTCGCGAACGCCGCACCGTAACCAAAATATACGCGAACGGTCCCAGCAATCAGCGGCGAGAAAAACGCTCCGATATTAATGCAACAGTAAAAAATTGAAAACCCTTGATCGCGTCTCGGGTCATCCTTGGTGTACAACGCGCTCAACTGCGTCGACATGGATGGTTTAAACGCCCCGTTCCCGACGCACACCAACACCAATCCAATCACAAACGCCCACTCAGTCGCCATCGCCGCGTACCCAATCGCCATGATTGTCGCACCAACTAACGCCGAACGATGGGAGCCGAGAATGGCGTCAGAAATCACCCCTCCAAACACCGGCGTGAGATACGTCAGGCACGCAAACCAACCGTACAGTCGCGCGCTCGTCTCCTCCGCCGCCACCTTTCGCGCCGCCATCGCCCCCGCACTCGCGGCAGGCGTTGAAAAATCATATCCACTCGCCATCTGCCCTATCGCCCGCAATCCAAACACCCGATCGACATCGAACGTCGCATCCGAGAGAATCTTCGTCGCGTACAACACCAACAGCGCGCGCGCGGCGTAGTACCCGAACCGTTCCCACATCTCCGTCGCGCCCACGACCACGAGGCCGACGGGGTGGCCGTACATCGTTCTACGTCGCGCGGTGCCGGCGCCGGCGCCGGCGCCGGCGCTACCGCCGAGACGCGGCGAACGCGCGCGCGATGCGCCGAGAAGCGGTTCAGCATCATCTCCCGCGCCTTCGACGTCCACGCGCGCGGCGCGATCGTCATCCAACGACGGCGCCGACGACATGCGTGCGCCTCTCGTCTCGGCTTCCGTTATGCCGTCCCCGTGCGCGCGTGTTTCGTGCGCGCGCGCGCGCGCGATGATGTGCCGCGATGATGTGCCGCGCTGGCGCGCTTCACTTTGCGTCGTTCGCCGACCGAGCCCGCACGCGCGCGCACGTTCAAACGCGCGCGGACGCGCACGCACGCATGGCGCACGCATCGCTCGTCGCGTCGCTCGCGCCCGCGATCGTCGCGCGCGCGCGCGCGCGCGCTGGGCACCGACGTTCGGTTGGATTAATCGTTCCAGCGCGTCGCGAACGCGTCGCGATGCGCCGTCGCGCGCTCGCGGGCGATCGATCGTCGGATGAATCGTGTGACTCGCCATCGTCGTCTGGGGCGTCCGAGGCGTCTGGGACGGCGCGCGCGTCGACGAACGGGGAGGGGTTTGATCCGTCTCGTTTCGCATCCGAGGCGGCGGCGGCGGCTGAGCGTCGCGTGAACGGCGCCCTCATCGGCATCGCCGTCGACGTCATCGATAGGCTGTATGCTGGACGTTCGTATGCGCGTTTTCATGCCCTCGAAACCGTCGCGCGCGTGCCGTACTTTAGTTTTATGTCGGTATTGCACATGTACGAGACGTTTGGGTGGTGGCGTAAAGCCGACTATTTGAAGGTGCACTTTGCGGAGACGATGAATGAGTATCATCACTTGTTGATCATGGAGTCTTTAGGGGGCGCCGAGCGGTGGAGTGATAGGTTCGTGGCGCAGCACATCGCGGTGGCGTACTTTTGGATTTGTGTGGGGCAGTATTTGATATCGCCGCGTTGGGCGTACAATTTGCTCGAACAAGTCGAGAGTCACGCGTACGCGACGTACGATGGGTTTTTAAACGCGAATGAGGACGCGTTAAAGGCGCAACCGGCGCCGAGAGTAGCGGTGCAGTATTACACAAAGGGTGATTTGTACCTATTTGATGAGTTTCAAACTGGTGAAGTGCGAGGCGAGCGTCGGCCGAAGATTGAAAATTTGTACGACGTCTTCGTCAACGTGCGCAACGACGAGGCGGAGCACATGAAGACGATGGAGTTTTGCCAACGACCCGGAAATGGTCTTCGAAGCCCGAGCTCTCGCGAGGCTAAAGTGTTGTTGAGCGCCGAAGCGTGCGCGTTGGAGGACAAGGCATGCGAGGAGAACTTGGACGCGTCCATGGGCGAACGCAGCTGCGAAGGTCTCGTCGATTGCGTCATCAACTTTGGTACTGGTGCCGTCGAAACGCAAGACATGAAGCCATGATACGATCTTGGAGCACTCGCACGATGGTACTCTCAGCACACATAGCCACGCATGCGCGCGCGCGCGCGCGCGCTTTTGAGAGAACGTGTTCGCGCTTTTCGTAGACGAGTCTCTAAATCACAACGTTGAAATTACACACGCACACAATTTTGTCGCAAACTACTTCTATACATCGATCACGCGCGCCGCGCAATCGTAAGACGCACGTCTATGGTGAACACGTCGTTCTGTACGCGTTTCGTTTTGACGACGTGGCCATGCTTGACGCCGCCGCCGTCGTCTTTATCATCGGCTTCGGCTCGCCACGTCTCGGGACATCGAGCGCTCGCCGCGCGTGCGATGATTTCGAAACTTCTACTGGGCCCGTTGCCTACCACCGCTAAACCATCAACTGCTAAAACGAACCACGTGGCGAGCGTCGATAAAGCGCTTCGCACCGCGCGCTTATTTTCCTCGCTCGGCTCTGGCGCCGCCGCGACGTCGAGTGAAAACTCAAAACTCTCACTGACCTCGCCCCCACCCTCGCGCACGAGCACGCCCACTGTGTGCACATCGCCCGACGACACGCCCTGACGTAAACTTTCAAACGCGCGTTCGACGTACGCGCACACGGCAGCGTCGTCGTCGTGCGCTTTAACGCGCGCGCCGTACAACACGTGATGATGCCACTGCGCGGCCGCGCGCGACGCGACGACGCGCGATGCGATGACGTGATGCGTCAGGGCGTGGATAAATTCAAGTAATATATCCGCCACCGCATCCATGTCGCGCACGCGCCGCGGTAGGCACGGTGCCGCGAGGCGCGGTGTGAAGGAACGAAGGAGCTACTTTTACAGAAAAGTTAGTTGCGTTTCGTATTGCACAACAAACAAAACGACGACGACGAAGCGATCGATCGATCGTTCAAACAGCGTGTTGTGTCTTCGCACAACGTCTATGATTCGAGCGTCCATTCATTCGCCACGAGCGCCGCCTTCTCGCGCGGCGGCAGAACCATCGGTCCCGCCACCTCCAACGCCTTGTCCTTTCCAAACAACGCCTCGACGAGCGCGAGCGCAAACTCAATCGCAGTACCCGGCCCACGCGAGGTAATCACGCGCCCATCAACCACGACGCGCCCTTCCGCGCTCGCATTATCGCTCGGTAAATCCTTCACGAACGCCGGATGCGCCGTGGACGCCACGCCGTTCAACCACCCTCGCGGCGCCAAAATCACCCCGGGACTCGCGCACATCGCCGCCGTAATCCCACGCTCAGACTGCAATTGTGCCTCCACGATCGCCATCACCCGCGCATCGTCCGCTAAACGCTTCGCACCGGGCATACCCCCAGGAAGCACCACGCAATCGTACGCCGACGCCGACGCATCCGCCAACGACGCGTCGGCGACAATCTTCACCCCGCGACTGCACGAGCACACCAGACCGTTATCCTCAACGCTCGCGATCGTCACCCGCGCCCCTGCGCGACGCAAAACGTCCGCGATGATCACCACCTCCATCTCTTCGCTCCCGTGCGCCATGGGCACGAGCACCGAAGGCGGCGGCGCGTCGCCCGCATCCGACGGCGACGATGCGCCGCGCGCCGTGTTGGCGACGCGCGAGCGATGTCCTCGTCGTCGCGCACCGCGTCGTCCTCCCACCGCCGCGAGCGATCGCGTCGCACCCGCGCACGCCGCGCCGCGCATGCACAGCGCACTCGCACGCACCCCGCGCGTCACGAACTCCCGCGCGCCGCGCGAACGAAACCGTGGCCCAGTCATCATCAATCATCAATCATCAATCATCAATCATCAATCATCAATCATCAATCATCAATCATCATCAATCGTCATCACCCAGCGCCGACGCCACCACCACCGCGCGCGCGCGACGACATCAATACAATCAAGGCGTTGGATGCGCCCGACTGACCAAAAACGGTGGAATACGCTGAGATCTTTCCTTTGTTCACGCGAGCGCCCCGAACGAACATTGGACACGCCCACATCACACGGGTATTTTTCTCAAATTTTTCTCACACATGGGGACTTTTCTCACACCCAGCACCCCACGGGCGATCGACCGATGACGACCCCGCGTCCAACGGACTGAAAACAGTCCCCCTGTCGTGCCTGGTCACGATTGGCGAAAGAACAGCATCCATCCATCATCGAGCACCCCCTCGCGCGCCGTTCGAACGACGCGCGCGCGCCCCATCGGCGTCGACACAACGATACGCGCACGGAGAGGTAGGTGGTGCGCGCGCGACGCGTGCGCGGCATCGTGTCGCGGTTTTCGCCTCGAGCACGCGTCCCCGCGTCGCGCCCATCGTCGTCGTCACAGGCGTCGCGCGGCGATTCGCGGATGATGAATGAATGATGATTGATGGCTGACACGTTTTCCGCGCGCGTGGCGCATCCGTCGTCCACAGACACAGGTTTCGCGCATCATGGCTAAGTATTACGGTGACATCGCTAAATCGGCAAAAGGTGCGTGCGATGCGCGCGGTGGTTGGCGCGACGGTGGACGACGGCGCGTGGTGGGCGAACGCGCGCGCGGTCGACGTCGACGGAGAGGTTTGGGGGATCGTCGATCGCGCGCGACGCGAGGCGCGTTCGCTCGGGTTTATGCGTCGGTGATGGGCGTTCGCGGTGTGGATTGTGCGTGCGTGCGGTGTATTGACGGTGTGTGCGTGCGTGCGTGTAGATCTCTTTACCGGCGGGTTCAGCTATGATCATAAGTTTTCTGTGGATACGAAAACCGCGGGGACGGTAAGTGGGCGCGCCCTCGAGCGCGCGCGCGGCGTAGAGTTTTGATGCGCGCGTGGTTTTGTGTCGTCGATGATGCGCGCGTAGCGTGCGTGTGCTGAGTGAGTACTGATGGTGTGTTTGTGCGTGCGATGCAGGGCGTGTCTGGGTCCGTCGTGCAAAAGGGTGAAGCGGTGAGCGGCGACGTGAAGCTCAACAAGGCGTTTGGCGACCAAACCGTGGACGTCGAGCTCAACCAAGACGCCAAGGCGAAGGTGACGGTTTCTTTCGCCAGTTTGATCCCGAACGGCAAGCTCGCCGTCGGTGGTACGGTGCAAGACCTCGAGACGATCAAGGTGTCGTCCTCCATCGTCACCGGCCCGCTCGGCATCAAGGCGGATGTCGTCAACTACGCCGCGCCGAAGGCGGATGCGAGCGTGTGCTACGCGCTCGGAAGCGGCTTCGCCGTCGGTGCCATGGCCACCGTGAAGGGTTCGTCGCCGTTGTCATACACCGTTGCTTTGCAATCCAAGCAAGGTGACATGACGTACGCCGCGACGATTGCGGATCAACTCAAGACGTACAAGTTGAGCGCGGTGAACGCTTTGGACAGCAAGCGCTCCGCCGGCGTCGAAATCGTGTACAAGAAGACCGCCACCGCCACGGTTGGTTTCTCTCAAAAGATGGATGGCCACACGTTCAAGATGGTTGTCACCAATCCCGTGTCCGCGGAAGTCAACCCCACCGTGAGCGTCAGCGCGTCGTTGACCAACTTGATCCCCAAGACCACGGCGACGCTCTCCGCGCAAGTCGACAAATCGGTACGTGTTTTTGCCCTTGTCTCATAACCACGAACGCTCGGCGCCTATTGTCAAACAATCACCGTACCATTAGTGTATGGATGGTTGCCGCAGGTTGCCAACATCAATACGGCTCGAAGATGGTGCTCGCGCTCCCCGTGCGCGACGCGCCATAAATAGTTGTGACATTTTATCATCTCTCGCCCGCCGCGAACACGACACATTTCACCATTTCACAGTTGACTAACCCAACGCCAATCCGCGTGATTCCTCGCGCATACACAGATGAAGTACAAGTACGGCGTGCAATTCTCGACCAAGCTTTAAAACGAGCTCGCAAAAAAACACACGCGTAGCGTCTCTCGGCGACGCGAGACGCGACGCCCGAGCTCTTCGCGCGCGGCGCCCGAGCCCCGCGCGCGCGAGACGTCTTATAGATTCAGTAGCCGCCGAGTCGCGCCGTCGCAACCACCATCACCGCCATCATCGTCGTCATCGTCTTCGCGCACGAAGCGCTGACCTCGATTGATTGCGTGGTGCTCTTGTCGTCGCGCGCGTCTTTTTTAACACGTAAAGTAACAACATGATGATACTCACCTCGAATGAACACCCAAATGCCCCACATGGTGATGCGAATCGCGCCACTTCACACCACGCGTCGGCACCATGGCGGTTCCGCCCGGCCACGGGAGTCAACAATTCGTCGATGACGCGCAGGTACGCGTGATGGCGCGCGACGTGTGCGCGACGGCGTCGTCCGCGGCGTCGTCGAATTGCGATCGCGATTGCGTTGGTTTTCTTCGATCCGGAGGATTTGCGCGGGCAAAACGCGCGTGATGGCGCGCGAATGCGGCGCGATCGCGCGCGTTGTGTCGTGGGATGAGATGTCGCGGCGGGCTGTGATGCGGTAGACGTGACGCGATGCGTTCGAACGCGTGACTGACGGTGGTGATTGCGTCATCTTTTTTCGATTGGCGCAGATCGCCGAGGAGCAACGCGAGTTGGATACGAAGCTCCGGAGCAATAGTACGCGAGATAAGCTCGATGCGTTGAAGAAATTGATTGCTATGATGGCTATGGGGCGCGATGTGTCGGTGTTCTTCCCATCTGTGGTGGTCAATATCGTCAACGAATCGTTCGAGGTGAAGGTGTTGGTGTACATGTTTTTAGTGCGCACGGCGGACCAGAAACCGGAGGAGGCTTTGTTGTCGATTAACAGCTTTCAAAAGGATTTAGCGCACCCGAACCCGCGTGTTCGTGCGTTGGCTTTGCGTGTGATGTCAAGTATTCGCGTACAAGTGATTGTTCCGGTTGTTATTTTAGCCGCGCGCAAGTGCGCGGTGGACCCGAGCCCGTACGTGCGCAAGGCGGCGGCGCACGCGATTCCGAAGATTTACCGCATGGATAACACTCGACAAGAAGAACTTATTGAAATCATTGAAACCATGCTGCGTGATAGCACGCCATTCGTGCTGTCCTCTGCGGTTGCCGCGTTTCAAGAGGTTTGCCCAAGCAGAATCGACTTGTTGCACAGGCACTACCGCAAGATTTGCCGTATGTTGGTAGACATGGATGAATGGGGTCAAATTTTGTTGAGCGAGTTATTGTTGCGTTACGCACGTACGCAATTCTTACCACCTGATGCGCACGTGCGCGAACTAGCCGCGGTGAGCGGGAAGCCGGGTGAGAAGAAGCTTGAACTCGCGCTTCCGGCGCCCAATTCGCAAGCGTCGTATCATCAAGCGAGCAACGCCGGGATCCAGTCCATCGTGGCCTCGAGCGCGGCGTTTTATTCCGACTCGGATGATGATGATGAGAAGGACTCAGACTCGGATGATGATTCATCGGACGATGAAAAGGCTAAGAAGAAGGCTAGCAAAGCGCAAGCGAGCGCCGCAGCGCGCGGCCCGGATTGGATGGATGAAGATCACCGATTGTTGCTGCGATGCACTCGCCCGTTGTTGCAGTCGCAAAACTCTGGTGTCGTCATGGCTGTCGCTGCGCTGCACTTTTACTTGAGTCCGGCAAATGATTTACCCAAGGTTGTTCGCGCGTTGGTGTTTACCGTGCACAACAAGCCAGAAGTGCGACACGTGGTGTTGAAGAACATTTGCACCATGGTGAGCACGCAGCCGTTGTTGTTCCAACCGCACTTTAACGCCTTTTTCGTGCATCCACGCGATACTTTGGAAGTGCGAGGCTTGAAGTTGGAGATTTTGACGCACATTGTCACGTCTGAGAACGCGCCGACGTTGTTGCGAGAATTGCAGGCATACTTGCGTTCGTCCAACCACAAGTTTGTCGCGTTAACGATTCGCGCGATTGGTCGATGTGCGGCTATTATGCCTCAAATCGCATCGGTTTGCATCAGATCACTCCTCGAGCTTTCTTTGCACCCGAGCCCGACTGTGGCTTCGGAAGCTGTCGTGGTCATTCGCGCGTTGGTGCAGCAAAATCCGAAGGAGCACATCGTCGTCGTCATGCGCTTGATGCGTCGATTAGATCAGTTGGTCGCTCCCGAGGCGCGCGCGGCGGTAATTTGGCTCGCAGGTGGAGAGATCTTTGAGACGGATGCGGAAAACATCAAGGCGTCTGATAAGGAAATTCGAGAAAAGTTTTTCGAATTGTCGGTGCAAATGATGCGTCGCGTCGTCAAGGGATTCTGCGAAGAGCACGAAATGACCAAGCAGCAAATCATCAACACTTCGTGTAAGATGTACATCCAAGACCCGATGCGCATGGCACCGACGTTGAAGATTGTGTTCGCGCTCGCGGCGGCGGATGTATCGGTAGATATGCGTGATCGAGTGCGCATTTATCGCGCCTTGTTTCCGGTGGATGGCAAGCCGAGCAAAGTCAAGCAGTACGGCGACTCCATCTTATTGTGCAACAAGCCCGAACCAAAGCTTCCTTCGCCTGCGGCACAAACGTGCGAACACGCACTCGGTTCGCTATCTCACTTTGTCGAGCACGTCGCGCCTGGGTACACTCCTTTGCCGAAGCATCCGACGACGCAACCACCAACCAACGTGCGCGAGCAGTACAACTACGCCGCATCTTCTGGCGGCGGCGCGGGCGGCAGAGATGTTGGTTCTTCTGCTTTGACGTTGCGCACAGGCGGATTCTACAGCGATTCCGATAGCGATTCCGATAGCGATAGCGATTCTGATTCGTCTAGCTACACGGGTAGCGACGACTCGGATGACTCGGATGACGACGACGACTCTGACGACGACGATTCAGACGACGACGATTCAGACGACGACGGCTCAGACGACAATGACGATGATGACTCGGATGACGACTCAGACTCTTCTTCTTAAACGGAATCGTGTTTAAAATGTAATATTGTAGAGAATCGTACCGGTACAGCATGCTGCGCTAAAAGAATGTCTTTCTATCCTAATCAAAGTGGCTACCGACGGCGTCAGATATCAAACGTCTCTTCCAGCCGCGCGCGCTCTCGCCAGCCATTGTTCGCGTTCGTCGTCGCTCGGAAGCGCGTTGAACATAAAAATGCTTTTATCGCCAATGTCGTCCTTGAGCTCTTGCGTAAACTTTCGTCCCGCGAAAATGGCCAAAAGCGAGCACACCGCCGCGGCTTCGATTGATTTAATGTCGTCACCCGCGCCGAACAAATGCGACAAGCACAACGTCGGAACGCAGAAAAAGAGCGCTGCAGCTTCAGGCTTGCCATAACACATGCCCTCCTTGAACGCCAATCCCGTTAAAGCTGCGAACATCGGCCCTATCGCCCACATCGTCCAGTGATGCTCGAGCACGTACAACGGTAAAGGCTCACTCACGTTCGACGCAATCACCGCGCTTCCGATGAACCCAAACGCCCACAGCGCCCGCATCACGCTTCGTATCTCGCTCACGTACATATGTATCAGCCCCAGCGCCGCACCAAGTCCGACCCCGCCCGCAAAGTACCAAAACTCCGCGCTCTCATAGTTGCCAAACTTCATCATCACCGCCGTCTCGATCGCCCCCGCGCTCGCCAGCGTCAACGCCCCGCGATAGGCCCACACCTCGAGCACGTCCACCCCGGTGAGCTTCCAATCGCAATACAATCCCCGATGCGTGCGCGCATCGAGCGTCTGCTCCTCCAGCCACTGCGGCGACGCCGCGATCGGCCCAACCTCCCGACCGCGCGCGCGTCCTCGCGGTCGCGCGCGCGGCAACGCTCGAGGCGCGCGAACGACCCCTGGCGCGATGCGCGCCGCCAGCGCGAGCGGTGGCATCTCGCGCGACGACAAATGCGGATGAGCTCGACGACTGGGTGACGTCGCGATCGAATGAAAATTAATTCTCACGCGATTGCCGCACTTTACGACGCGCCGACGCCCGTGGGCCGACGCACACGCGTGACAGACACGCGACAGGCACCATGGGGAAATGGATGGATGACGATGGCGGCGCGGCGGGGGCGCGATATGCGCCGTATGCGGCGAATGCCGCGAACGATGGAGCGTGTCGATCGTGCGGTGAGATGGGACACTTTGCGCGGGCGTGCCCGAACCGCGCGCCCACGACGGACAGATGCAACCGATGTGGGAATGTTGGACACTGGGCGAGAGATTGCCCGCACCCGGATACGCGCGGACCGAGCATGGGTGGTGGGATGATGTCGATGCGGGGACCGCGACCGGGGGATCGCTGCTCGCGATGCGCGGGGTTCGGGCACTACGCGAGAGAGTGCCCGACGCCTGCGTCTTTGCTTCCGGGCGGTGGTATGGGCGGTGGTATGGGCGGCGGCATGGGCCGCCGGGATGACCGCGCGTGCCACAACTGCGGCCGAACTGGACACTTGGCGCGCGACTGCCGCACCGGCGGCGGCGCGCGTGGCTACGACGCGCCGCGTGGACGGGCGCCGCGCGCACCCAAGATGGCTGGCCCTGATGACGTGTGCAACCGATGCAACCAGACCGGTCACTGGGCGCGAGATTGCCCGCAGCCGGACACTAGACCGGAAAGTGAGCGCGGTCGCCAACCGGGCGACAAGGACAAGTGCCGAAACTGCAGCGCCGAAGGACATTTCGCCCGTGAATGCCCCGAACCCAAGGACACGTCGTGCCGCAGTTGCAAGCAAGAAGGTCACTTCGCGCGTGAATGCCCGCAAAAGAACACCGCGGCCGCGGCGAACATGGATGCCGACTTGGATAACTACATGAAGGAAGGCGCGAAGGAAACTGGCGAAGCGTAAAGCCCGCGTCTTCGACACGTTTGGTTGTTTTTCTTTCACTGGAATAGACGTCACTTACAATATCACTCTTCATATGATTATGCCATGAGCCAACTTGCGCTCGCAACGCGCGCTCGCGTCCCGTCTCGTCAATAAAAATAAAGTTTAGGCAAACGCGTGGACTGCGACACGCGTCATAACACCGCACCTCGCACGATGTCGCGAAAATTCCTCAACACTCCTGAACATGTCGTTGATGAAATGCTCGATGGCGTGTGCTTGAGCACGCCGGATATCGCGCGAATCGCCAATCAGAACGTACTCGTGTACGCGCCGCGGGACACCTCTCGCGTCTCAATAGTCTCTGGCGGTGGTTCTGGGCACGAGCCTGCGATGGCGGGCTATCTCGGCGCGGGCATGCTCACGGCGGCGGTGTGTGGAAACGTATACGCATCGCCGAGCGTGGAGGCGGTGCTGTCGGCGATTAGAGCGACGACTGGCCCGGCGGGGGCGGTGCTGGTCGTGATGAATTACACGGGCGACCGTTTAAACTTTGGTCTCGCAGCCGAGCGCGCCAAGTTGGAAGGGTACGAGGTGGAAATGGTCATTGTCAACGATGATTGCGCCATGGCGGCAGAAGATGTCGGAATAGCTGGACGGAGAGGTCTCGCGGGCACGTTGTTTGTGCATAAAGTTGCGGGCGCGGCGGCGGCGGCGGGAAAATCTCTACGAGAGGTTGTCGACGAGGCCAAGGCGTGCGCGGATGCGCTCGGTACGATGGGCGTGGCGTTGCAGGCGTGCACGCTTCCGGGCGCGAAGGGTGTCGCGCGAGAGATTCCTGTGGGACGCATGGAGCTCGGGCTCGGTATACACGGCGAACCGGGCGCCTCTACTGCGGATGTGAAATCATGCGATGAGATCGTGGGAACACTGTTGGAACGTATTTTCGAACGTAATGAAGTGTTGTCTAAACTTCAAGCCGGCGCCAAGGTTGGAGTGATGGTAAATTCGTTAGGGGCGACACCGTTGATGGAGCTGTATGTCGCGTCGAGAGCGGCGTTTGCCTGGCTCGTCGGTGTGAAAAACATGTGCGTAAGTCATTCTTACGTCGGCACTTTCATGAGCGCGATTGATATGAACGGGTTCTCCATCACGATTGTCTCATTAGATGACGAGACGCGTGTTGAACGGTTGGAGGCTGCGTGCTCGTGTTCAGCATGGCCAAAAAATGCCAAAACAACGCGCAGCGAGTTACTCGTTGTCGAAGGACCAAAGGTTGACGCTGCAGCAAAGACGGTGTCGCGCCCGTCAGGGTCGACACCGACGAGTGCGGAAGGTATAGCGGCAGAAAAAGCCATCAAACGCATCGCCACTGAACTCATGGCCATCGAAGATGAGTTGACAAAATATGACACCGCCGTCGGCGATGGCGATTGTGGGACAACAATCCGAATGGGTGCAGAAGCGTTGCTGAAAGATGTTGAAACATATCCAGTTGACAACGCCGCAGAGCTTGCGCGAGCCATCGGCGAGACTATTCGTCAAAGCATGGGTGGGACGAGTGGCGCGTTGTACGACATCTTCTTCACTGCAGCGGCGGAGAAGTTGAGTAAAATGGCCAAAGGTAAAGCTCCTGAGGCAGAAGTAGTGTGCGTTGCGTTCGTCACAGGTGTTCACGCTATGATGCGTTACGGCGGTGCTCGAGGGGGCGATAGAACGATGCTCGATGCGCTCGTTCCCGCGTCTACCATGGCGAGCGTGAGTGCAATGTCCCGAAAGTCTAGCGCAGAAATAGCCGCCGAGGCCGCCAAGGCGGCGAAGGTAGGCGCTATGGACACCAAACACATGTCTGCGCGTGCAGGGCGGTCGAGTTACATCAACCCGGAGGTTTTGAAGGAAACTCCGGACCCTGGAGCGGTTGCGGCGGCGGCCTGGATTCAAGCCATCGCGGATTCGTTTAGCTAAATTTATCTGAATTTCAATCACGTGGCTACCGGTATGTTGTTACAGTAATTACGCCATGAGTACAACTTGCCATGACTACAACTTGTAATTGACGTCATCTCTCGGATGACTCTTGCCGAGGTGGTGCTCGCATCTCTTTCGGTATTTTTGTCGTGCCCCATGAGCGTGGTGTGTACGTTGGTCTCGCGTTTAACAAATCTGTCGGACGATCGACAGCCTGCGCCTGCGTATCAGACTGCGGCCTCTTAAAGTCGCCACCGCCATACCATCGTTCCGAAGTAACTTCTCTACGTACGCGTTTGTCCGTACTCTTTTCGCTGCGTTGCAGACGAAGACGACGCAGTCGCTCCAACTCCGCCGTCGGCTGAGGATGTCGAACGATTCTCATCGTTCGCTCTCCTGTTTGTTTGAACCCAGTCGTCTCGCGCGTGAGAGGTACCTTACCACCCGGTGGCACACGAGGCTTCGATCGGGCTTCGAAATCGCGATTGATCTCGATAATCCCTCCGCGCGTGGATTGGCTCTGTGTGGCGCCAGATTGTTGCTCGCGCGTGCGTTCTTTCATCTTGCGCCAAAATTCATTCAATCGAATCTTTGAAGCCGTTCCATCTTTGAGATGTTGTCGTTGAACTGACGCTTGCACCATCTGCGTCACATCACGTAATGTCTTCGAAGACGGTGCAGACACCTTACGATCCTTGGCGTCTTCATTAAACAACGTCACCGCCTTTTCGGCAACGGTTGAGGACAACAATGCTTTGACATCGGCGACGGCTTGCTGTGAGTGATCGCGGACCGTAGCGTCGCTATCAGTGCTATACACCTTGAGTAATACAGCTATGAGCTTTTCCGCATCGGCTTGTGACTCGTCGTCGCGCGCAGTTGTCGTGCGGCGATGTACAGCGTTCGCCATCAGCACGCCGCCAGGGAGCATTCGTTCTTGACGACTCACAAATGCCAGATATGTCTGATCCGCGTACTCCTCGCATTCACGAGGAGTAAATACGTAGTGATCATTTCTTGAACCCCATACATAGAGTGTTATTAGGTCTACGAGCACCGGAATGGCGTTGTCACGTACATTCGGTAAGACGTCGATCAACGCGCCGTACAACGCGTCGTGCGCGCACTGCGCCGCCTCGGGGGACATTGCTGCCTGGTACGTCTTATAGTCATCCTCGTTCGACAGCTGTCTACAGCGATACACGGCACTCATTTCCAACTTGATTGCTTGGTGAATCAACTCTATGCAGTGCAGCTTTGAGAGTTCATCATCTTGGTCAAGCGCGATGAGTCGGTTGGATAACGAAATGAGCAGCTCGGAGCGTGAATTCTTGTCGCCCATGACCGTTTGTATGATTTCTGCGATAAACGTCGCCGTTGATTTACCGGCATTTGCATTCAAGCATGTAAAAAGATCGTTCAGGCCATCCACAGCGAGAATGGTCGACGTCACGTACCCCGCTCGAACGATAACGAGAAGCGTCCGAATGGAAAAGAATGCTATCTGCTGATCTGGACTCACCGACGCCTTCAATAATGTCCTCATGAAATCTTGTGCAAACTCGATTCTTTCTTCATCAGCTTCACTTTGGGCAGCTTTTACGCTTGCATAGTATCCGAACGTTGCAAACCACGATAGTTTTGGCGCGTCTTCCGGAGCGAGCGTTTTACGCAACCACGCTTTTGCGGCGAATGATACGCGCTCCAATTTATCCAATCGGCGTACATCCCCAGTGTTGGGATCTCGAACATGTGTGATCGGTTCGATGCGCTTCACCGCGACGGGTGGTGGCTTAATATCATACGCGTCATCCACAATCTTGCGCCAATTCATCAACGATACTTGTACATTGCCGTCTTCGTCTTTATCCAAATCAATGTCGTGGGCGTTGAACAGAATCGTAGAGAGTAAAGCTGCGTATTCTGGCGACTGTACCGATTCCATTGCAACCGACGCAATCGCTGCATGAAACGCCTTTGTTTCTCCTTCCTTGATGCAGTCTGTGATGATTGATACGATGCGTTTAACCGCCTCCCACACCACGTCGTCGCTCGTTTGGTGACACCAAAGCGTCATTTCAAGCGTCGCGTCGATGTACGCCTGCAGGATATCTCTGATGAGACTTTCGCCCGCCCGCTGTAGAAATTCTTGATCCGGATCTTCCATGATACAGTGTACAATGACGCCCAGCTCCTCAAATGCATCAGAAGATGCTTGCCAAGCTTCGTCCATACCCTCCGCCGTCCTCGGGTGCTGCGTCTGACGAACCAACTTCCAAATGAGTTTATCTTGCTGTTGTTCGCTCAAGAATTCGTTGAAAGCGATGAGCGTGACCACTCTATCACGGACGCTTTCAGACTCAATTTGCTCATTTATAAACTCTGGTGACAGTATTTCGTCCTCCTCGTCGGCATACTTTGGATCGCGAAGCTTTCGGACTTCGTCGTTGATGCACACATCTTCGCGGGAGGTGTTCAACGCGCGACCAGCTATATTCGCCAACACTGCTACAACAATGGCAACGACCACGGAAGGACGAGAAAAGTTCTCGGAGACTGTCGGTACTGGAGCCACATGCGACGTCCAAGGTGGCTGGTTAAACGACCTCGAGGAATACGCGCATATCGCAAACAAGAACGCCGAGGCGTAATTTGACGTGCGACGTGAATTCCATCGATTGCCAAAGCCACGTAAGGTTTGCATCTTAAAGTGCATCACCAACAGTACAAAGCACACTAAAATTAACGCAAACTCGCGGAATGTGTTCAGCGATGTGATTCCAGTCTGGGCATCCAACGCGGGTACGCCTTGACCGCCAAATTCGCCCTCGACGACGGCAGCCACGGTCGCCATGACGAGCTTGAGAAACGTACTTACGATGTCAAAGAATGGCAATGATCGCAAATATGGTGATAGTGACTCGGTTTCGATTGCTGTTTTCATGCTCACTACGATGGCTCCGAGACCGACGCACAAGGGTGTGAATAGGTTCGCGCCCGCGGCCGCGCCCGCTTTTTTCGTCACGTGTACCCACGGCGTCTGCACAAACGAGTCTGCCACCGTCAAGAAGCCGAGCGACGTGAAAATCATCGGTACAAATCCAATGCGAAGAGTAAGCACACGCAGTATGAAGCCGATATTTTCTACACGTTCCTTCGAGGTACCTGAAAATCTCGAATAACGCCTGTATGTGAGCGCACGGTTTGCGAACACCTCCATGCTTTTTGCCGCGCCGCGCGGAATTAAACGTAAGTTAATAGGCGCTGATGTTTCACTATGAAGCGCGTGAATGATGGCTTCATCTGACGCGCTTACCCATGCCGCTTCGCTGATTATTTTCTTGCGTTGCTTCTCCAAATCTCGAACCGGATCGTACACTTCATTGTTGGATTTGCGTTTGAAAATTGAAAGCACGCGAGAGATGAGTCCTGGAGCACGCGAATCGTCGTCTGCATCGACGGCACCGCCCTCCTCGTCGCCGCCTTCTAAATAATCTGCCATACTTTTGTCACCACCGGACTCCATAACCTCTGCGCATTCCTGCATTTTTTCTTCAAAATATGAACTCAAGCGCCCAAACGCAATCCCAAGGATGGGACAAACGACGACACCAAAAAGAATGACAACGAACCAGATCGTCAAAGATGAAGCCGCTTGCGCATCGGTTAAATCTGAACCGAAAAGGTACGGGGTAAAGAGGGTATCGATGAATGAATCACGATACATTTCCATGGCATATCCAAATCGCCGCCACGTGAAGGCGCATAATAAAAGAAATTCCAGCCGCAGTTGAACGCGAAGGAACATCACGCATATGTACTCCTTCCTCAGCATGAGCGATAAACGATGCTCAAACCACAATGAAAATACGCTGGAGTTCAGTTTCCACTTGTGACGCACACCGGCGATGGCTTTTAAAATACTATTCCAAGCACGTTCTTTCGCCGACGAGAAAAAATGGTCGCGGCGCTCCTTCGATGATAAATACTTTTGGAACGTTTGTTCTTCCGCATTCCACACTCCATCATTTTGCGCTTGTGACACTCTTTGCGCTTTGGTTTTGTCCAGCGCCATGTTCTTCAAATCTACGCTCAAATCTAATTTAGTGGTGTACAGCAAGTGTTCGCTTTTGATTTGCGCCACGAGCTGTCGCATCTCAGTCTCATACTCTTGCGACTCTTCCATCCTATCGCCAGCGCGGTTTTTCATGCCAAAAGCCGCCACGACATCTAGATATACTTGATTTTCATCATTGGGGTCGGAAGATGGCAGTTCACGAGCAAACCAAAACGCGCACGCCGCGCCGAAAACGACAAAGAGCGCGGCAAACGTCGCATTCGTCCCCGTTGGCTCACACGTCCACAACGCCTCTATTCTTTTCACATCGCTCGCGTAGCACCCAAGTGCATCTACAAGCGCCACGCTATAATTTCCTTCTAAATCTGGCCGCAAAATCACCTCTGAAGTTGTCGTCCATTCAAAACTACCAAACGCCGTTGACGTCGCGTTGAGCGTCGACGACGTCGGATACTCCACCACCATCCACTCTCTCTCGAGCGTGCCGTCGTCATCAGTCGTGAACACATACCGCGAAAAACATCGAGGGAAACTCTCGCTCGATGGCGTGATGTATGGCGCATCGTACGCCAACGCCAACTCATTCGCCGTCGCGTAGTCGTCCAGCGCGTCGCTCTGCGTCACGCTCGCCAACGTTCCCGTCGCCGTCGTGCACGCTGGCGCGCCCTCCGCGGCGCCGACAACGCACGCTAGAACGCTCGCGCACGCCAGGAGCGCGCCCACACCGCGCCAGGCGCGTCGCGCGCGCGCGCCCGCGCCCAGCCCAGCCCGCGGCTTCCAACGCATCTCGCGCCTGCAACGCCCGCGCCCGCGCCGCGCGACGTCCTCGCGCGCGCGCCTCCGCGCGCACCGCGCGCGCGAGACCGTCGTCGTCGGTCTCGCCGCGTGCGCGCGCGCGCCTCGCGCCTCGCGTGCGCGCGTGCGGGTGTGAAGATGCGCGGCAACGGTCGCCACACGCCGACGCACATCCAAATTGTGCGCGCCTGACGCGGTCGGGACGCCATGCGCGTCGGCGTCGACGACGCGAGCGACGACGACGATGTCATGGGCGTCGATCGCGCGCGCGTGGTGATCGCGGAGACGCCCGTGGGGAGCCCGCGCGGCGCGGATGATGAATCTAGGCACTTGTCGTCGGCAGATGATGACACCGACGACGACGCCATGGCGCACGACGCTGGCGCCGGAGACGAGGCAGAGATGAAACGCGGCGCGAGCGATGCGTCGTACGCGTCTGCGCGCGATGTGCCGTTCCGCGTGCTGTGTAAAACGTTTGAGATGATTCAACGCGCAAAGACTGGAGCGTCGCGCAAGGAGACGCGCGCGAAACGCTATCGCGCGCTCGATTGGTTCCACGATGGGTATTTGCAAGGCAAACGCGACGGCGGTTGTCGTGCGGATGCGTTTGAGGCGTATCGGTTGCTGATACCGTCGTTGGATAAGGAACGCGGGGTGTATGGGATGAAACACGACGCGCTGGCCAAGACGGTTATCGCGGCGTTTGACATGTCTCGGGCGAGTAAAGACGCGGTGAAGCTCGAAGAGTGGAAGAAGAATGGTGGAGGGAATTTTGCGATGGCGGTGTATGAAGTGCTGAGCGCTGGGCACTTAGCGGGTCGGGCGCCGGATGAGGATGTGGTGACGATTGGCGAGGTGAATGACGCGTTGGACGCGCTTACGGCGTGCGGAAATAGAGAAGAACGCGCGCGCGTGTTGCGCAAGGTGTTCAATAAGATGGATGCCACCCAAGTGAAATGGCTCTGTGCGATTATATTGAAGGAGACCAAGTTACACATGGGGGACAAGCTCATTTTGCGACATTATCATCGCGACGCGGAGATGTTGTGGGACTGGACGAGTAATCTGCGACGCGTGTGCGAGGACTTGCCATCGCGCGAGATGCGCTTAAAGCACACTGATATCGAAGTGGGTCAAGGATTGATTAATCCACAGTTAGCTCAGCGTAAGAACACCGTCGACGCCGTGTATAAAGCGCTCAAAGGAAAGCAGTTTGTCATCGAGACCAAGTTTGACGGCGAACGTATTCAGGTGCACAGAAACGGCGACGTCGTACAATACTGGACGCGAAACATGAATGATTTTGGCCCGCGCGGCTACGATGTATTAGATGGTTTATTTCGTCAAGGACCGAAACGTTGTATTTTAGATGGAGAGCTCATGGTTTGGAATAAACTTCGTCAGGAGTGGTATCCGTTTGGGGCGTTGAAGACGTTGATTCAGGGCGCAAACCAACGCAAGGCAAAGGATGAATTATTCCCTTTAAACACTAGAGAACGCGCTGGGGGCAAAGAAGATGATGACGACAACGATGATAACGAGGCTGGGTTGCAAGGCTCGAAGTACGCGTGGTATGCAGAAAATGTGAAAAAGATTACGTATGGCGATTTGGAACTCGTGTACGTGCCGTTTGACATTTTGTACGTCGACGATGGTAGTGTGCGGCATTTGAAATTAAGCGAACGCCACGAGCTTCTCAGAGAACGCATCAAAGAGACATCCGTGATGTGTGGTAACATTAAAGCGAAAATATTACTCGCGTTACCGGATTCAGAGTTTGCGCGTGTTGGCTCTACCAAGGAAGACATCGAAAGCGATCTCTTGCGCGCGATGGATAACGGCGAAGAAGGCTTGGTGATTAAAGATTTGGATGGACCTTGGATCGCGGGCGATAGAAGTACGAATTGGATGAAAATTAAACCCGATTATCTCAAGACTGAAGATTTAGACGTATTACTCATCGGTGGGTATTACGGCGCCGGCGCGCTTCGCGGAGGTAAAATCTCGCAATTTCTTGTTGGCATAATGGAATCTCCTCCTGATTTTGCTTCATCGGTGGGAACGCCACCGCAAATCATGAGCTTCTGTAAAGTTGGCACGGGAATGTCTACGTCAGAATTGGAAGATGTTCGGAGTCATCTGGCAGACTACATGCACCTCGAGCCGCCGCCAAATTACAATGTCACGGGCGCGTACGGAGAAAAGCCAGATGTCTGGATTTGGCCACCTGAACGTTCGATCGTCGTGAGAGTCAAGGGCGATATCCGCATGATTCCCACGACGACTTTTGCCACTGGCTATAGCCTGCGTTTTCCTCGCATCACTGGACTGCGTTATGACAAAAAGTGGAGCGACATTCTTACCTTTGCTCAACTCAAGCACACCATTGATGAAGACAGAGTCAAGTTTAACGTCGACGTCAATGATCCACGCCCCGGCTTGCATGCTCGGCACAAGCGCGCTCGCACGACGGCGCAATCGACGCTTTTACCGGCGCACCTCATGCCCGTGGATGTCTCGGGCGTCGTGCGCGAGTCTGAGATTTTCAAAAACATGCAAGTGCACGTCGTCAATGCCCATAGTCGAGAGCAGAAGCAAGAACTGTTCAAGCAAGTCATCGCCAGAGGTGGCGCCACGAGTGAGTTTTGGCACGACAAAGTCACGCATTGTGTGGCAGCGAAACGAGAGGGTGAAAAATTCGTCGCCGCGTGTTTGAAGGGCGACGTGTACACCATCGCCTGGCTCGAGCAATGTATTAGTGAAGGACGAATAGTGCCGCCGCGACCGAGGCATCGTTTACATCTTGCCACGTCAACGTGGTATAGTTCAGATGGAAAGATGGACCGTTATGGCGATGAGTATCTTACGAAATGCAACGAAGAGGATGTGCTGGCGCTCCTCGAGCAAGTCGGTGACCAAAGCGCGCGATGGCATGGCGTCGAAATCCCAGCCATGGCCACGCTTACCAAGGAGTATCCAGAGCTATTCGCGCACATGAAGTATCTCACGTTCCGCGAGTGTGTGTTTACGATTGATGAAACGCACCGCGTGGACGGTGCCGCACGAAGTGTGTTGTTTCCGGCGGTGCTCGAATGCGAGCGTAAAAACGCCGAATCTCTCGTTCGTCTGCATGGCGGCACGATTGCGCCGTCGAATAGAACTGGTACTCACATTCTAAGACCACACGACCGTGAATATTACAAATACGTAGAGAATAGTCACACGGTGGTTTCACTTGGGTGGGTAGAAAAGTGCATAGAAGCCAAGGAGACGTTGTGAACAGGACGACGGCGACGGCGTCGTTAAAAATAGACACATATGAATTGATACTGTAGGAAACGCGTTGCGATAAATGAGTCAATGACACGCGCACCGGCCACGGACGAACGAAAGCGACGGCAAAAATCTGGGCAGACATGACGGGCACCATAGCCGGATTACGCTCAAACCAAGCGCATCACAAAGACGACGACGAAGACGCTTTCCCGACGACGCCCAGTCATTGGCATCAACACATGAAAGCAGCACTCATGTTTGTCGACATGAATGATTTCGTACATTTCATGTTCAACGCAGATGACGATGGTGATGAAAGTAGTGCGGCCGTGGTGCTCAAAGAACACGCTAAGCGCCGCAAGTCTTACGGATGCAAGCACGCCGAGACGCTTCGCCGCCGTCGCGACGAGTTAATACGCGACGCCCTACGTGATTATTTCTCAAAGCTCGCCGCGGCGATCGATGCATATGGCGGTGAAATTGTTAGCTTCATTGGTGACGCCGTACTCGCCGCCTGGTTTGTGAAAGATACATTAGATGAACATCGTACGATGGTTTCGGCGACGCGCATGGCGGCGTTTTGCGCCGAAAACGTCGCCGAGCACGTACACGGACGAATGATGTGTGCGCGTTGGACCATAGCGGTGAAGATCATGGTTTCATGTGGCAGCGTCGTCATCATCAACACCGGCGTCGGCTTGAGCGAGAGTGGGGCGTTACTTCTAGGTCAGGCGATTGATGACTTGTACACGTTGAAGCGCTCCATGCGTCCTGGACGCGTGGCGTACAGCGCGCGAGGCTTACATTTTCTCGAAGATTCGCACACGATAACGGCGGCAGAAACGCGCGCGTGGGTGATGCCTTCACTTTTACGTTCCCCGCTGAGAGACTCTCTAGCAGCTCGAGCGTCGGCACTCGTGGATGACGATGGCTACGCGCGCGCGCGCTCATGCGTTGGCGTCGGCTGCGCGCGCGCCGTGTGCGCGGTGACATTCTTTCGTTTCATCGTCGATCGAGCGCGGGAGCGGCGTGGCGACATTGAATACATGCATGCCATCCAGCGAGCCGTTGACGTGATTCAGCACGGCGTGCTCGAAAGTGCAGGTGTCGTTGTTCAAATCGTCGTCGACGAAGACGGACCGGCGTGTCTGTGCGCGTTTGGACTCTCACAAACGCGAGACCATCACGCGTCATCGCGCGCGGTGCGGTGCGCGCATCACGTGCTGGCAGCGTTCGCTCGAGACTTGCCTTGGTTTACAACGGCAGTTGGCATCAGCACGGGATGCGTGAACATTGGTCCCGCGATGACGCGCCGCGAGCTCACGCTCATCGGCGTCCCCGTCATTCTCGCCGCTCGTTTCGCGGACACGGCGTTAAAGACCTCGGCTGGTCGCAGTTCGGTACACATGCTGCTCGATTCTACCACGCGCCTCGAGGCTGACGAGACGATGCGTAATTCCGCGGCGACGACGACGACGACGACGCGGATGGACGTACGGCTGAAAGGATTTCCATCCCTCGTCCGCGCGTACGCCGTCGCCGTCGTAGACTAGTATTCATACCTACGCTACCGTGCGCTAGCACTTGTACCACATACTTTTACTATATGAGCTAATTGTTACTACTTCTACACGTCGTCTGCGCCAACGTTCGCGGGCTCGCGTAGGCCCATTCGCACGAACACGCGATGGGCTCTCGCGTGATGTGCGACACCTCGCCTCGCGTCATCGACGTCGCCGACATGCTCGACTCTGGCTGACCACAATGCCGCTCGACGACTTGCGGTTGATATTCGCCGTGTCCCGGCTCTCCATTATTCGGTTTCCCTTGTTTGATGTATGCTTCTTCGAAACAAAAGTATTGCTCGCTCGCGAGCGCTCGAGACGCTCGAGAATCAAAGTCGGCGTCGGCTTCAGGGTCGCCAAATCCACAAAACACGCCGTCGTCGAGGCGATCGAATTCAATCACCGCCGCGTCGGCGTAGGCGCGCAATGCGTCAGTAGCGGTTTTTGCGTCGAAACCGGGCTCGAGGGTGACGGTTCTATGTGCGGAATTATCATCATTATCCGCGCCGCCAACGAGAACGCGAACGACGTCGCTTCGAATCGTCTCTGGCACGCGCTCGTCGTTGAGAAATCCATCATGGCGGAATTCCACCCCGAGCGCGCCAAACCACGCGGGTAAGTTGTAAATGTGATCCATTGGACACGCATAGGGCAAATGTGCGGTTTCGGCGCCGAGCGCGCGACATCCGCGCAACGTGTTCCAAATCTTGTCGCAATAGCACCGCGCTTCGGGGAGGATGAGCGCGCGTCCGAGCGCCTTGGCGAGCGCCAGAGCGTTCCGAATCGTCACTCGACGAAGCTTGTCCTCTTCAAAGTGGCGCGTGATGGCGGTGATGTACGCGTCTGGGCCCGTGCCGACGGCGCTGTCGCCATCAAACTGTACTTGAGATCCTTTCGCGGAGACGGTTAAGAATTTCCCGTCGCTCCAGTAACTCGCGGGATCGACGTACCACAATCCGTGTTGACGCAATCGCTCGCGTTTGCCGTACGCGTACGAGCTACTGTCGCCGTACTGGTACGTCGTGTGCACGGCGTATGGCTCGCCGTCTTCGGCGTGGTACTTTTGATGCTCTTGAACAAAGTACGTGTGCCCGTTGGAAAATTGGTAATTTGGCAAGACGCCCATGCGAATGGTGGCGTTCGCGACGTACACCAACGAACGGTATCCCGCCAATCCTCGCGCGTGCTTGGGCACGTCCACGGCTGGATGTATGCCCCCATCGCGGGTCAAAATGTTAAACGCCGGTTGGTCGCGCATCCACGCAATCGTGCTCGTGGTGACTAAATTTTTCCACGCCGCGACAAACGCCTTGGCGCGCTCCGTCGGTCGAACGTGGAAAATTCCCGTGTTGAAATTCACGTGATTACACGCGCCAGTATCGTTGCGATCGGCTTCGGTGTCGATGCAATCAGTGGATATGAGTATATCGGCGTACTTGTACGTGCCATTGTTAAACACGGGCCGAGGGTCGCGCATCCACACCACGTCGGCGTCGGATAAAATCGGCGCCACGCCAATGTCTAATAAATCCTCCACAAACTTCGTCTTCACCGTGCCCATCTTCTTGAACGACTCGCTCCCGTGCGCTATGAATTGCGTGTTACGCGCGTCTAAAACCGACCGCCCCGTGAGCAGCATCGATGGGATGTTTCGCGCGCGACACAATTGAAACATTTCCTCATCCAGCGCGCCGACGAAAATCGGCTCGAGCTTC
>JACLAB010005825.1_pt1 | contig 27874 bp, 30 predicted proteins | sample 8027921 | NCBI WGS metagenome assembly JACLAB01 (sample SAMN15725117, study PRJNA655200) | protist metagenome | isolation source: fluorescence activated cell sorting (FACS) single amplified genomes of... | place: USA: West Boothbay Harbor, Gulf of Maine | collected 2000-07-19 | reverse complement strand
CATTAATAAAGCAGAGGCTAATGATGCTATATGTAAAGTTACTTCTGATGTTATAAAGAAAACCTCAACTGGTGCCGATCCAGATGATTCTATTGATGAGGGATGTGAGACAGAGCCTGATCTTTATGAAATAACAATTTATAAGTTATACTTATGTGAAAGTGCCCCAACAGTAGCTACTACAACTACAACAGTTGTTTTAACTCCATGTTCACAAATCTTTAATAATGATGATGGGGCAACTGCTTCTGTAATTTCAGGACAAGATATTGATCTAGATGGCACTTATACAAGACCTCCAAACGGAACCTATACACATGGATATGCTTACATGGATAACGCTTTTGGTATAACTTGGTCAGGTGAGATAGAATCATCAATGGAAGGTGGGACTGGAGGTACTAGTGGAGTTCATTGTGCGTCTGTTGCAGGTTCAGGAACACACAAAAAAGATAGCACCCATACTAATAATTCGATATGTGGCCCAAACCCAATAACTGCAGGAAAATTTGTTGAAACTTTGGAACAATTTGGTGGACCAGATGATGATTTTTCAGCAGAAGCATCAGTACCCAATATTAATAATACTGCAGCAAGTATTGATGGATATTTAGTTGATACTAACGAGCATCTAGCTGTAAACTCAGATGAAGTTGTTAAACTTGAAGGTTTAGTAACATTTGCAAATCCAGTTGTTATTACTCCAGACACTAACTCTATAAATATGAGATTTAATGTAGGTGTTGGAATGCATGTTTATAGAAATAGCAGTGATAAATTCATGCTTGGTGGTGGACCTTTCCAAGCAATAATGACAGCAAATTAAATCTGATATAGATATTAACTTATTTTAGGTTTATATTAGTTTACAATCATTCTAAATTCCCTAAAAGTTAAATACAATTTAAATTTATATTATGAAAAAAATATTTTTTTTCCTAGCCGTCTTTAATATTTTATGTTCAGCCCCTAGCTATGCTTCAAAAGTTCAAAATTATGTAAGCGGCGATGTAACTTGTGCAACTGATGAAAATGGAGCAATATACGTTAATAATGAAGGTGATGGTGATGTAAGTTCTTTTGCATTGGCTTCAAGATTTGCAGCTGATACGAGTTCTGCAAGTTTTGATCTTACTACTAGAGGTAACGTTAATGATGAAGAAGTAGATATAGGAGGTACTTGTGATATTACTCCTGATAATTATAAACTTAAATTTTATAAATCTGGGTTTTGTTCAGAAAATCCATACAGAGAACCTGAGGACTCAGCAAGCAACACAATTAATGCTGATTTAAGTTCGTGTGTTGATATTTTTAATAATGCTAGTGGTAAAGTAGTTAATATACAGCCAGGTAAAGAGGTAGATTTAATAGATGGTGATATATTATTACCAATAGGCATATATCCATTTCAATATGCAATAATAGAGAATGTAGTTCTTATTAAGCACACTCAAGAATTTGTAACCGCTCCAGGCGCGGCTGATTTTGATATAAGGGGATATAAAAAAGACGGTGTTGACCGTGATGGTACAAACGAAGGTAAGATTTGTTATACTTCAAAAAATGATGATGGTAATATTTTGGTTTCTACACAGTCAAATGAACTTGGGACAACTGGTTTTACAAAATTAAAAGGCTACACTCTTCCAGTAAGGAATACTGGAGTACAACCTTCATCTTTATTTAGATGTGCAACTGCAATTGGATCTGGTAATGCAGGTCTTGATTGGTTTGCAACTATATTAAATAATTTTGGAGAGACAATGTGTACATACCCATCCGAAGGTCCAACATGTGATAGAGATGCAACTAAATTTAGAAATGCAGGTAGACAAAATGCACCATTTCATCCAGATTTTCCAAAAATATCTCAAGGATATTATTTATTAAAAAGTGATAATACTATTGCTACTACCCCTGAAAATGTTGATAGAATATTATGGATTCAATATGATCCAGATAATATTATAAATATTTCTGAAAATACCATTGGGTTAAAATTAAATTTTAAAACCAACAATGCAATGCAAATGCAAATTCACCAAGATAACCAACAACTTTTAGGTGACGAATTAAATCCTAGCGATAAAGACTTGTTGGCAAATCAGATACATGGTGGAACAATTTTTGGACAAGTTCAAATTAAAACCAGAAGAATAAGAGAAGCCAGAGGTAATTGGAGATAAATAGAGGTTAATTGAGAAATTAGAGAAAAATAGCCTAAGACAACACTGAGAAAAAAATATACAAGAATAAATAAAATATGAAATTTTTAAGATATTTATTACCAGCAACTTTAAGCTTACTAATAGCAACCAATGTAGTTTCTCAAGATCTTAATCTTGATCTTAAAGGAAAAGCAAATGGTAAAATATCATCATTTAAAGATGCTAAAATACATGCATATACCCAACAATTTACTGATAGCATCAATTCATTTGTAAAAAATAATTTCAAAAGCAATAAATACTTAGACTTTTCAGTCAATACTCAAGAAAATTTAAAACCAACTTTTAATATTATGAGTGTTAATGAGATTATGAAAATAGATAGTGGTACAATTTTTAACCAAACAAGTATTAATACCCATGATGGTGATGAAACTATTAATATTGGTTTTGGAACAAGAAAATTATATAACAACAATTCTATAATATTGGGTGCTAATACTTTTTATGATCACCAGTTAACAGAAAGTCATGAAAGAGTAGGAGTTGGTGTTGAAGCAATAACTAGTAGTTTTGATGTGAGATATAATCATTATAGTGCTATGAGTGGTAGACGAACTAATGCAGAGGGAACTATTGAAAGAGCATTAGATGGTTGGGATCTTAGAGGAGATTATCATTTACCAATTGATCATGATGTAAATATTTTTATTAGTGCTTTTGAATTTGAAAATCCTGAAACAGTTAGTGCTTATAAAGAAACAGGAAATAAATTTGGTGTAGATGCAAAAGTAGGTAACTTTGCAATTGAAGCGGGATATATGGATGATAACCAAGAAAATGATGCTTATTTTGGAAATATAAAATATGTAGTTAATTTTGGATCAGATGAAAATAATTCATCTTCAAATTCTAAATCTTTAACAGATGTCAGTGATCAACTTTACCAACCAGTAAAACGTGAAAATAAAATTAGAGTTGTTAAAATTGATGCTTCAGGTGTTGTAGTTGGGGGTTTTTAATCTCCTGAAAAAATTTTTAATTACATCTTTAATCTACTTATCTGCATTCTTTGCATCAACAAGCGTAGCTAATGCATTAACAGGAATGTGTGTGAAGGATGCAAACGGAAGTATTATTATTTCAGATCCAGGAAGATTAGGTGATCAAGTGCAAGAGTCGAACGGTAACCAAAAAGCTCCTTTCAATTATGCAAATGGATATGAAGATGATGAATTTTCAGACAATGATACTGATGCATGTCAAACACAACCACTTTTTTATAAAATTAAGTTTTATAAAGTTGCGTTATGTTTAAGTGATCCTTACAAAGGAAATGCAGATCCAGACTATAGTTCTTGTTCAGATGTTTTTAATAATGCTAGTGGTAAAGAAATTATTATTCAACCAGATGCAGAAGTAGATTTATTGGATGGAAGTCTTCTATTGCCTGTTGGAAGTTATAAATATCTTACAGTTGTCACCTCAAACCACATACATATAAAACATAAACAAAAATATGTTTATGTGGACGCATCTAGAGCTGTAATGTATGGAGCAAATGATGATGGTACAAATTTAAATACAGATACATGTTATACAGTAGCAATAGTGACTACTTATACTGGACAACAATATAATGGAGACAGCTCTTATAGTGATGCCCATGGAGGAGTAACTGTAGAGGACACTGCTCCTACGGAGTCAAAAGCAAGAATGGAATGTGTGTCAGGAGATCCTGGTTCAGATTATGATTATGCAACAGAAATTATTGATCATTTTGGTGATAATGCAGCATTAGTTCCAAATGCAGATTATGGAAGTATGTTAGCTGATACTGGAGTTGCTGTTGAGTTGGCAGGAACAATGCTTCAAGATGATAATGCTTCGGTTGCTGATGATGTAGATAATGCTTTAAGACTAGGTGCACATTTTAAATACACAAATCCAATAAAAATCTCAGAAAATACAGTTGCATTTAAGTTAAACTTTGCAACTACTAGAGGGGTTTCTCTAGACGCTGGACAAGATGATGACAATAAAATATTCATGGTTAAAGTTGGTGCTGATCCATTTACTATTGAGGCTCAAACTAAAACAAGAAAAATAAGAAGAGCCAGAGGTAATTGGAGATAAACTCATTAGATTATGAGTTTAAATTTCAAAAAATTTATTTTATCAACTTCTTTTTTAGTTTTTTTTATAAAACCATTATTAGCTGAAGTTACTTTTCAAGAGATTTTAGAAAATCCATCAGATATAGGGATCAATTTAGAATATGCAAAAGAACAGGAAGCCCTAGGGAGATACAAAGCAACAATAACGACATTAGAGAGATTGAATATGTTGTATCCAGTTAATACAGATATTAAACTTTATCTAATTTCAATTTTATTAAAAATGGATTCTGAAGCAAAACTTCAGTTAATGATTCAGACGATGTTGCAAGATCCTAATACAACTGATGAAACTAGAAAATATATTGAAGAAATTTTTGAAACTATTAAGCAAAAATCAAAACCTAAAGGCAAAAAATGGTTTGCCTATTTCGATTTAAGTTATATGCAAATGGATCATTCAAATATTGATGGTTCAACTAAATCAGGTTTGGTTTGGTTTAATGATACAAAAAATGGTATTCCAAAAAATGTTTATGATAAGACTTATTCTAGGGGATCTTCGATTACAGTTGGAAAAAATTTAAATTCAACATCAGCTATTAGTTTTAATGTAGGACTAAATCTTAATACTCAAAATAAGGGAATTGAAAATGAAAGTGATGTATCTTATGGTTCATTAAGTTATTCTAAAATTTTAGATAATCATTATATTTTACCTTATGTTTCTTATTCTAGACCAAATGAAAGACACGAGGCAGACTTAAATTCTAAAGGTTTTGGTTTTAATAATACTTATATTTTAGATAAAACAAAAAATATTACCTATGGTTCTAGTTATACGACTACAAGTTATAATAGAACTGCAGCTATAGAAGAAAATAATCCTGACTTAGCTAATAACGAAGTTTACAGAGCCAATATTGGCTACAATCACTCTTTTTTAGAAAATAATTTAATTAGTTCAAAATTTTCGTACACAGAAAAAAAAGCTAAAGCAGACTATTTTGGTTTTGAAGGAAATGGTTTAAATATTGGATATACTAGAATTTTACCATTTGGAAATTTAAGAATAGATAAAGATTATCAATTTAATGATTATGACGAAAAACGAACTAGATTAAATTCAGCAATAATTAGAAAAGATGACGTTGTAACTTCTCAAGTCCAACTTTCTGGAAGAGTTGTTCAATTAATACCTTTTTTGAAAAATTTAGACCCTAAAGGACAAATTTATTATAATTTTAAACATGTGGAAATAGACTCAGATTCGACTATGCTAAATAATACCGCTATAAGAGAACAAACAAGTTTTAAGATTACTAAAAGGTTTAATTTAAATGAGTAATTTAAAAAATTTACTTTCAATATTAATTCTACTTATGTTTACTCAGTCCTATGGATTTTCAAAAGAATTTATAGGTGTAATTTCAGCTGGAATTGGTGATATAACTAATCAAAATGACGAAAAGCTTTCAACAGGTTCAAAAATATTTGATGGGGATACTATTTTTGTTAAAGAAAAATCTAATGCTCAAATACTTTTGTTAGATGAAACCGCTTTAACTGTTGGTGAAAAATCAGAATTAACTATTGATGATTTTGTCTATGACCCGAAGACTAAAGTTGGGAAAATAGTTTCCAATATTAAATTAGGAGCTGTCAGAATAGTAACTGGAGAGATAAGTAAACAAAATCCTGACAATTTAAATATCAAAGTTCCAACAGGATCAATTGGTGCAAGAGGAACTGAATTTGCTGTATTAACTGAATCTAATAATAAAAGCACCATTGTTCTCCTTGGTCCTGGTAAAAATAATACTTTAGGAATGATACCTGGTGTTCTTAAAGTTTCAGATGGATTTAATAGTGTAGACTTAACTCAACCAGGATTTCAATCTGTAGTATTTGAATAATGAAGATTAAATTTTTAATAATCATATTGGTTTTATGTTTTGGAAATTATATCAATGTATCTGCTGATATAACCCAAGCTAGTTTATCAAATGTAATTACACAGATAGCAAGTTCTTCAAGTTTTACATCTTCAGCTCAAAATACACCTGAAGCTATAAGTGAGATAAAATCCCAAATAAATAGTGCCGGTTTAGACTCGGCCCAATTAGAACAATCTGTTAATGAAGCTGCTGAAAGTTTTGCGTCAGTAACTGCTAGCTCAAGTAGTAGTGAGGGAGAGGTTGCTATGGTAACTATAGGAGGTAATCCTTTAGCTGGTAAAGCAGATCTTGAGCCCACATTAGATACACTTATGTATGACACGGGTCTTATGAAATTAGAACAAGCTGATGGTGCTCAATATGTTGCAGATAATAATGGTATTTTTCAAGGTGATCAATATGCTCGCATAAAAGTTTTTATTGATTTTAAAAAAGAAATTCAATGGGGATATGTTGAGTCTCATATTACTCTCATGACTGCAGCGAATGCTGATAATAGTGGAAAAAAAATGATAAATGTTTTTGATGGTGGTGCAAAAGTAATTGGTGATGGAGCAGGTCAAGCTAAACTACCAATAGATAGTGAGTTAATTCATTCAATTAGTAGTGATACTGGTAAACCATTAAGAATAGATGATAACAATCCACCAGCATCTTATACTTTTGTTGATAATGCTGAAAGCCCGTATAGCTACGACAAACATTCAATCAATAGTTTATTGAAAGACAGCTCAACACCAACAAGTGCAGATTATATTAAAGGAGAATATCCTGAAGAAGACCTTCACGATATGATAAAAAACGTATCCCATGGTGGATCAGGAGCAACACTTGGTGATAAAGCTGTTTTAGTGCAAGCTAAATTTACAACAGTTGGTGAAGGAACTCCCGGTACATCAACTGCATCATTCGAAGTTACAGCTGCTGGAGCTTGTGCAGCAGATATTGGTGACTTTACATTATGTACTTCCGCTGAAAAAAAAGCATTTACAACTGGTATTGTTCGTTTGGAAAAAACTGTAACTACAGAAGCGGTTAAATATACTGGAGATTAATATCCAAATCTAATTACCAAAAATTAATCTATTTAAGAAGATCTTGTAGTTTATTTTCTTTTTCTAAAGCTTTTGTTTCATCGTAACCACCAATGTGTTGATCGTCAAAAAAGATCTGTGGAATAGTTCTTTTACCGTTAGCTTTTTTAATCATTTCATCCATTGCACCTTCAACTGTTGCAATATTAATTTCTTTATATTCAACATTGTTTCTAGTTAATAATCTTTTTGCAGCATCACAGTAGTTGCAAAGTGGTCCTGTATATATAGTTACTGATTTCATATGTTATAAATAGTCACTCTTTTTAATTTTACTAGTTATTTCTTTTCTAGAGTATTCAAATTTTTTTCTATGCTTAATACTTTTTTGATTAACTCTCTTTCTCCATAATCTAAATGAAGTAGGTTTGACAGATCTACGCATAATTTTAATCACTTCAGATTCTGTCTTACCAGTCTTTTTCTCTATTTCTTCAAATGTGATCCGATCTGCCCAAGCGGCCCAAACAACCCAATCTGGGTCATTAACATTTGGCTCAGGATTTTTAACTCGAGTGATAGGGGTGTGACCTTTTTTTTTCATAAATCCCTTATATTTGAAAAAAAAGGTTAATGCATTTTTTTTTAGGGCGTGATATAAAATCTCTTGATAGTCCTTCTTAGCCATCTTTAGCTCCCGGTTTTTTAGGACTATCTAGTCTTAAAATGTTCCCCTTAAATTATTTCCTATTTTTACAAATAATTTTATTCTTATTTATTACTCCAGGAACTCCTAGAATTGTCATTATTTCATACTCAATGAATTATGGAATTCAAAAATGTATTTGGACTGCATTAGGAGATGTAACAGCAAACTTTATACAAGCAACTTTAGTTATTTTTGTAATTGGTTCATTTTTTTCAGATAATCCAAATATTTTAAACACCTTTAAATGGATTGGAATATCTTATCTATTATATCTTGCTTATGATCTTTACAACTCTAAACCAAAAGATGTAAGTTCAAATAATATTTCAACAAAAAGTTTTTTTTCATTCTTTAGAGATGGGTTTTTAGTTGCAGGCACAAGTCCTAAAGCCTGGATGTTTTTTCCTTTAATCTTTCCACAGTTTATTGATTTTAATTCAAATTATGTTGTTCAATTTTTTATTTTAATAACAACCTATGTAGTTTTAGATTTTTTATCTTTATTTGCTTACGCTGTTCTTGCTAGAAAATTAATTGTTTGGATAAAAGCAAATCCAAAAGTAATTAATACAATTTCTGCGAGTGTTTTAATTTTTATTGCAATTATAATTGCTGTTATTCAACAATATTAGCACCAGTAAGTGGTGCTTAATGTCACTTGCAATAGTTCTCATTTCTTTATTTAATCAAACATTAATTAATTAATAACGAGGGGAAATAAAAATGAAATTAAATAAAATAATCTTAAGTTTTATTTCTGCATTAGCATTATTATTATCTACATCTGTAACTTCTTTTGCAAAAGTTGTTGGAGATAAGATAATTTTAGGATCTGCTATTTCATTAACTGGAAAATACTCATCAAATGGTGTTCATACACAGAATGGTTACAACATGGCTGTGGACCGAATAAACAGTATGGGTGGTGTTAAAGTTGGTGGAAAAACTTATAAGTTTGAAATCATTTATTACGATGATGAGTCAAACCCAAAAAGAGCAGCTCAACTTGCAGAAAGACTAATCTCACAAGATGGTGTTGAATTTATGCTAGGACCATATAGTTCAGGTCTAACAAAAGCAATTGCACCAGTAACAGAGAAATATGGAGTTCCAATGGTTGAGGCTAATGGTGCATCTAGATCTTTATTTACTAAAGGTTACAAATATCTGTTCGCAGTGCTTGCACCTGCAAACTTATATCTTGATGTAGCTATAGATTTAGCAGTTGAAAAAAATGGCGGCAAACCAGTTTCGGTTGCGATGGCTTTTGAACAAGATGCCTTTTCTCAAGATGTTAGATTGGGTGTTTTAGAGGCAATCAAGAGAACAGGATCTAAAAAGGTAATAGATGACAAGCTTCCTAAAGAATTAAATGATATGGCAGCAACTTTAGCAAAAGTTAAAGCTGTTAAACCAGATGTTCTTGTGGTTTCAGGTCACACTAAAGGTGCCTTAACAGCGGTTAGACAAATTGCTGAAATGAAAGTAGATGTACCAATGCTTGCAATGACACACTGCGATGCTGCGAAATTATCAAAACAACATGGTAAAAATTCACAGTATGCATTATGTGCTTCACAATGGCATAAAACATTAACTTACAAGGATGATTTTTTTAAAGATGGTATGACTTATGATGCAGACTTTAAAAAATTGTTTGATTATGCACCACCTTACCAAGCAGCTGAATCTTCAGCAGCTTTATTGGTTTTTAAAGATGCATTTGAAAGAGCAGATTCTTTTGACAAAGTAAAAGTTAGAGATGCGCTTGCAGCTACTAATATGCAAACTTTTTATGGAAACATAAAATTTGCAGAAGGTGGTCAGAATGTTGATAAACCAATGGTGTTATTCCAAGTTATGTGTGATGGGGATAATTGTGAAAATAAAGTTGTTGCTCCTACTAAGTGGGCCTCAGCTGAATTAATTCACCCAATTCCTTCTTGGTCTAAAAGATAATATCTAATATGCAAAATGCTCCCTAGTAATAGGGGGCATTTTTATATAAAAAATTTAAATTTTTATTTAGAAAGTTTCAAAAAATTTATGGATCTACTTATATTTCAAGTACCAATATTAATGGTGCAAGCATCATTAGATGGAATATTACTTGGAATTTTATTCGCACTAATAGCTTATGGAATGGCTCTTCAATGGGGTGTAATGAATATTATAAATATTGCACAAGGAGATTTAGTAATTCTTGGTGGTTACATTACTTATTTTATGTATCTCTCAGGAATTCATCCAGCTTTAGGAGTAATAGTAGCTCCTGCCATAATGTATTTTGTGGGCGTTGGTCTTTACAAATTAGTAATTAATAAAGTTGTAGATAGAGACTTATTTATCTCAATACTTGCTACATTTGGCATAAGCATACTTTTTATGCAACTAATGAATTTTGCATTTGGAGCAGATGTTGTTCTTGCAAATTCTGAATTTGGAACAACAATGTTATTTAATAATTCAGTAACATTACCTAATTCCAAAATATTCTCAGCCATTATTAGTATTATTTTTGCAATAGGGCTTGTTGTTTATATGAAAAAATCAAAACTAGGTCGAGCAATTAGAGCAACAGCTCAAAATGCTAGAGCAGCCAAAATTTTAGGAGTTGATACTGAAAAAGTTTATGCAGCAACATTTGGAATTAATGCAGCACTTTGTGGTGTAGCGGGTTCATTAGTTGCTATTACGTTCACAATTCATCCTTACATGGGTCTACCTTATACTATCAGATCTTTTATGATTGTTATTATTGCAGGTCTTGGAAATTTACCAGGAGTTGCTGTTTCAGGTATGGGTTTAGGAGTATTTGAAGAATTTGCTGATTATATTTTAGGAACAGAATTTAGAATAGGCTCTGTATTTTTATTATTAGTATTAATCCTAGTTTATAGAAGATTTAAATTATCTAAAAAAAGAGAGTATTTAAAATGAAAAATAACAATATCATTTTATATGCTGCAATATTAATTTTTGGTGTACTTGCACCATTTATGTTGCCAGCTTTTAAAGTCCAACTATCTATTCTTTGTATATTAATCGTCCTGGCTTTAACTTGGAATATTCAAGGTGGTGAAATGGGATATAACTCTTTTGGAAATATTCTTTTTTATGGTCTAGGAATGTATATTTGTGCTTCTGTTCAAGTTGGAATGTTTTTCCCGTTGGCAGAATGGACAGAAAGTGGTGGAGAAAAAACCTTTGTACATTCGCCTACGCAGTTTTTTCAAGGTATGGCATTTGGACTGTTAGCAGCAGCAATCATACCAACAATAGTTGCTGGATTAATTGGTTATGCAATTCTAGGACTTAGAGGACATTATTTTGCAATTTGTACTTTGGGTTTAGGTGTTGCGGCTGGTGAAATTTCTGGTGGAATAGAAATTATTGGAGCAGGTCAAGGATTTACTACACCTCCATTTCCAGATGTTGGAAACCTAGAGTCTAGAGGACAATTTTTTTATTTTTTAAGTTTTATAGTGCTTGTATTAACTTTTGTTGTAGTAAAATCAGTTTACTCAACTAGATTTAGATTAGTACTTAATGCTATTAGGGACAACGAAGATAAAGCTGAAGCTATGGGAATTCAAACAATGAAATATAAAATTATTGGATGGATGATCTCTGCCTTCTTTTGTGGTTTGGCTGGTGGTATAATGGGAGGATTAGTTGGTTATATTGACTCAACAGATGTTGCTTTTGATGGAAGAGAAATGGGTGTGTTCATGGTTTTGATGGCAATACTTGGTGGTAAAGGAACATTGTGGGGACCGGTTATTGGTGCAACTTTATTTCATTTATTTAAAGAAGGATTTTGGACTTACTTTTTGGGCTGGCAGTATGTTGCGTTAGGTGTCTTGATTGTTGTAATTGTGATTTATTTTCCTGAGGGATTAATGGGGTGGCTTAGAGAAAAATATCCAGAGAAATTTGGTGAAGTAGTTGACGAAGCTGATCGTAAAGCACAGGTGGAATTAAAATGAGCATTTTAGAAGTAAACAATGTCAGCAAATCTTTTGGAGGCGTAAAAGCTAACGTTGACATTTCTATGTCAGTTGAAAAAGGTAAAATTGTTGGTTTAATTGGACCAAATGGATCAGGTAAAACGACTCTATTTAACTCAATTGTTGGAACGTATCCTATAGATAGTGGATCTATAAAATTTAATGAGAAAGAGGTATCCGAGTTACCAGTTCCAGTTATAGCAAAACTTGGATTACTTAGAACGTTTCAACAAACAAGAATTTATGGAAAATTAAACTGTATAGATAATATGTTGATTAGCCACAAAGGTAGTGATGAAAGTTTAATTAAGATATTTTCAAAAATTCCTCAAGATTTAACAGATAAAGCTGAAAATTTACTTAGTTTTGTTGGTCTTTATCAAAAAAGAAAATTGAGAGCAGGGGATTTGTCATTTGGCCAGCAAAAATTATTAGAGCTTGCAATGGCTTTAATGAATGAGCCTGAAATGCTTTTATTAGATGAGCCTACTGCAGGTATAAACCCCACATTAATCAATGGAATTATTGATAGATTAATTACTGTTAACAAGGAATTTGGAATTACTCTTTTAGTAATTGAACACAATATGAAGGTTATAATGCAATTGGCAGAGGATATTTTCTGTCTAGCTCATGGAAAAATGTTAGCACATGGAACTCCAGATGAAATTAAAAATGATAAGCGAGTAATAGATGCTTATCTGGGAGCACAATAATGTCAAATCAGTATGAGGTATTAGGAAAAGCACCAACACCAGAAGATTTAAAGAAACTATCTCCAAATGAGATTCATTTAACAATTAAAAATTTAAATGCAGGTTATGGAAAAATGGAAATTTTGCATAATTTTGATTTATTTGTAAATAAAGCTCAGTCTTTATGTTTGATTGGACCTAATGGTGCAGGTAAGTCAACAATACTTCACTCTATATATGGTTTTACAAATATATTTTCAGGTCAAATAGAAATTGATGGAAAAGAAATTACAAATTTAACACCAGCTGAAAAATTAAAGTCAGTGGGAATAGCCTATATTCTTCAGGATAATTCAGTATTTCCAGATATGACAGTTGAGGAAAATTTATTAATGGGCGGATATATCAAAGACAAAACTGATGAGTCTTACGAGGAAGCAGAAAAAATTTTTGAGAAATATGAAAGATTAAGAAATCGAAGAAATCAACCAGCTAAAGTTTTATCTGGTGGAGAGAGAAGATTATTAGAAATATCAAGAGCACTAGTCATGAAGCCTTCAGTATTGTTAGTTGACGAACCTTCAATTGGATTAGAGCCAAGATATATTGATATGGTTTTTGAAATTTTAAGAGATCTTCAACAAAATGAAAAAAAAACAATCATTCTCGTAGAGCAAAATGCAAAAAAAGGTTTAGAGTTTGCTGATATAGGTTACGTTTTAGTTTCTGGTCAAACAGCTATTGCTGGAAAAGGTGATGAGTTGTTAGGTAATCCTGACGTTGGTAGATTATTCCTTGGCGGTTAATGATTAATAAAAGGTTTTTCTTTAAAGGGTTTAAGTCAATTTTAGCTCCTAATAGCCCAGCTATTGCATTAGGCTGCTGTTTTATTGCAATTGGTGCTCTTCTTAAAAATTTAGGATTTAATATTCATGAAAGCATTTTTTCTACAATGTTAACTTATGCTCTGCCTGGTTCATTAGTTATGGCTGAGTCGTTATTAGTTGGAGCATCTTTGTTAAATATTTTTCTAGCAGTATGGTTTGTTAATGCTCGATTATATCCAATGACTGTTTCATTATTCCCATTAATGATGCACAAAAGTCAGCCAAAATGGAAATATTATTTTTCTTGTCATTTTATTGCAGTGTCTGCATGGCTTATAATGAAAAGTAATTACAAAAATATTAAAAAAAAACATAGAATCGACTTTTGGATTGGAATTGGATCTGCAACATGGACCACTGCTGTAATTGGTACATTTATTGGATTTTATGCATCTGATTACTTGGATAAAAATATGATGATAGGCCTAGCAATCTTAAATCCAATTTATTTTTTATGCATGATGGTTGGTGCAATGAAGACTATCCAAATATCAGCTTCAGTTATATTGGGATTATTATTGGGACCAATATTTTATTTTTTATCTCCCGAGTGGTCAATTTTACTTGGAGGCATTTTTGGTGGAACTATTGCTTATTTTATAGGAGAGTTAAATGTCAACTAGCGTGATCCTTGCAATCTTAGTTACATCATTAGCTACATTTTCATCTAGATTTTTAGGAGTTGTTTCATCAGAAGGAATAAAAGAAACATCAAAATTATTTAGATGGTTTAATTGTTTAGCTTATTCAACTTTAGCAGCATTGATTGCTAGAACAATTTTTTTCCCCGTTGGTGTTTTATCTGACGCAAGTTATCTAAGTAGAGCTACAGTAGTATTGTTTTGCTTATTCATTTTTTTTATATCTAAAAGAAATTTTGTTTATCCAACAGTAATTTCTGCTATTATGATGGCGTTACTGAGTGAGTATTTATAATGGAAAAAATTGCTGGTTTAACTATTTCAGAACATAATAATTCAAAAAGAATAGTTAATATTGATATAGATAATGAAATTATTGAAAAACTGATATTTCCTTTTAATAAATTTGATTTAACAGCATTAGAACTTAAACCTTTTACACGCTTTACTATTGCAAAGAGCTTAGATGATCTGACAAATAATAAGCTAAGTAAATTAATGAATTCTATAATTAGAGATAGATCTACAGGATGTTTTGTAATTGGTCCTAAAAATATTACAGCAAAAATTAATGATACATTTTTAGTTAAGCTATCTACAGCTATTGCTCATTTGATTGGAATACCAAACTACGACTCCATGGCAGGAAAATATTATGCAAGATTTACTGTTAAACATGAAGATAAAAGTGACTCGTATTTAAGAAAAGCTTATACAAATATGGATCTTCATACAGATGGAACTTATGTTAAAGAAGTTACTGATTGGCTATTAATGACCAAAATTGATGAACAGAATGTACAAGGTGGAGAGACAGCAATGTTACATCTGGATGATTGGGAACATTGTGAGGATTTATATAATGATCCTGTTGGTAAACAGAATTTTACTTGGGGTTCACCAAAAAGCAAAAATATAGATTATAAAGTAAAACATTCAGTTTTTTCATCTGATGAAAATGGTAAACCTAATATCTCTTACATTGATCAATTTCCTGAACCTAAAAATATGGAACAGGGTAATTTTTTACAAAGATTATCAGATGGTTTAGAGGAAAGTAAAAATAAAACTATTACCAAACTTCCTGTTGGGTCTGCAATAATTGCTAACAATTACTTTTGGCTACATGGAAGAAAACCTTTCAAAGAGAATGAAGAATTAAGTAGAGAATTATTAAGGATTAGAGGCTCTTTTTTTATTAATTAAATCAATATAATCAATATAAAGTAATCAAAATTTATGAATTTAGGATTTATAGGTACGGGTAAAATAGCATCTTCAGTAATCACTGGTATTTGCACATCTAAAATCTCATTTAACAAAATTATAATTTCACCAAGAAACAAAAGTATAGCTAAGAATTTAAAACAAAAATTTAAAAAAATAATAATCGCTAAAGATAATCAACAAATAGTTGATAAGTGTGATTGGGTGTTTTTGTCAGTTACACCTAGCGTTGGAGATATGATAATAAAAGAGTTAAGATTTAGAACAACACAAACTATAATTAGCTTTATTTCTACAATAACTTTATCTCAATTAAAAAAAGAAATAAAAGTTAAAGCAAAAATTGTAAGAGCCATACCCTTACCACCAATTTCAATAAAAAAAGGACCAGTTCCTATTTGCCCTCCTAATAAAAAAGTCAAAGATTTTTTTGATAAACTTGGAATAACAGTTGAAATAAAAAATGAAAAATCATCAATTAATTTTTGGTCCACATCTGGAATGATGGCGCCCTTTTATCAGTTATTAAGCACAATGACAGACTGGTTAGTTAGAAGAGGTGTTAAAAGAGCTAATGCTCAAAAATATATAACTTCTTTATTTTTAGCTTTGTCAGAAGACGCTGTTGCCAATTCAAAAAAAGATTTAAAATATTTGGTAAAAGAGTCTCAAACACCTAAAGGATTAAATGAGCAAGGAGTTAACGAACTGACAAAAGCTGGTTTTTATAAATCTTTGGAGAAAACACTCAACATTATACATAAAAGATTAAATAAATAATATTCATGAATCAGCAACAGAATATTTTACAAATTGAAAACCTATCTAAATATTTTGGAGGATTAGCTGCTGTTTCAGATTGCTCATTAAAAATAAAAAAAGGATCTATTACAGGAATTATTGGACCTAATGGATCAGGCAAAACTACTTTGTTTAATCTAATTGCAGGAAATTTAAAATCCTCAGAAGGAAAAGTTTTATTTAACGATGAAGATGTAACAAATGTTCCTTCCTATGAATTATTTTCCAAAGGTATTTTAAGAACATTTCAAATAGCACACGAGTTTACAAATCTATCAGTTTTAGAAAATTTAATGATGGTACCTGTTGATCAATCAGGTGAAAAATTAATGACTGCATTATTAAAACCAAGTTTGGTAAGATCAGAGGAACTTGCTATAAAGCAAAAAGCACAGGACGTAGTTGATTTTTTAAATTTAACCCATCTGTCTAATGAATTAGCTGGAAATTTATCTGGTGGTCAAAAAAAACTCCTAGAACTTGGAAGAACAATGATGGTTGATGCAAAATTAGTATTGCTAGATGAGGTTGGTGCAGGTGTTAATAGAACATTGCTTAAAGATTTAGGAACTGCAATCCTTAAGTTAAATAAAGAACAGGGGTATACGTTTTGTATGATCGAACATGACATGGAATTTATAAGTAGATTGTGTGATCCTGTTATTGTTATGGCTGAGGGGTCAGTATTGTTTGAAGGAACAGCAGAAGAAGTCAAAAAAGATGAGAAGGTTATAGAAAGTTATTTAGGTAGAGGATCAAAAATAAAGGATGAAAATTAATGGCATTTTTTGAAGGTATAAAAATGACAGGTGGGTATGGTAATGGCCCTGATATTATAAATTCTTGTTCAGTTGATGTTAATAAAGGGGAGATAGTTTCTATTCTTGGGCCTAATGGAGCTGGAAAATCAACAGCAATGAAAGCTATGCTTGGTTTGTTAGATTTAAAATCTGGCTCTGTAGTAATTGATGGAAAAGATATTTCAAATCTCTCACCACAGGAAAGAGTTAGAGCTGGAATTTCATTTGTGCCTCAAACAAAAAATGTTTTTGCTGGTATGACAGTTGAAGAAAATTTAGAAATGGGCGCCTATCTTAGAGATGATAACTTTCAAAATGTTATAGTAGAAATCTACGAATTATTTCCAATATTAAGAGAGAAAAGAAATCAGTTAGTTGGTGAATTGTCAGGTGGACAAAGACAGCAAGTTGCTCTTGGAAGAGCATTAATGATTAAGCCATCTGTATTAATGTTAGATGAGCCAACTGCTGGAGTTTCTCCAATAGTTATGGATGAATTATTTGATCATATTATTAAAGTTAAAAGAACTAATGTTGCAATCTTAATGGTTGAGCAAAATGCAAAACAGGCACTTAATATTTCTGATCGAGGATATGTACTTGTAACTGGAGAAAATAAATATGCTGGCACTGGTAAAGAATTGTTAAATGATCCTAGAGTAAGAAGCTCTTTCTTGGGAGGATGATGTGGATTTTTTAAACGCAATTATTTTATTGTTGAATTATATTTTTGTTCCAGCCTTAACTTATGGCTCACAATTAGCACTTGGAGCAATTTTTGTAACTTTAATTTATGGAATTTTAAGATTTGCAAATTTTGCAACAGGAGACATGATGGCCTTTGGAACTATGGTGACTATTTTATTCACATGGTATTTTCAATCAATTGGAATTTCTTTAGGTGTTTTACCAACAGCTCTTCTTGCAATACCTTTTGCCATAATTTTTATGATTGGCTATATGCTTTTTATAGATAAATTTGTATTTAGATATTACAGGGTTAACAAAAGTCCTCCAGTTCAACTCGCAATGGTTAGTATTGGTGTAATGTTTGTAACTCAAGCAGTAGTTAGAATAATAATTGGTCCATCTGACAGAAGATTTTTTGATGGTGAAAAATTTATTATTAAAGCTGGTGAATTTAAAGAGATGACAGGACTTAATGAAGGATTAGCAATTAAATCAAGTCAGGTAATAACAATATTTGTGACACTTATATTAGTTTCAATTTTATTTTGGTTCTTAAACAAAACTAAAACAGGAAAAAGTATGAGGGCCTACTCAGATAATGAAGATCTAGCTTTACTATCTGGAATTGACCCCAAAAAAGTAGTCATGATCACATGGATTATTGCAGGTATTTTAGCAACAATTGGAGGTGCCTTGTATGGTTTAGACAAAAGCTTTAAGCCTTTTACATACTTTAATAATATGTTGCCAATTTTTGCTGCTGCAATTGTGGGAGGCATTGGAAACCCTTTTGGAGCGTTTTTAGGTGGATATGTTATTGCTTTTTCAGAGATATTTATAACATACGCTTATAAGAAATTTTTTATGTATGTTTTACCAGAAAGTATGGAACCAGAAACTTTAGTACAATTATTGTCAACAGATTATAAATTTGCCGTATCATTTTCTATACTGGTGATTGTTTTGTTATATAGACCTAATGGAATATTTAAAGGGAAGGTGCTGTGAGAAAGAATTTAAATATAATTTATGCTTATACAATAATGATGGGTTTAATTATTTTAGTTGGAATATTTCAATCATGGAATGTTGCTCTTTCAATTTTTAATATGTGTTTAATTTCTGCGGTAATGACAATAGGAGCAAATGTACAATGGGGCTATGCTGGTTTAATTAATTTTGGTCTTATGGGTTATGCAGCATTAGGTGGGTTAGCTGCAGTTTTGATATCAGTAGATCCAGTTCAAGAGGCTTGGCTTGCAGGGGGCTTTGATATCTTAATGTGCTTATGTTTAATAATTGTAATGACATTAGCTATTCGCTTCATTTTAAAAAATTTTGCTAAATCAAATTTTAGAACTTATGGAATTGCTGCAATTATTATTGCAGGTATTGTAATTATTAGAGTAACTGCTGAACCTGGGATAGAAGCGATTGAAGCAGTAAATCCTGCAAAAACAGGATTTCTTGGAGGCTTTGGTTTACCAATAATGTTTTCATGGATAGTGGGTGCTTTCTTTGCCGGAGGACTTGCGTTTGTAGTTGGAAAAGTTGCTCTAGGTTTACGTGCTGATTATTTAGCAATTGCCACTTTGTTAATATCAGAAATTGTCATTGCAATAATTAAGCATGAGGATTGGCTATCAAGAGGTGTTAAAAATGTAATTGGATTAGATAGACCTGTGCCCTATGAACTTAATTTACAAACTAAAGAATGGTTTATAAATTTAGTTGCAAAATTTAATTCGGGTAAATTAGAATCAATTTCTAATATGACAGATAAACAAACTGCTCTTAATCAATTGGTAATTGAAGGATCATCGGTCTTTGTAAAACTTTGTTACTCAGGTTTGTTCTTAATTGTAGTCGTTTCCTTATTAATAGTTACTCAAAAAGCACTTTATTCACCATGGGGAAGAATGATGAGAGCAATCAGGGATAACGAAGAAGCAGCAAATGCAATGGGTAAAAATGTTGTAAAACAACATTTGCTAATATTTATTTTAGGATCTGCAATTGTTGGAATAGCTGGGGCAATGTTAGTTACACAAGATGGCTTATTTACTCCGGGTAGCTATAGGCCTATGAGATACACTTTTCTTATTTGGGTAATGGTTATAGTTGGTGGCAGTGGTAATAATTTTGGGGCAATTCTTGGTGGATTTGCTGTCTGGTTTTTGTGGATAGAAGCTGCTCCAATTGCACTTTTTTTAATCAATTTATTTACAGCAGGAATGTCAGATGCACATGCATTGAAAGTTCATTTAATCGAGAGTGTTCCTTACTTTAGGTATCTGATGATGGGTCTTGGATTGTTGTTAATTATGAGGTATCGACCAAAAGGTATACTTCCAGAAAAAATAGAAATAAAATAATAAAATAATGAAATATATTATTTTAGGTGCTGCATTAGCTTGGGCCATGTACATGGCAGACAAGTATATGTTTTAATGAATAAAAATCTTTGGCTTCTGATTTTAAGTCAGATTTTTGCCTTTACAGCAGCACCAGTTACAGTTTTTTTAAGTGGAATAATTGGGTCACAATTTAGTCCTATAAAATTATTAGCAACTCTTCCAATGGCACTTTCAATTGTAGGGGTAGCAATTTTTGCAATATTTGCTGCAAAAATTATGAGCATAATCGGAAGAAGAGCTGGGTTTATATTTTCATCAGTTGGAAGTTCTTTGTCAGCATTGCTTGCAGCTTATTCAATAATTATTGAAAGTTTTATTTTATTCAATTTTGCATGTTTTTTACTAGGGGCGGGAGTTGCCTTTAGTCACCAATACCGTTTCGCAGCTGTTGAAACAGTTTCAAAAGATATGGCACCAAAAGCAATATCAATAATTCTACTGGCAGGTATAGGTTCAGCTTTTATAGGACCAAATGCTGCCAATATCTTTAAAGATATTATAGTAGATCACCTATATGCCGGATCATATATTGTGCTTGCTGCATTAACCATTACCTCGACAATTTTTTTATTTTTTTACAAAGATGAGCATAAAAAAACTACCATAAATAAAAAAAGTTCACGTAGCTATATTGAATTAATTTCTCAGCCAAGATTTTTACAGGCATTAATTGCTTCAGCATTTGCTTATGCTGTAATGGCATTTTTAATGACAGCAACACCAATAAGCATGCATGTTATGGAAAAAATTAGTTTAGCTAAAACAGGCCTGGTAATTCAGCTTCATATAGCTGCAATGTTTTTGCCGTCTTTAATCACAGGTGATTTAATAAAAAAATATGGCCATAGTAAAATAATGTATGCTGGTGTTGTTTTGTTTTTAGTAACAATTTTAACAAGTTTATTTGAGCAAAATTTTATTAATTATCTTGTTGCTCTAGTCTTTTTAGGGTTTGGCTGGAACTTCTTATTCATTTCCGGAACAAGCCTATTAGTTTTATCATATAGAGAGAATGAAAAGTTTAAAGCACAGGGGTTTAATGATCTGATTGTTTATTCTGTTCAAGCAACAGCAAGTTTGTCTGCAGGAGTTTTTTTAACTTTAACAAGTTGGAAAACAATGAATTTAGTTTGTTTAGTTTTTTTAATTTTCATTATTCTTTCAACATTGAGAGCTGATTTCAAAGAGAGTAAATAAAGATGGATTTTTTATCTTATTTTCAACTTAGTCTTGTCGAGGTTTATTTTATAATATTTACAGTATTTATTGCTTCTATTGTAAGGGGATTCAACGGCTTTGGTTTTTCAGCAACTTGTATATCAGGCTTTTCTTTTATTATGCCAGCAATAGAAATAGTTCCTATAATTTTAATACTAGAAGTAATGATTAGTATTTTTATGATTCCATATATTCGAAATAAAATTGACTGGAATTTTGTTATAAAGATATTAATAGGAATAGTTATTGGATCACCCATTGGTCTTTTTCTATTAAAATATTTACCTTCTGAATTAACCCACTTATTAATTTGCCTAATAATAATCTTTTTCTCAATTTTATTGATGAATGGATATTCTAATCAAAAAATTAATAATAATTATGCAAAGATCTCCACAGGTTTTATTGCAGGAACCATAAATGGTTTTTCATTACTTGGTGGCATGCCTGTAGCATTGTTTTTACTGGTAACCAAAATTAAACCTACAATAATTAGAGGGTCTTTAGCAGCATTATTTTTTCTAACTGATACATATGCATTTGTACTAAGTTTTTTTGGTGGAATTGTTGATATGACAACCATTTATAGAACTCTTCCATTAATTATTATTTTACCAATTGGTGTTTTTTTTGGTGATAAGTTTTTTGTTAAAAGCAAAGAAGAAACTTATAGAAAAGTAGTTTTTTATTTTTTAATTTTTATTTCAATATTTGGAATTTTTAGAGTAGTCAGCAATTTCTAGAAATAAAAAACCCCCTAATAAATAAATATTAGGGGGTTTAAATTAAAATTACTAAAAATTATCTTTGTTTTTTAGTTTTAAATTTTCCACCTTTGATTTCTTGCTCTAAGAAAGAACCTTCAGCTTCACCAACACTAGTAAAAGCTACTCCAGTTGCACCTTCGTAGTTAATCTTTTTACCTTTAGCAAGTAAATCTAAACCTTTTTTAAGTTCACCTGGATAAATTTTAGTTCCTGGTTCATTGGCAACATCCATCACATTTTTTGCAATTGATGCTCTGTCAGCTGAATTACCTGCTTGCATTGCTAAAACGATTAGCGCTGCTGCATCATAAGACTCACCAGTGTACGGACCTGAAGAGTCTATACCAGCAGCTTTTGCTACATCGGCAAATACACCAGCACCTTTTCCAGTTGAACCTGGCATAGTACCAAAAGATTTACTTAAACCTTTTCCAAATGCATCAACAAGTGATTGACCAATCATACCATCAGATAAAACAAATTTATCAAATGCACCTGAGTCTAGAGCAGCTTGTATCATACCTTTACCACCTTGGTCTAGGTATCCAATTACAGCCATAGCGTCACCACCAGCAGAAGCTAGCGTTGCAACTTCAGATGAATAGTCAGCTTTACCATCTTCGTGTGCAGTAACAGCAGTTACTTTTATACCATGAGCCTCAGCTGCTGCTTTATAAACATCAGCCAAACCTTTTCCGTAGTCATTATTAGTATAAGTGATAGCTACACTTTTTACTTTTCTGTCTTTAGTTACGTCAGCTAAAATTTGTCCACCTCTAGCATCAGAAGGAGCAGTTCTAAAAAAGAATCCTTTGTCATCTAAAGTTGTTAAACCTGGTGAAGTTGCAGAAGGTGAAATCATTACTACACCATTTGGTACAGCAACATTTGATGCAATTGCACCAGTTACACCTGAACAGTCAGCACCCATGATAGCTGCTACACCTTGTGAAATAACACCTTCAGCTGCTGCTGTTGCTGCTGCTGAATCAACACAAGTTGAGTCTGCTCTTACTACTTCAATTTTTTTTCCACCCAAAAGTGAACCTGAGTCAGAAGCTTCTTTAAATGCAAGCTCTGCAGATCCAGCCATAGCTGGTGTTAGTGACTCAATAGGACCAGTAAATCCTAAGATAATCCCCATTTTAATCGCATGTCCATCTGCCATTACATTTGTTCCAAAACTTGAAACAAGCATAAATGCAGCAATAAATAGTTTTTTCATTATCTTCCTCTTTGATTGTTAACAATTTATAAAAAGTTGATTAAATTACGAATATTGTAAATATTCAATGGGTAAATTATCTTATTTTATGAAGTAAAAAGACAGAACTAATAACAATTATGCCACCCATAAGAAACAACATTGTTGGAACTTCACCAAAAATTAAAAAAGTCATGACTATTCCAAATATAGGGAACAAAGAATAGAAAGGAAAAATTTTCCCGACTGTATAAAATTTATATAAATAAAACATTAATAGATGTGCACAAAGTGAAACTATAATTGCCTGGTAAGATATTAATAACCACGAGTCTAAACTTATATTCATTATATTTAGAACTGTTTCACCTTCAATAAAGTAAGAAATTATAAATAAAATTGTAAAACCAAATAAAGCAACACTTGAGTTAAGCACACTAGTGTCTAAATCTTTTAATTGTCTTGAATAAACTTGAGCCAAACCAAAAAATAGTGCCATTAAACTAGCAAAAAATAACCCTAAAAAGTTATTAGCTAATTTTGGATCAAAAAATATAATTATGATTCCTATAAAAGCAGTAAATATAAGAACCCATTTTTTTAAGCTTATATTCTCTCCAAGCATTAACGCACTAGCAAGTATTCCAAAGGGAATTGCCAATTGTGAACCAACTATTATGGGAGAAATAATTGATGAATGATATAGCGACAAATTCATAAAAACATAAACCATCACACCCATAGAAATTGAAAAAGCTAACAGAGGTAAAAAATATTTTTTATTTGGAATTCTAAACCTCCAGAAAGGAATTAAGATTATTAATACTAATCCCATTCTAAGTGATGCCATAAGAATAGGGGGTACAGAATTATTTAATGCTAATTTAGCAATTGGAAAAGCACTACCATGTGCAGCCATAATAAATAGTAAGATTAATATATGTTTAAAAGGCAAACGATTATCTAATTGAAAAAGGATCTAAAGATGGTTCGTCTGAAGTATAAAACCAAGTTGTTTTAACTCTAGTATAATCTTTTATCGATTCAATTCCTGCTTCTTTACCGTAACCACTATCTTTAATGCCCCCAAAGGGTGCTGAAGGAGAAATTAATCTATAAGTATTTACAAATGTAATACCTGCTCTTATTGCTTTTGAAACCCTCATTCCTCTTGAAAGATTGCTGGTATAAACTCCTGAAGATAAACCATATTGATTATCATTCATTTTATTGATTACTTCTTCCTCTGTATCAAATTTCATAACTGATAAAACCGGTCCAAATAATTCATTTTCTGCAACTGGCAAATTATGATCATCACATTCAATAATTGTTGGAGGAAAATAATACCCTTTATTGGAAAAAGTGTCTCTTTTACCGCCACATTTTATTTTTCCACCTTTATCAATTGTATCTTTTATATTTTTTTCAATTGTTTCTAATTGTTTAAAACTACTTAATGGTCCCATCTCTGTGTTTGGATCCATTGGAGTTCCAATCTTAATTTTAGACGCACGTTTAGAAAGTTTTTCCAAAAATTCATCATAAATACCTTTTTGAATATAAAGTCTTGATCCAGCTATACAGCTTTGGCCACTTGCACCAAATATTCCTGCAGTTATTCCATTTATTGCATTTTCTTGTTCTGCATCATCAAAAACAGCAACAGGACTTTTCCCACCTAATTCTAAACTTACTTCAGATAGGTTATCAGCTGAATTTCTAATGATGTGCCTTGCGGTTTCTGGACCACCTGTAAATGCAATTTTTTCAACTAGGTTATGACTTGTAAGCGTCTTTCCACATGGGTCACCAAAACCAGTAATAACATTTACTACTCCTTTAGGGATACCAGTTTTCTCTATAAGTTTTGCAAATTCAAACATAACAGCAGGAGCAAGCTCAGATGATTTAATTACTACAGTGTTACCCATCGCAAGAGCAGGAGCTAATTTTGTAGCCGTCAAAAACATTTGCGAATTCCAAGGAATGATTGCTGCTATAACACCAATTGGAATTCTAGTAGTTATTGCTTGAACATTTGGTTTGTCAATTGGTAGTACTGTGCCCTCAACTTTATCAGCAAGACCAGCGTAATAATCATAATATTCAGCTATATAAATTGCTTGTTTTTTTGTTTCTCTAAAAAGTTTCCCTGTATCAATTGTTTCTATTTCACCAAGCATTTCAGCATTTTGTCTTAATTGATCTCCTATAGCTCTTAAAAACTTTGCTCTTTCTCTTGGAAGTAGTTTTGGCCACTCACCTTCAAATGCTTTTTGTGCTGCTGTAACAGCTCTATCTACATCTTTAGCACTTGCTTCTGGAACAATTGCCCAAGGTTCATTATTTTCTGGATTTAAAGTTTCAAAAGTTTTTTTATTTTCTGAGTCTACCCACTCACCATTAATAAACATTTGATATTGTTTTAATTTATTCATTTTTATCGATAAATTTTTTGATAGCTAAATTTACATCATCTGCACATTCAATACCACAAAGATGTTTACCGTCTTTGATGATTTTTAATTCACTATTTATGATTATTTTGTTTAATTCTTGCGACATCTCAATTGTTGAACCAATATCATTTTCACCTGTCATTACTAAAGTATTGATCTTAATTTTTTCAAAGTCTTCATCATTTTTGTGATTGACAAAAAGAGCATAAACTTTAAGAAAATTAGACATATTATTTGAAGATAAAGTTGAGCTTATTTTTTCATAAGTATTTGGATTATTTTCTAAATATTTATCTGTAAACCATCTCTTTAAGGCTTGTTTTGATAGTTTTAATTCTTGTTTAGCTTGATTAAATCTTTCATTAACAATTTTTTGTTCTTGTTCAGATCTTTTATAAATTGAACCAAAAAGAGTTAAAGATTGCAATCGATCATTAAATTTTTCTGCAAAGTTTCTAGCTATTAAAGAACCAATTGAAAAACCTATTAAATGAATTTTATCAATTTTAAGTTCATCAATTAAATTTATAAGTTGATCAGAAAAATCATCAAAACTAATATCTTGTTTGTTTAATGGTGTTTTTCCATGACCCAAAATATCATACGAGAGAGTGCTACGATCTTTAAAAAAATCTAATTGAGATTGCCAGATTTCATAAGTCAATCCAACACCATGAATAAATACTATCGGGATGGATTGTTCTTTTTTATTATAAATATAAAATGTACCTGAAGCAGTTGTTCCTGTCGTCATCAAGTATTATTTGGGCTCAATACCCATTTCTTTCATATCTTGATATCTATCACCAGTTCTTGCATGAGCTCTTCCGCTGGAGGCGCCACCAATAGCAATAACAATCTCATCATCGAATGGAGCATCATGAATAGTAAATTCGTGTGTTAAATAATATGGTCTTAAACCTGAGTCTGTTTTATGCATCATAGGTATGGAAATTTTTGATCCAGCTGGGCTTCTAGTATTAGTAAAGCTTAAATATGAAGTACCCCCAACAGCATCTCTAAATTTATTTCCAAATCTTAATGTATGGATAAAAGCAGAAGCGTGCTCTATTTCTCCGTTTAATCCTACCACACCAGCTTTACCATAAGCTAAAATTTTTTCAGAAGATCCAATTTCTTTAATTAGTTCAGGGACCAATAAATCACCTAGTTTAGGCGCTAAGTCTAAAATTGTGGGAATTAGGTTTTCAACAAAACCTTGTCCGTGCCAAGGATTTTTAAACACTGCAGCAACAGAAACTAATAAAACTGGTTCTTTGGCTTCTTTGCCCCCTTCAATAAAAGTCTTATCAACAAACTTTGTAAATTTTCTTAGATTAATATTCATAATTTTATTTAGCAACCTGAGCTAAAACTAGCCAAGCATTTACTCCTTTGCTTGCAATATAATTTGATTTAAAGAATTCAATTATTTTCCAAGAATTGTTATCTTCTAATTCTTTGATCTTTTTGTCAAACCCATATTCTTCGTAAATTCCAATATTTATTGTAAAACATATTAAGGACCCAGTTTTACAAATCCTAACCATCTCATCTAATGCAGGTGGATTTACATGACCATAAGTGAAAGTACCAACACAGGTTATACCCTCATAAGTGTTATCTTTTATGTTAATTTTTTGATTAAGATCAATTTTAAATAAATTTTGATAAATATGCTTAGGTACTAGGTCTAGCATTTGTTGAGAAAAATCAGCTCCATCAAAGTTTGTAAAACTATTTTTTTGAAGTTCTATTCCTACCAATCCAGTTCCACAACCAGCATCTAAGATCTTTATATTTTTTTGAGAAATATGTTTTGTAAAAAGCTCTACTGTTTCTTGAGGTCCAGAATACTTCCAGTCAACCATGTCCTTGTCGTACTTATTTTCAACTGTCCATTCATCGTAATAATCCTCAACTTCTTTACCTGCTTTTAATTTATAAATTGGAATTTTATTTCCAATATCTTGTTGTGACATTTATTTTTGCCTATGTTTAAAACTATCTCTTCTAAAACTATATAATGCACTAGGGTCAACATCAACATCAACTACTGCAGGTTT
>JACLAB010003905.1_pt1 | contig 27883 bp, 17 predicted proteins | sample 8027921 | NCBI WGS metagenome assembly JACLAB01 (sample SAMN15725117, study PRJNA655200) | protist metagenome | isolation source: fluorescence activated cell sorting (FACS) single amplified genomes of... | place: USA: West Boothbay Harbor, Gulf of Maine | collected 2000-07-19 | reverse complement strand
CGCCATGTCTCGCACGCTCGCCCTGTTCGACGTCGACGGCACGCTCACCGTCCCGCGCAAGGAGGCGGACGACGTCATGAAGGCGTTCATGCGCGCGTTGAAAACCAAAGTCACCGTGGGCATCGTGGGCGGATCTGATTTAGTCAAGATCAGCGAACAGCTCGGCGAGGGCGCGGAGAAGGAGTACGACTATTTGTTTGCCGAGAATGGGCTCGTGGCGTTCAAGCACGGGGAGTTGTTGGCGAAGCAGAGCTTGAGGGCGTTTCTGGGCGAGGACAAGTTGAAGACGTTCTTAAACTTTGTGTTGCATTACGTTGCGGATTTAGATATTCCCATCAAGCGAGGGACGTTTATTGAGTTTCGTGCGGGGATGTTGAACGTGTCGCCGATTGGACGTAATTGCAGTCAAGAGGAACGGGATGAGTTTGAGCGTTTCGACAAGGAGGCGGGCGTGCGGGCGAAGATGGTTGAAGTGTTGCGCGAAAAGTTTGCCGATTATGGCTTGACGTACTCCATCGGTGGGCAAATTTCGTTCGATGTGTTCCCACAAGGTTGGGATAAGACGTACTGCTTGCAATTCGTTGAGAAAGATTTCGATGTCATTCACTTTTTCGGCGACAAGACGTACAAGGGTGGCAACGACCACGAAATTTTCGAGAGCGAAAAAACCATCGGTCACACGGTGACGTCGCCGGAAGACACCAGAAAGCAAGTCACCGAACACATTCTCGATAAGCTCTAATTCGTGCGCTGCGTGTTGAAGATTTTGTTAATATACAACAAGACTTGTGTATTCATTCGCTATCGCTATGGCTACGCGCTTTTTTCCGAGGCGCGTCTCGACCGCTACCAAAAGTCTAGCCCGCCGGCGTCTTCCCATCACCATCGCGCGTGGATGATAAATACGCATCGATTTCACCACTCTTCATGAGCTTCATCGCCTTGAACGCGACTTCGCGCTCTTTGAAACTCGCCGCTAAGATATCCGCGCCGCTCGAGCCAAACGTCCCGCTCGAAGGCGTCGCTCCGAGCGAGCGCGCGCTCACTGGAATCACCGGCATCGACAGCGCCGCCGACGCCGACGCTTCTTGATGCGCACGCACATGTGACGCATCATTCCCCAATGTCCGTCGTGACCCGTTTGTCGTCGTCGTCGTCGCCGTCGTCGCCGTCGTCGCGCGTCCTTCGCGCCCGAGCGTCCCCGACGCCGCGCGCAACGGATTCAACCCTTCCTCAATCTCCGTCGCCACGCCCCTAAGCTCGCGCATCGACGCTCGAATATCCGCACGTATCGTCCCCACGTCCGCATCCGCCGCGGCGCGCTCGAACGCGCGAGACGCGTGCGTGACGTGCGATACCGCGCGACCGGCGATTCGACCAAGAAATCGCGCCACGAGCGGCACGTCTTTCGGCCCGAGCGCGAGCGCGCCCGCGCCCAGAACCACCACCAACGTCGTCGTGCTCACGCTAAACACCATCGTCGTCGTCGTCCGCGATTCGCCGCGCGCGCACCGAGCGTCGACTGACCGCGGCGCGTCGGCGAATGCCGCACTCCAGAGCGCGTCATCGTCATCACCATCATGCGCCGCGCGGCGCGCCTCGGCGTCGCCGCGCGCGCGCTTCTCGCGCTGCTCGCGATCGCATCGAGCGCGGTATCGCCCGCGCGCGCTGCGAGCGACGCGATAGACGTCGCGCTCACCGCGCACTGGCGCTCGACGTCGCGCGCGCTCGAGGCGCTCGAAGCGGTGGCGGATGCGACGCGCGGGGCGGGGTTCTGGCCGCTCGTGCGCGCGCTCGACGCGGACGCAGACGCGGACATCGATGCGGACGCGTGCGAGGCGTACGTGCGCGCGCGGGCGAGGGCGTTCGTGCCTTCGGCGGCGGCGGCGCGGGTGATGGAGTTGGCGTTGGGCGCGCGCGCGTACAGTCCGCGGCTCGAGGCGTTTCGCGCCATGGGTGACGCCGCGACGCGCGATGGCACGGATGGTGACGACGCGCGCGTGGCGTGTTGTCGCGTTCAAGTGGGTGATGACGTGTTTACTGAAGTTGAGGCGTTGGTGACGGCGATGGATGGATTGATTACGCGGGCGCGAGGCGAGCCGTTTGCGCGGACGGAGCGGGACCACGCGTACGCGACGTTCGACGACGCGTTACCGACTGCGGTGTTGTATGCGTCGCCTGGGACGGCGTGTTTTAGTGTGATGCACGATGCGTTAGCAAAGGCGAGCGATTCGAGGGTGTTGAATTACGTACTACGCCCGGTGTTATTCGACGCGTCGTGCGCGAGAGCGAATTCGTGCGCGGCGTCGGGCGTCGACGGGAAGCTTCTACGGCTTTCTGGGTTTGGGATCGAGCTCGCGGTGAAGAATATGGAGTACAAGGCGATCGACGATTCCAAGATTAAGAGCGAGGGCGACGAAGGCGACGAACAAGAAGATGAAGAACACGAAGACAAAGACGCCCGAGCGAGTAAAGACGTCTTCGCGGACGAACCCGTCGCCGGTTTCAATTTTGCCACCCTCGCCGCGCGTTACCCAGAATCAACCGACGCTCTCAAGTTATTTCGTGATGACATGAAAACAAAACTCTCCCTTGCATCAGACGCGCCGCTCAAGGTGTGGGACATCAAAGATTTGGGCATACAAGCGGCGCAACGCGTCGCGCTCTCGAGCGACCCCATCGGCGCGTTGGTAGACGTGTCCCAAAACTTCCCATCCCTCGCCGACAGCTTGTCGCGCATGCCGATCGATAAGACATTTGCCAAGGAAGTGCGTCGAAATCATCGAAAGATGCAACCTGGTGGATTGGTCATGTCGCTAAATGGCGAGCAGCTCGAGCTCGACACCGTCGACGTGTACGCGCTCGTGGAGAGCATCGCCAAGGAGGTAGGAGTGTACGAAGAGCTCGTGCATTTAGGACTCCCGAGCGCGATAGCGAAAACCTTACTGCGCATACCAAAGAAGGAGAATCAGGTGAAAATTAATACTGACAATTGCGAGTCGATTGTGTTTTATAACGACGTGGAAAAAGATCCCAAGTTTGAGCGATGGTCAAAGGATGTCAAACACCTCGCATCGCCGAGCCCGGGTGGATTCCCGCGTGTTCGACGCAATTTGTACACAGTCGTAGCAATTCTCGATCCCACCGATCGCGGTACGTGGGACATGATCGATATGATGGATCAGATGGTCGAAGCGCAGATGCCCATTCGCATGGCGCAGGTGGTCGTGACGGGCGCGCGCGACGACACAGTGTCGATTCGGATCGACCCTTCCGACGTGAAATTCGGCGAGCGCGTCGCTTTAGCGGCAAATTATTTAATGCGCGCACATGGCGCCGAAGCTCAGCGCGATTTCCTCAGTGCGATTTCTATGAATCGCCAGATGCTGTCTGAGCCGAGTTACTTTGCGCCCGCCACGTACGCTCCGCCGACGTGGGCGCTCGCGAGACAAGTACTCGTCACAATACTGAGCCAACTCGGCGGCGTCGACGGAGACGTCGAAGCGTTCATCGCGTCTGCTATCGAATCTACCACGCGCAACGACGCCTCGCGCGAGCTCGAACACGTTCGGAGAGACATGTCCAGAAAAGGCTTGAACGCTCCCTCGGTGTTGCTCAACGGTGAGTACGTGCGGGACGTCATGGCACGGGCGCACGGCGCGACGCTCGCGACAATGCTCAATCACCACTTGCGCCTCGAGATGTCACGCGTGAAGACAATGTTCACGCAAGGCGAGTTTGATGGCGTCGATGACGTCAGCGCCGTCGTCACGCGCGGCGCGAGCGAAAAATACGTCCCATGGATTTTAGACGAAGTCGAGAATCCGCCTGTGTACTCCGCGCCCGTGCCGTATGACGTTGATCGCGTTTTAGACGCGACGTTCGCATCCGCGGGCGACGCGGAGGAAATCAAGCCCATGGCAATCGTGGTCATCGCCAACGCCGATACGAAGAGCGGCGCGCGGTTGATTGCGGAAGTCTCAAAGTACGCATTGAGCGCCGCGGGCTCGGCGGCGCGGTTCACCGTCGCGCATCCAGGTGGTTCGGCGCCGCTCGCTGGCGAACGCGCGAGGGCGGTACAAGCCGCACTGCTTTTGCCTTCACGGCGTGCAAAGATTCCATTGTTTTTTAGCGAAATTTGCGGCAAAGGGGTCGACGCGGATGACGCGGCGACATCTGTTGGATTGAACGCGGCCGATTTTAAGCGCTTGATGGACGACGACGACGGCGCGGACGAGATTTCTCAAGCGCACGCGCGTCTAGTGGCGCATTATGGTATCAAGAGTAAGTGCGCAGTCATCGCGAATGGCCGCGTGCTCGACTTGACATTTCGTCAGTGCGAGATGGACGCCGACGATTTCGCGGTATTCGTGGCGGTTGAGATGGAGCAGCGTTCGAGTGAGATTTACGCTCTTGTGATGAAAAAGGTACACGCGGGTGAGTTAGACGCGGAATCGGGCGCGGTTTCAAGAATCGTCTCTCGCGCCTCAGCCATTGTCGCGGTCAAGCAAGCGAGCTCTCCGCGAAAGCGAAGCATAATGAGTCTCGAAAACATGGCTAAAGACGCCAAGCGAACGGCATTCAAGTCCGGCACGGGCGCTGCGGTGGAGATTGAAGCCATCCTTGATCCGCTGAGTAAAGAGGCACAGCGTGTGGCGCCCGTGCTGGCGCTTCTCCGCGACAGGTTGTCAGAGGACGTGTGCATTCGAGTCATTCTAAATCCTCGCGTAAATCTCGCGGATTTGCCGTTGAAGTCGTACTATCGTTACGTCGCCCCTCCCGAGTCGTTCAGCGAGTCCCCAGGGGCGCACATAACGGATGTCCCGACACACAAAACGTTGACGATGCATGTCGATTTTCCAGAATCATGGATGGTCACCACACACAAGGCGACGTACGATTTGGACAACCTCATTCTGAAGGACGCCAAAGATCGCGTCATTCACGCGGAGTATAGGTTAGAATCAATACTCGTCACGGGGCACGCGAGCGACGAACGTCACCAGCCCGCCCGCGGGACGCAGATGATCCTCGAGGATGACAATACGCGCGCCACGCCAGGAACAATCGTCATGGCGAATCTTGGATACTTTCAGCTTCCCGCGGCGCCTGGAATGCACAAGTTGTCGCTACGAGCTGGGCGGTCAGCTGACATTTTCAAGTTTGAAGCCGTAAATGACTTGACGGACACAGCGGCGTTTGACCGACGCATTTCTACAAACGCAACCTCAGTCGATGTATTTGTGGACTCTTTCCGTGGTCGCGTGCTCGAAGTCAACCTCAAGAGACGACCTGGTAGAGAGAAAGCGGATGTGTTGTTGGTTGCGAAAACCGGACCGGCGAGCTGGATATCAAATATGTTCAAAAAGAGTGACAATCGCATCCATATTTTCAGCGTCGCTTCTGGGCACTTGTACGAGCGTTTCTTGAAAATCATGATGGCGTCGGTGAAGCGTTCAACGAAAGAACCAGTCAAGTTTTGGTTTATAAAAAATTGGCTCTCGCCGAGCTTTAAAGACTATCTGCCGTACATGGCGAAGGAGTACGACTTCGAGTTTGAGCTTATCAGTTACAAGTGGCCGACGTGGTTGAATAAGCAGACAGAAAAACAACGCATCATTTGGGCGTACAAGATTCTATTTCTCGATGTGCTGTTCCCACTGGAGCTCAAGAAGGTCATTTTTGTCGATGCCGATCAAATCGTGCGCGCTGACATGGCGGAGCTGTGGAACATGGACTTGAAGGGAGCGCCGTACGGGTACACGCCCATGTGCGATAACAACAAAGAGATGGAAGGCTTTAGATTCTGGAAACAGGGGTTCTGGGCGAACCATCTACGAGGAAAACCGTATCATATCAGTGCGCTGTACGTCGTCGATCTCGATCGCTTTAGAGAAATCGCGGCTGGCGACCGATTACGCGGCATGTACGACCAGCTGTCTCGAGATCCAGGCTCTCTTGCCAATTTGGACCAAGATTTGCCAAATTTCGCGCAGCACGAGGTACCGATATTCTCCTTGCCGCAGCCGTGGTTGTGGTGCGAGTCTTGGTGCGGGAACGAAACAAAAGCCGCGGCAAAGACGATCGATTTGTGCAACAATCCGCTGACGAAGGAACCAAAATTAGAAGGCGCGAGGCGCATCGTCGCCGAGTGGCCTGAATTAGACGATGAGGTGCGCGCATTCACCGCAAGGGTTGAGCGAGGAGAAATATTAAACCCAAGTGCGATACCAGTAGCTAAAGACGAGCTTTGAGTGTGTTATTATACGAAAAGCCAAAACAGCAAAACAACAAATAGTATTACATAGAGCGACGCGGTGTCACGCCTCCCCGCGCGCTGCCTTTTCTCTCTTCATATCAGCAATCGTCTCCTCTACCGAGCGTAAATCGCGCTTTACAGTCCCAACCGTGGTGAGTTCAATGGAGTCTCCTGCAAACGTCGGAGCTATATCGCTCAATCCTTCTCCTTTCTTCGTCGCCCGCGCGGCGCGCTCTCTCGCCGCCACTTCATTCTTCAAACTTTCCACATCCTTCTCCACCTCGCCCGCCTTTTTGTGGACAATCACAAACTTCTCCCCACTCTCTAGCTCTACACTTTCGCTGTGTAATTTCATATCCGCCGCGATCTCGTGCACCACGTTTCTCCACTGTTTTTCCATCGTCTCGAATTCACAAAACGCATCCAACGAAGGATTCTCCACCACCTCCTTCGTAATCCTCGCCGTAATATCCCGCTCAAACTTCTTTCGCGCCTCGAGCGCTTTCGCCTCTCGACTCATCGTGTCTTCACGCGTGATCGTCTTCGCGCCCGTCGTCGCCGGACGCGCGCCGTTCGACTTTTTCATGTCCCCGATGATGCTCGCGAGCAAGTTTCCACCGCTCGGTTTCGCGCGTTTCGCGCCGACGCCACCGCCCTGCGCGCTCGTGGGTTTCGACGACGACGCATTCGCGGCGATGCCCGGGCGTTTCATCGCTCACGGCGGCGCGCGGCGCGCGATGGCGTCGGGTTTCGGCCGCCGTCGCGCGCGGGCGCCGCACCCAGGTACATAAATGCCCCGCACACAGACACGACACATGCTCCAGTACGAGTACGCCATCGCATCACATATAATCAAATGAACACGTCTAGATTTTCCCGAACTCGCGCCCCTGGCACGTTGATCATTATTGTACATCAGATGGACGATATAGAGCTTCACTACATGTGCGTATCTTTTCAGTATCTCGCGCCGTGGCTGCGTCAGCATCCACGCGCCCGCCCGCGCCCGCCGCGACGGCACACGTCGGCGCGCGGACCAGCGCACGCGACGTCGGTCGAGCGCGGAACGATCGTTGACGTGATTATAGGCGGCGCTGATGTCGGCGGATGGCGGTCCGCACGCGCGGGAGGGCGATGACGGTGCGCGCGCGGCGACAACGACCGCCATCGGGGTTGCTGACGTGGATGAACGCGGCGGTGCGTACGCACACGGCGCGTCGCACGACGGCTCAATAGATGACGAAGGGTTTACGTTGAAGTTTTTGATTTCCCCCAGCGCGGCCGGATCGGTGATCGGCAAGGGTGGGGCGACGATAAACGAGTTTCAGGCGCAAACCGGCGCGCGCATACAACTCTCGAGGAATCGCGAAGTGTTTCCCGGTACGAATGATCGCGTGGTGATGCTGTCCGGGGACTTGATGTCGATTTTGAAAGTGTTGCACATGATACTGTCAAAGTTGGTGGCTGATGGCGAGGGGATCGATCGTATGGGGCAACCTCAAGTGGTGCTCGTCGTGCCCAACGGTTCGTGCGGGTGCATCATCGGCAAGGGTGGGGCGAAAATTCGGAGCTTTGTGGAGGACTCACAGGCGGATATTAAATTGAGCAATCAGGATAGAATGCTTCCTGGTTGTAATGATCGTACTCTGACCGTAACTGGGTCGATCGATCACGTGTTGAGAGGGGTCGCGCTCGTGGCGGCGACGTTGTGCGAAGACCCTTCGTATAACACGCTCGTGCTCCGACCGAGTACGTATAGCGTTCATTCGCCGATATCTCCCCACGTCGGTGGTGGTCGGCGAAGCATCGATGGAGGTGCGAGGCGTAATTCGCATAACAGAAGTGATGAGACTTCGGTATTGGTGACGATTCCGGATTCACTCATCGGCGCCGTGCTCGGTCGCGGCGGGAGAACAATCGCCGAGATTCAAGTCGCCAGCGGCTGTCGAATCAAGGTGAGCGATAGGGATGATTTTTTCGAAGGCACGACAAATAGGAAGGTTGTCATCACCGGTGCTCAAGAAGGGGTTCAAATGGCTAATTATTTACTCACGCAAAAGATTTCCGCAATCACGTTGCAAACGCAAGGGCAGCAGCACGGCTTTCACTCGGGACACTAGCGCTGCGATGACGACGAGACAATGGATACGCTCGGTGTACGTGACCTAGAATATATGCGATGCATCGGCACGTCGCGCGCGACCGCGCGTGCGACCGTCGGCGCGCGCGGAGTGACGCGTTAGCATAGTGTGTCAGGTGAATGCGCTATCACGCCGCGACGGTGCGGCGTTGAGACGATGCGCGTGCTGGAGCACGCGTTCGTCACTCCACGACGCGCCGGACGCGGGTTGGGTGGTCGACAATGCCGCGAAACGACGTGTCGCACGTTCTCGAGCCGCGCAACAAGGAACATTTCGATTATTTCAATTGTAATGATGTACGATAGACAAAGCACACTCTCACGCGAACATAATAAACGGCGCTCGTGAGAGATATCGGTCGTGGCAAAAGGCGAGTGATTCAAATCTGTCTACAGTGAACTGCGATTACAAACAGTGTACGTATAATAAGGGGTTCATTCAGACGCGACGCGCGGTCAACGGCGATTGGAAATGACCAATAGCTTAATCGAAGACCTTGCACTCATCCGCGGAAGGATCATCCGCGCACAAGGCATCCATCGGGTCGACAGACGCGACACCTTCGGCGACGAGGCCGTTGGCGACGATGAGCGTCAAGTCAACAACACGTTGGGTGTAGCCCCATTCGTTGTCGTACCAGGCGACAACCTTGACCATGTCGTCACCCATAACCATGGTGAGCGCAGCGTCAATGGTGGTGGACACGTCGGTGCAGCGGAAATCGACGGACACGAGCGGGATGTCGGTGATCGCAAGAACACCCTTCATCGGGCCATCAGCGGCTTCCTTGAAGGCGGCGTTGACTTCTTCGGCGGTGACACCCTTCTTTTCGACGTTGACAACCAAGTCGACGATGGAAACGTTCGGGGTCGGCACGCGGAGCGCAATACCGTTGAGCTTACCCTTGAGTTGGGGAAGGACAAGGGACACAGCCTTGGCGGCACCGGTGGAGGTCGGCACAATGTTCAAGGCGGCGGCGCGCGCGCGGCGCAAGTCGCGGTGGGACGCATCCAAGATGCGTTGGTCACCAGTGTACGAGTGGCAAGTGGTCATCGTACCCTTGACGATGCCGAACTTGTCATCGAGAACCTTGGCGAACGGCGCCAAGCAGTTCGTGGTGCACGACGCGTTGGACACAATCGTCGCGGACGGATCGTATTGGTCGGCGTTGACGCCGACGACGTACGTCGGGATGTCAGACCCCTTGGCCGGGGCGGTGATGACAACCTTCTTGGCACCCGCTTGGATGTGCTTGCCCGCACCCGGGCCATCGAGGAAAACACCGGTACCTTCAATGACGATATCGATGCCCATTTCCTTCCACGGCAAGTTCAACGGGTCACGGTCGGACACAACCTTGATGATGTCGCCGTCGACGGAGATGGTCGAGTCGTCGATCACCTTGACGTCCGACTTGAACGTGCCCAAGATGGAGTCATACTTGAGCAAGTGCGCCGCCGGCTTGGCACCACCAGATTGGTTCACGCACACAACTTGGAGCGGGCAGTCCGGGCCGCGGGACTTCCAGCAGCGGACAAAGTTACGGCCTACGGTTCGTCACGCGAAACACATCAACCGTCAGTCGCCTGGAGCGCACCCCTATCCACACACGAGAGGCTCACCGCGCGCGACGAGCTCCACCGCGCGCACCCACGAACGCCACCGCGAACGACGGCAACGCATACAAACACTATTCACCCATCACATTCGCGCGCTCGAACGCGCCCGTCGTCGTCACCCACACGCGCACGAACGCGCATCGCGCATCATCCACGTGGGATAAGGTAATCATTCGCGATCGCATCGCGCACGCACCGATGCGGCCGAAACCGTTGATGGCGACCTTGATCTTGGCTTCAGTGACGACAGCCACGGACGCCTAAAATTTCGTACCACACGTGTGTGCGCCGTCAGTCGCCGCGCACGCGTCGTCGTCGTCGCGCTTCGCGTTCGCATTCGCATTCGCGATCGCACGCATCGGCGTCCGGGGCGTCGCGCGCACCTTGGATGCCGCGCGCGGGGTCACGGCGTGGCGGAAGCCTTGGGATTGGGCACCGCCCGCCATGGACTTGGCGGACTTCAAGCCGGTGAATTCAACAGTCTGTGCGATGTCGTACGCCGCGCGTCGGCGTCAGTCCCGTGTCGTCCGCGCGCGCGCGAGCGCGAGCGAGGGTCGCGATCGCGCGCATCGCCCCGATGATGCGCGTCGCCCCGATGCGCGTCGCGCGCGATCGCGATCGGCGCGGTGCGCGACGGTGCACGTAAATACGCGCGTCGTCGTCGTCGTCGTCGTCGACGTACCTTGATAGCAGACATGGTGGTGAGGGAAGAGTGCGTGTACTTCAGTGACGCGAGGCGCGCGCGCCACGTGCGCGTCGTCGTCGTCGTCGTCGGGCGTCGATGTGGGGGTGTGGATAACGGGGGGGGGTATCCCGTACTATACGCCTCGCAAAGACGATCTATGGTATTTATGACGGTGGTTTGGGGATCGATACAACGCCCAGGGGGTGGATGATATCGTACTGTCGTGCGTTTTGGACCCGTGTATGGTGTTTTGGCGCACATGACATGCGAGAGGGGTGGTACGGGGCGTCCGACCGACCGCGTGTCCGACCGACCGCATGGTGCGCGACGGCGACGCGTCGTCGTTCGCGCGCGTCGGCGCCAGCGCGCGACGCGCGGCGTGGGTGCGGCGGCGGCGGCGGCGACGACCGAGACGACGCGCGTGGGTGCGTCGGTTCGCTCTGGGTGCGGCGCGCGTTCGGATTGCGCACGCCCAGCGACGCGCACGCGCGAAAGTCATCCATCCAGCGACGTATCCACCGGTCGGCGATGCCGGCGCGGACGCGCGCGGTGGCAGCCGAGGAGGCTGCGAACGCGCTCGCGGTGGGTTCGACGTCCTCGGCGCTCGCCGCGGATGGGTCGATGACGCACGCGCGGCATTTCAATGCGCTTGATGCGCGGGATGTTCGAGAGGTTTTGGCGAGCGTGGAGGATGTGGTCGCGACGTGCGCGGATGCGCGCGCGTGGTGCACGTATGCGACGGCGGAGCGGTTCTTACGCGCGGATAAGGGCGATGTAAAGGCTGCGAAGAAACGATTGCGTACGACGATGGAGTGGCGGGTGCAGACGAAGCCCGAGAGGTCGTGTTGTACGAAGTGTTTTGGGAAGAGTTTGGGGTCGCACTACATGCAGCACGTCGGGTTCGACAAGCGCGGACGGGCGTTGGTGTACTCGGATATAGGATTGGCGATGGATAGGCGTCCGGCTAGTAATGTAGAACATTGCGTGCAGGTTTTGGAGTTGTTGGAGAAGTTTTTGCCGCCGTATCCGAATGATCAATACATTTGGGTGTGCGACTTTCACAAGTTTGGCGTGGGCAACATGAACCCGAGCCTGGCGTATAAATGTTTGAGTTTATTCGCGCGTTCGTACCCCGAACGCCTGGAATTAATGGTTTTCGTCGAAGCGCCGAAGATTTTTAATGGATTATACAAGACGCTCACGGCGTTTATCGACTCTACGACGGTACAAAAGCTGCGTTTTGCCAAGGGTCCCGAAGGCAAGGGTGGCGGCGTCGCGCTCGAAGGCGTGTTGAGAAAACATTTGAACGACGAAACCACCGATTGGTTGCTCACGGAAATGCGTATGAACCGCCGCATGTGGTCGACGGTATCAAAGCGCAAAACGTGGCTCGGATCGATGATTAAAGGCGATGGTATTATGGCGCACACGGAGAACACCGAGTTTGCGAATCACGACAACCGCGGCACGCCGGAATTCATCGCGAGCCCGGCGGGTCAGCACGCGATGAACTATGCTCGCAAGCATGCGGTTAAGTTTGATGTCGCGTCGAGCGCGTTGCCTGACCATTGCTTAGGAATCAACGATTCACCGAGGAGCGTGATGCAATTTGCTTCGAAATCGGCGCCCGCGATGACACATTCCTTCTCCTTTGCCACATTGAGCGAAGTACTCGACAGAGAGTTTGACCGTTTCGAATAGTTGGAGCGCTGCTGTAACAATAGTGTCACATACACATTTATCATCCATTTTACAAACGCCGCTCGGACGTGGCTACTAAAGCGTCGCTCTCTCACAATAAACCGAGTTTTTTGCGTTGGTACAGGGACATCGGACGCATTTCATCCGGAGCGTTGTGATCTTTGACCTGCTCTCCTGGCGCGCGCTCGATGACCTCTGCCTTTAAAGGTGGATTCTTACGTTCGTACTCTCGTTCATTCCTCTCGCGTTCTTCTTCGGCGCGTCTACGAGCCTCCTCTGCCGCCGCCTTGAGCTCCGTCGTCTTTGCGTCACGTTTTGCTTTCCATCGCTCGTACTTGGGAAAGTCCTCTGGGCACGTAATATCTGGAGGTCGGCCGCCATCGATGTCCACGTCGCTATCGTCGGCATCGATGTCGTCGTTTTCACTATAATTGTCTTCCTCGACCACACTTTTGCCGGTTTCACTCATCTCCATCGCCTCTAACCTCGAAATGAAGTCGTCCAAGTCGCCACGCACGACGTCGGCGTCGTAACGCTCATTCGCTGTGCTCGACCCGGGCGTCGAAATTGCCGCGATATCCTCTTCTAATTCGTATACCTCTGTTATTTCTACGCTCCCATCGCCTTTACGTGCGATGCGCGCTCGCCCATCGGTTATGAGCTCCTCGTCTTCGAGAACCGTCGGCAGTCCGCTGGCGCCGCTTCCGCTCGCCTCGAGCGCGTCCACCGCGAGTAATCTAGACTCCATCGCCGCCGCGTTGTGATCTGCATCTCGAATCTTCTGTTGCAATAATTCTCGTCGCCGTTGAATGATTGCGCACGTCTGTTCAGTGTCGCACTCGACGATATACTCCGCGCCGACGCCGACGAATAAAGCGTCGCCGCCCGAGAGCTCGCCTTCAAACATCGCAAACTTTGTGCACGGCACCATGACTTCGTGCACGGGTTTGTCCGGTAACGACCGTACGAGACATTGGAGTTCGTCGTACTGTTCGTCGTATTCCCGACACGTGGCGCTGAGCTCGCGCTCGTGCTTGACGGCTACGAACGAGGAAGAACACTCGCTGTCAGACGGCATTCTCGTTACGTTTAGAGTTCGAAACACGCGACAAGGGACGACGAACGAGTGACGATGAGGCGATGCGCACCTTGTGTGACTTGTTCTAGGAGCTGCCGAACGTCAACGTCAGACATGGCGGAAGTTGCGCGGTCGCGATGCGAGGCGCGGTGTGTGGCAGCGAGGGGAGAAACTTTTCTTTTTATTACGACACGAATAGATAAATATCACAACCCGCATCCCTGAACAACAACGCAGATTAGTTATGTTAGCAATTTAACAGCTTGAGCATGACGGCATTTTGGGCGTGCATGCGATTTTCGGCTTGTTGGAACACAACGGAATAATCTGCCTCGAGCACTTCATCCGTGCACTCCAAACCGCGTTCGGCGGGTAAGCAGTGCATAAAGATGGCATTCGGTGTCGCACGCATCATGTCGCCATCGACTTGGAAGCCTTGGAAATCACGTTTGCGCTGTTCAGCTTCGTGTTTCTGGCCCATGGAGGCCCAGACGTCTGAATAGATGACGTCGGCGCCCTTGACAGCTTCATCCGGGTCGTGCGAAATTTCAATCGTGGAAATCCCAGCGGCGCGCGCTTCTTCCAAAGTCTTCTCATCAGGGGTGTATTCTTCCGGGCACGCACACACGAAGTGCATAGGAATGACACGCGCCAAGTTCAACCACGAGTGTACGATGTTGTTACCGTCACCCACGTACACAATCTTGATACCTTCCAATTTGCCGAGGCACTCGTATATCGTAAGCGCGTCCGCTAAAATTTGACACGGGTGATTGTAATCCGTCAATCCATTAATCACGGGCACACTCGCATTATGCGCTAACTCTTCTATATCATTATGCGAGAACAATCTTGCCATGATAATATCGTTATATCTCGATAAAACTCTCGAAATATCCTTGGTCGCCTCGCGTTTGCCGATGGATATATCATCCGGTCCCAAGTAAATCGCGCTCCCGCCGAGCAACTTAAACCCAGTCTCAAAGCTCACGCGCGTCCGTAAACTCTGCTTGGCGAAAATCATCGCCATCGTCTTCCCCGCAAAGGGTTTAAACGATCGATCACCGCTTTGTAAACGCTTCTTTTCACTCGCCGCGCGTTCGATGAGCGCCCACAGCTCCTCCTTCGTAAAGTCATCCAGTCGCAAAAAGTGCTGCTCGCACACCACGGGCTCACCCACGGGCATCGCCCGCGTCGTCGTCGTCCCGCGCGCGGCGCGATGCATGCCATGCGATCGCACCGCTCGCGCCGCCGCTCGCGCCTTGGACGCCCGCACCGGCGTCGCCGTCGCCGTCACCGTCGCGACTGCGCAACCCTGAATCGAGGTCATCGTCGTCGTCGTTATCTCCCGTCTGCGCGCTCACGCGTGCGCGTCGGCGAACTGTGCGCGGACGAACGTGACGATCGCGTCACGGTCCAGGCGTGTCGTGTGCGCGCGCCGCGTGGTCGTGGCGTGCGTGCGCGAGTCGCGTGCGCGAATGTGACGCGCGTAGGGTTCCAGTTGACGCTGATCGGCGCCTCAATCGGCGACGCACGGCGGTCGTTCGAGCGCGCGCGACGGCGGCGGCGGCGGCGGCGGCGAACGCGGCGGCGAACGCGGCATCGCGCGCGCGCGCGTGTGCGCGCGGTGGTGCGCGACGCGGCGGTGGCGCGGTGGTGCGCGGCATGGCGTCATCGTCTTCGTCTTCGCCGGGGAAGATGTCATCGCTGACGGCGATGTGCGAGGAGTTTCGGGACAAGTTTGACGTGGAGTACGTCACGGCGAGTGAGGTGTTGAAGCGCGTGCGCGATGGGGGCGACGGGGTGGAAGGGCGCGCGTTGGCGCTCGTGGATGTGCGAAGCGAGGAGGAACGCGAAACGAGTCGATTACCGAACGCGATGAGCGTGGAGGAGTACGAAGCGAAGCGTGATAGTATGGGAGCGCACGATTGTGTGTGTTATTGTACGATTGGGTATCGTTCGGGGGCGTTTGCGGAAAAGCTGGCCAAGTCTGCGTCGACGCGAGACGACGACGTCGACGTCAAGTATTACAACTTGTACGGATCGATTTTGGCGTGGACGCACGCGGGCGGCGAGCTCGTGGATGCGAATGGTGCGCCTACGAAACGCGTGCATACGTTTGGCAAGCAGTGGGACTGCGCCGCGGAAGGGTACGAGAGCGTGTATTTCAAGCACCCGATGGCGAAAGGTTTCGGCCAAATGCTCCGCGGTTGGTTTGGACGCAAGAAATAGTTTTGATAAAAAAAAGTAGAGACACACGCCTTGTATTGACAATGTTGTACAACATATTTAACCGTTCCTTTGATTTGCACTGCGAGCATGAGATCTTCACACCGTTGCGGGTTTCAAGTCGCCTTCGATGGCGTTCTTTTGGAATTCGTTGCGCAACTGACCGCACGCCGCAGCGGCGTCCAAGCCCTTCGTCACGCGCACCGATGCGGGCACATTTAAGCCTTCAAGAATGTCTTTAAATTCGGTGATCGTCGCTCTAGTCGGACGTTTGAAATCAGACTCGTCCACGGGATTGTACGGAATCAAGTTGACGTGCGACGCCAAATTTCTCGCATACAACAAACGCCCGAGCTCCTTCGCGTGCTCCGGTTGGTCGTTCACGCCACCGAGCAAGGTGTATTCGAACGTCACCCGTCGTCCGGTTGCGATAAAATATTGTTCGCAGTCGCGTAGTAAGTCCTCCATCGGGTACACCTTGGCGCTTGGAATGATGGTTTCACGCAACGCCTGATTCGGCGCGTGCAAACTCACGGCAAGCACAGACTGCAACTGTGCGTGCGCGAGCTTCTCGATCGATCCGCGTACGCCCACGGTAGAAATAGTAATATGTCTGGCGCCAATGCCGATTTCCTCGTTCAAAGCCTTATGCGCCTTGAGCACGTTAGGCACGTTTAATAGAGGTTCTCCCATGCCCATGAACACTACGTTTGACACGCGTTCGCCAAAGTGCGCCTCAATCGCGAGCACTTGATCGACGATCTCGTGCGGCGCCAAATTACGCGCAAATCCACCCTTGCCCGTGGCGCAGAACGTGCATCGCATCGGACATCCAACTTGACTCGACACGCAGCACGTCAGGCGACTCTTCCCGTACTCCTTGGCCGGAATCCCAACCGTCTCCACCACGCGATTATCCGACAATCGCAACAACAACTTTGTCGTCCCATCCGTAGACTCCGCCACGTGGTGCAACGTCGCCCGTCCAACTTGCACGTTCTGTGCCTTTAATTCCTCGCGTACTTTTTTCGACAACGTCGTAAAGTCGTCGACGCTCCGCGCGCTCGCCCCGCCCCCGGCGTACAAATGGTCCGCAATCTGCTTCCCTCGAAACGCCGGCAACCCACGATCGATGGCAAATTGCTTCAATTCACTCGACGTCAGCCCGAGCAGGCTGAACGGCTCACCATCCATGACTTTCCCGGCGTTTCTCGCCGTCGCGTCGGCGTCTCTAATGCTCGCCACCACCGCATCCGCATCCACCTTGGCCCACGCGCCGTCGCGCACGCCCGGCGCGCGCGGCACGTACGACGGTTCAAAAGGCACATCAACGTCGTCGTCGCCCTCGTCACCCGCGCTCGCGCGCGTCCGCGGCGCCGTGCGCGCGCGAATCGCGGCGCCAGAGCGCGCACCGCGTGTGGCGGCTGCGACGCGCGGCGCTCGCGCGCGCGCGTCTCTCGCGCCATCCGCGGTGCGCGCGGGCGCGCGCGCGCGCGCGGACGCGCGAATCATGTCTGGTGCTCGCGATGCGGCGCGAGTTGCGGCGCGAGTTGGCGTGCGACGGCGACGCGGGTGCGCGCGCGCAGATGTGTCGTCATTGCGCCGCGCGCCTTCGCCATGGCTGCGCGCGCGCCGCACGTCGCGCACCGAGTCGCGCGATGCGATGCGCGCGGTCGCGAGGGCGAACGCGCGCGCTGGGGCGTCGTCGTCGCGACGCGCGCGCGCCGACGGACGACGACGTCGACGTTGGCGTCATCGGTGACATCAGCAGCGCGACGATGGCGCTGCATCGCGTCCGCGGCGCCGTCATCGACGCCGTCGTCGAACGGCGCGGATGCGATTACGATCATGACGTTTAATGTGTTGTGTCCAGAGTACAAACGCGCGTCGAACGGCGGGGCGAACGGGCGCGAGAGCGAGGATATGGCTGCGGCTGAGGCGCGCGCCGAGGCGACGCTCGCGGAAATCGCCTCGCTCGACGCCGACGTCGTGTGCGTGCAAGAGTTCTGGCACGCATCGGAAGGTATTGCGTCGTTATGGCGCGAGAGGTTACGAGAATGCGGGTACGAGGCGATGCACGTGACGAAGAGAACGTCGGGACGGTGCGACGGGTTGCTCACGGCGACAAAGCGCGACGTCGAGGTGTTGGACGCGAGAGATGTGTTGTTTAACGATTGTGGCGATCGCGTGGCGACGGCGGTTCGTTTAAAGAAGGCTGGGGTTGAGATGATCGTCGTGAACACGCACTTGTTGTTTCCGCACAATGAAAACTCGTCGCTGATACGGTTGCGAGAGTCGTTTAAGATTTTGGGATTTTTGCACGAAATGTTCAACGAGCCTGCGTTGCGTGGACGTAAGCTTCCTATTGTGATCACTGGGGATTTTAACGGCACGAATAATGGTCGGGTGTTTCGCTTTTTAACCTCACAAGGGTTTGTTAGCGCGTTGGATAGCACGATTGATGCGGCGAAGCGGAAGGCATGGGTGTCGCATAAGAACCATCACGGCGAACTCGTCGGCGTCGATCACATGTTCTTGCTCAATCCATCCAGTCAAATCACGCCCATTGGAGTGAGCTGGAAGGACGCTGTGTTCGCGATGGTGCGCGCAAAAATTGTCGAGAAAGGCTTGGTGGATGACGTGTCGGCATTTGCGGCGTTTGATGAAAACGGCGACGGGACGCTGTCGCGGGATGAATTCGCAGAATTCGCGAATGACATCGGCTTATGCGGGGAAAAGAGTCCCGGGCTTCTGCCGGCTGAGCTTGAGGCGCTGTATGAATCGTTGGATAAGGATGGCAACGGCTTGGTGGATTTTGGCGAGTTTGTGGAGCGCATGGACATAAAAGGCATGGCCGCTTGCCTCGCCGATCCGTCCGATAGTATGGACATTTCAGATTATATGAGTTGTTCCGCAAGCGACCGTGTGATTTTGCCCCTGACTGAAAGTTGGGATCAAGACATGTGGGATGACGGTGATTTGCGCATCGAGCGTGCGAGTTTGCCGGACGTTATGATTCGTGGGGAGTGGCCGGATGATTATTGTAGCGACCACGGCCCGCTCACCGCGACGTTTTCGTTGCGGAAGTTTTAGAGAGATAGAGACCTAATATGTCACAACAACTCGCGCGCACGCTGTAATATAATAATATAAAGAATCAAATGCCGACGCCGCCCCAGGACGTAGAAGCCGGGTTCGCCCACGTCGTGTCAACCATGCTTGCGTCCGCCTTGTCGGCAACCAGTTGCCGGTAGGTGACGAGCTTTTCGAGCACGTCTCGCGCAACGAATCCTAATCCTTCTGGAGTGACTTTATCGCCCTTCGAGCCAATGCGCAAGCCCTCGTCGAAGAGCTTTAACGCGTACAACGTATCGATGGATGCCGGCGCTGTTGGGTCGTTCACGCACGAATAGATGAGACACAGCTTATCGTCGGCGTTATCAAAATTTGGCACCAAATTCGCCCCGAGACCAGACTTTTCAGGAATGAGCTTCCACATATCCTCCTTTTCGCGCGCGAAAGGACTTCGAGCGTTCCCGTAAAGGTACTTGTCGCACCCTCGCGCGGTTACCCAGAACCGCCCGAGCTCGTCGACGTGCAACGACTGACGCGCGCGAGCGTAGTCTTTCGGCGTAAACGCGTCTCGAGACTCAAAACCAGCCGCCAATGTTTCGAGCTGCTGTATGCATCCATCTAAACGCGCGAGGTATTCGTCCAGCGGACGTAAACCTTCGGCGGGCGCCGACGCGCGAACGGGCGCCGAAGACGTGAGCGCGACGAGCGCAGCGCCAAAAAGCACGCCTCGGCGGTCGACTACGGCGGCGGTGATCGTGCGCGTGCGCGCAACACTATGCGGCACCGCATGAGCGACGAACGCGGGCGTCCGCACGTGTGCGAGCATCGCGTTGTGGCGTTTCGCCTAGGCTCTGAAGCTGAATAAATTTATTCGCTCGAGTGGCGGCAGAGCTCTTCTGAAACCTCGCCAGTCGCGAACTTGGATTAGATTTGAGATCTTCCGTGCGCTGCCGTTTCTTTTGCGTGCGAATAAATTGTTTGCGCCGGCGGATGTAATACCGCGCACCGACGATTTCTTCGTCTCCTTTTTCGACGCTGTGCTCCGGGTCTCTCGTGCGCGTCGACGACTTGCTCGTTTTCACAAGGTCGCCTGCTGTCACCGCCATATTCTCTGCAATTGAAAACACGTCGTCCAAGAAGTCGACGTCGTCATCGATGGAATCCATGAAATCACTTTCATCCGCGCTGTCGAGCGAGAAAGCCGCCGCGTCCCTACGAGCCAACGCTCGACGATACTGGAGCACTGAACGTCTTGCACGTGCGCCGCGCCAGATGCGCTGTATGCATAACGCGGCGCTGATAGATACAGACACTCGTTTGGCCCGTATGTAGGTACGCCATGCGCGCTGAATCTGCGTGGCGCGATGTTCTCGCCGTGACCGTTCGCGTCTCTCCAAATAGCGGCGGGTAATTTCTTCAACTTTTTGTTGTACGCGAGCGCGCCGTACGGCAGCTTGACGCAACAATTGACGCGCGGTATAGACACGCCATGATGTTTGAATGCGTGTCGCGGCACGGATCCGTCGCGCACGGACGCATGCGGCGCGCCACGTTTGTGCCATACGCGCAACAATTTGACGCTTTCGCCGCAGCGATGTAGATAATGTTCGCGCAACCCATCCGCGAAAATGCGCTTGCACAACTAAGCAAGCGTGCACGCGATGGTCATACCAACGTTTCATTGCACGCGAGATTATACGCCCGGCGTCTCTTCGTTCTCGAGCCGCGTCAATGGTACGGCGACGCTCCTCTTCGACGAGGACTCGTCGATGTCGGCGTTTTGTGGATTCTTCTACGATTTTCTCAAGATGCGCGCGAAGCGTTTTCTCTGCGTCTTCGCTGCCGTCGGCACGTGTAGCGTACTCGCTGTCGACGTCTTCGACGTCGCGGCTATCCTCGACGATGACTGGAATGATCAATGGAACCGACCGCTGGATGGGCTCGCGCGAGGTCCTGGGACTCTCGCTTGAGGACACCGCGACGGACGAAGAACCTTCACTACTCTCTATGCCGCACGTTTCATCACTCGATGATGTCGCAATAATTGCGGTCACGACATCGTCTGCTTCGTCCGACGTCAGCATCGTCTCCCGCGTCGTCGAAATCTCTCGCTCAAAAAGTTCCAGCGCGGCGATTCGAGTTCCCCACGACTCGAATAGCGACGTGAACAGACTTTCAATCGACGCGTTTTGCGTCGTATCGCGCGCTGCGTTGTGTATGTACACGTCTTCTGACATTGCGCACCAAGTTCAGTTTGATCAAGGCACGCGTCGTACACTAAGCAGCTGAGTTTGACTGGCGCGCACCGATACTGTCCTCGCTCGCGAATTCAAAGCGCGCGTACGAATTAAATTTGGCCATTCTTATTTAATGTTACACGAGTGCGATTTGTGAATAAAGTACACGCTAGAAGTTCTGGTACGATCACGCGATACAAGTACCGACGTCTAGTTGGTTTCAATGTCGACGTAATGGATTGATGGCTCGAGCTTGACGATTTCCTTTTCCATGCGGTCAACCTCGTCGCCGACGGCTTGAACTATTTCCTCTCCATAATGGCTAAGCGCAGCGTCCATCATAGCGCCATCGCCGCGAATCGTAGCTTCGCTAAATTGCGAGTGCAGCGCGGCTCGGCGCTTATTTTTTGCCAAATATCGTTCCACAATCTGCTTTCCACTAAACTCCACTTCGGCGGAAAATCGGTACGTCCCCGCGCCAAGCTCCTCGCTCTTTGCAAAATACACCTCCTCGACGACGGGATCCCTGCGCATATGCTCCGTGATTGTTTGCATTTTATCAGCTCCCAGTGAGCGGCCGAGTAAAAGCAACCGGTTACTGTTGATGAGGTACATCGCCGTAACGCCAAGCAACCCACCAACGGCAATCGAGCCCATAGCATCGTACATCGGGTTCCCCGTGGTATCCGCTAAAAACAACGCAGTGCCGGCAATTCCGCAACCCAAAACCGCAGCAGCATCTTCGGCCACGACACTTACGCTCGTGGGATCTTTTCCTGAAGCTACGAACTCTCGCATCGTCATGCCCTGCGCCTTGGCATTGTCGCGCAAGGACGCATACGCCACCTTCAGTGAATATGCCTCCAGGAGCGCAGACGCACTTAGAACCGTGATACCGATCCACACGTTCTCTGAAGGCACTGGGTCCATAATCCCGTGTATGCCGTGCATGACGCTAAACCCAGCGCCGAGGAAAAAGATACCAACCGCAGAAATCAACGAATACACAAATCTTTCGCGGCGATATCCATAATTGAACGTCGCATCGGGCTTACGATTACTGTTTGTAATCCCAACTTGCAGCAGCATCTGATTCACGATATCAGCGACAGAGTGAATACTCTCCGCGAGCATCGACGGCGACCCGCTGACGCCGTACGCGCCCAACTTGCACACCAAAATCGCCGTATTGCACCCAATCGCCGTGTGCACCGCCGTCAGCGCGCGCTTATCATTATCCGCATCGATAGTTTCGTCCCTCATGCTCCTAGGCATCTCCTCAAACTCACCCATGGACTCTTCTTTTGGCGCGCTCGTCGACTCGCTCGAGCGCGCCGCGCGCGCGCTTTTCCTCCCAACCTCCAAAGCCGTCATCGCGCTTGAATGCATCCCTCTCGCGCGCGCCATCGCCGCGCACGCACGCGTCGCGAACGACGGCGCCGTCACGACGCCAACGCGCCGCACACCCGCGTCCGCATCGCCCCGCCGTGCGCGGCCAACATCTCTTGAGCAACGTTTTTTGCGTTGCCAAGACGGCGCCTTCGACGAGCTCGCGTCACTCTCCGCCTCGCACGCGTCCGCGGGGACGTGAATCGCGCGCGCGATGGACGACGCGCACGCGTGTGATCGCCGCCGGGCGATCGCGAGCATGTTCGCGCGCGATGCGACGACGAATGCGGTGTGAGCTCGTGACGTTTTGTGGGAAACAACAGGACATGTGAGAGTCCACGGCGTTGACTTCATGTGTGCCAACAGTGCGTGATTTCGACGCGCCTAAGGCGCGAGGCTGGCGCGAATCGATACGTTCGGGGATGTTGAGTGATTCGGTCGATGCGGTCGTCGATGATGCGGGCGAAGACGATGTGCAAGAGATGGAATTTTTCATGGAGGATGTGCGCGCGTCCGCGCGAGGATGTTTGACCGAGATGGATTTCGGGAGGTACCGGTCGCTCACGACGTTGAGGATTGTGAAACAGCGCGGGGTGACGTCTCTAGTGGGCCTGGATGCGTGTGCGGCGCTTAAAGTCTTAGTTGTGGCGGAGTGTGCGTTGAAGACGTTGGATGGATGCGAAACGTGCGCGGGATTGGAAGCGTTGTACGTGTACGGCAACGCCATCGAGTCTTTGCGTGCACTGAACACAGATGGACTACAACGCTTGCACACGTTGTGGGTAAATGACAACAACTTGTCTAATCTGGATGGATGCGAGCGGTGTAGCGCGCTTATGGAACTGAACGCGGCGCGTAACGTCATTGAATACGTCCCGGACGTCGGCTCGTTTTACAATCTCAAACATTTGAACGTTGCAGGGAACCCGATTAAATCGTGGTCCGCGATAAAAGTCGCATCTCGCGTGCTGTCCCTAACGCTAAAAGACGACGTACACGGTGCGTGTTCGGTGACGCGCTCCAAGTGGTATCGCTCATACGCCGTGGTCGCAATGCCGAATTTAGAGATGCTTGATGGGAAAAGCATTGATGTAGATGAGCGCGAACGCGCACGGAACGAACACGGTAACCGCCGATTAGCATACAACGCACGTTGTGCGTACGTAAGGCACATCTATCGTAAAGGTCACGCCCGGGCACGTGAGCATTTGCACAAGGCTACACGTGGTATTGAAGCTGAATTGTTGCGCGCGAGAGCCACGGACTGCATCGATGACATCACGTTCATTTTACAGCGCATCGTCGCGCTCGAGCGCGCATTTGAAATATGCGAGATAAATGCACAAAAAATAGTGACGACATTGATGCGTCAGAGTTTCCGAGACTCTGAGCTTGTGTGCGAGACTCTGAGCGAGTCGCGATTCGCATTCGCAAAAGCCGAATGGGACCATAAGATGTCTATTGACTCGCTCGCCGCAGAGTTTGATTCTTTTGTGAAAAATTACGAAGAAATGCTCATTAACTGTGGATTGCCAGCGACCGTCTATAAACGTCAACTTTCAGATGTACTCATCACGGCAAACATCACGACAGTAAATTTACATGACATCGGACTGGTTGACGTGCCGATTGACCTCTGCGCGTGTACGAATCTTCACGCCTTGATGCTTGGTAACAACCGTGTGAAACGCTTGACAAACTTTCCACACCTCGAATCTTTGCGAGTACTCGATCTGGGTCACAACAAGTTGTGGAAGTCTGCGGATTTGAACGTGCTCTCTTCGCGAGTGCCACATTTAATATGGCTATGTTTACGCGGAAATCGTCAGTGGCTGGCTAATCCGAAATTTTACATCAGCATCGTGTTGAAACGGCTTGATAAATTACAAACACTCGATGGGATAGCAGTCAATGAAGATTTACGCATGTCATCGCGCCTAAAGTACACAACACTAACAGTTGACGCGGTGAACCGACGCGGTCGCACTTTCCCGCCTAGCACCGGTTCTGAGAAAGTCACGGAGCTCGTTCTGAAAAACGAGTCAATTCGAGAGACGTCGGACTTGATGCACTTCCAAGCACTTCGCGTAGTCGACTTGGCGCATAACTGTTTGCGCTCTCTCAAGGGGTTCAATTGCTTGAGGGAGTTGCGCCATTTGTCAATAGAAGGAAACTCCACGGTACGTCTTGATGGTCTGAGTATGCTAAAAGAATTACGCTGGTTGAACATAAGAGGCTGCGGGTTATCGAAATTATCCATAGCCTCGTTCAAGACATTGTCTAAGCTTGCAGTCTTAAACATGGAGGATAATAACATTACGTCACTTTGTGCTTTGTCCCAATGTGTTTCGCTTCGAGAATTACATGTTGGCGGTAATATGCTTCATGATATAGGCGCCATTACTGCGCTTTCGTCAATTGCAACCCTTCGTATACTTTCTACATTCGGAAACAGCATGTGCGACGCGAAATCTTATTGCTATTACGTAATCTTCAAATTGCCGCAGTTGGAAATACTTGATGCCGATTACATCGATGATGGGGCGCGACTGTCAGCGATGAACATGTACACTGGCCGATTAACTGAAGATATGCTCAATGCAACTAATGACGTTCCCGTTTACAAAGTTAATCTTTCCTCACTTGGCCTCGTGCACCTTGATCACGCGATTACGCGTTCGAGGTTCATAAATGTGAAACACTTGAATTTGGAACACAATAATTTGGTCGACGTGTCAGTCTTAGGAAGTTTGCCACATCTCACCAGACTACATCTAAAGAATAACAAAATCAACACATCATTTGGGCGCACGAATCAATTCAAAGCGTTGATATTTTTGGATTTAAGCGGCAATTATATATCTTCGCTGAGTGTATTAGCGCTAAGTTCTTGCGCAACTCTGCGAACATTGGTACTGTGCGACAATTTTTTGACGAGACTAGATGGATTAAATCGAATCAAGGCATTGCGAGTATGTATCGTTGACGGCAATAAGTTGTCGAGGATCGAATCGAACACGTTCGACGGATGCGTAAACTTGAAGGTTCTGTCACTTCGACGAAACGCGTTTCGTACACTGAAACATTTATCAAATTTGGATTCAATTCGGGAACTGAAGCTTGACGATAACAGGATAATTGACATCGAAGAGATAAGCTGGCTCGCATGCCTTGCACGACTAAAAGTTTTATCGCTTATTGGAAATAAAGTCGTGGCTGAATGCGATCGATACTTTGAATTCGTCACGGCGTGTTGCGGTGGTTTGTCGATTTTGGATGGGAAAAGTTTGTCACCGACACAGAAACAATAATATACTTGATATTCGAATAAATAGCTGATTTCTACCGTACAACACTCTCACGGGGAGTCCCCATACGCGCTCAACGTCTCGTTCAACGTGCTCGCAAGCGCCGCGTATTCTTCACTAATGCGCTGCAACTCATCTTGCATCTGTCTAGTGGCCATTTCCGTGCCATCGAGATTTTCACGCAGTTGTGCGTTTTCTTCCTCTAGCTCACGGAGTCGGGTTTCCAATTCGGAATCAGACACGGGTTGCATTTGAGACATTTGCTCCACGAGGCGGTTGAAGTCATCTTCAACTTGTTGCGTACGCTCTTCAGCCGCGCGCACTTGTTCACGTACGAGTAAGTCTGACGCGCTCGAGTCCGCGTATCCATTTGCGTCAATCAACTGTCTCGCCACGTTCAAATCGTCGTTTGCTTTCGAAAGCAAATCTAACAATCGATCATTTTCTTCTCGGAGAACTCGAGCTTCCTCATTTGCCGCCGAAGAAACGGGCGAACTGAACGATTGACCTAAGCTCTCAAGCGCTGCTTCGGCGTTCGATGCTCTTCGCTCTGCATCTTGAAGACGAGATCGCAGATTTTGAATGTCAGCGTTCGACGGCCCATCATTCATGGCTTCATCCAACGCTTCTTTGGCAACGCGTAACTCACCACGCATGCCATCAAGCTGAGCGCGTGACTCGGCTTCGCGTCGTGCGATTGCGTTGGCTTCTCGACGAGCGTTACTAGCAGACATTTCAGCTTCATACTGAGCCGTTTCAAGGGCTTCGCATTTGTCTTGTAATGATTTCAGAGCCTCCTTCAAATTTTCAATCTCTTCCGTCTGCTCCTTCACCAGCTTTTCTGCATGCATTAATGCACTCGTCGAGCTTACGCCACTCGTAATGGGTGCGGCGGCGTCGTTTCCTTCAATGATGGCACGCAAGCGTTCGAGTTCAGTCTCAAATGTCTTCCTTTGCTCGCCCAATGTTTGAACTTGTTTGAGTAGTCCAGAGTTTTGCTCTTGAAGCACACCGACACGCTCGCGTAAAAGTTCCGAGCGCTGTGACGTATCACCACTTTCGATTTCCACTTGATGCTCGTGCGTGCGTAAGGCTGAAACCAAGCTTTCAAGCTCTCGCGTGCGGTTTGATTCTAATCGCAATTTATGCTTAAGTGTTTCATTATCGCCTTGGGCATCGGTGAGACGACTTCGGGCGACAAGTAAGTTGGCTTCCGCGGCAGCGGTTTCACGACGAGCCATTTCACGTGCGCGTTCCATGTCGAACAGCATCGCTTTTGATGCTTCCAATTTCGTCGTCAACGCCTCGTATGAGTCTGCTTCATCGCTCTTATTACGCTGTGAGTTCTCCAGCAAATGTGTAAGATTATCCACTTGACGTTGATATGCTTGTAAATCGGAAGAGTACGCCCTGTTCTCTGCTTCGGCAAGTTTAACCTTTTCCGTGGCCTGCGTCAAAGACATTTCCGACGCCTCGAGCGCGGCTTTTGCACGACGCAAATCACGCTCCATGTTATCCATGTCTGCAACGACGCGACGGTTCTCGAACCCAAGCGCTTGATACGCCTTTATGCCATCATCAAGTTCTTTTTGCTTGGCCTTGGCGTTGGCCTCGGCGGCACTCTGTGCCGCCTTTGCCTGTCTCAATTCAATCCAAGCGCCGTCGCGTTCGCTCGTGGCGCGTAAAAGTTCAGAATTTACGACTTGCTGCTCTTTCGTCATTGCTACTAAATCATCCGAAACAACCGCGAGCTCTTCTCGATACTGCGCAAGTTCAATGGATAACTTGTTCTCTTTCTCAACAGCCTCGCGAAGGTGTTCTTCAACTGACCGGGCGTGCGCCTCAGCGCTGTCCCGTTGTTGCGCCGCGTTGTACACCTTTGCCTCAGCCGTTGCAGCAAGCCGCCGTGCCTCTTCGGCAGCTGCACCTTCGCGCATGGCTCGTTCCCTAGCTTCATCAAGACTCTCTGCCGCCGCATCTGCTTCGTCTTGCAAACGCGTACACTCTTCTTCAAGCATCGCCATCTTTGCCGCCATGGAGCTTTCACCAAATCCACTCTTGGGCCCAGCGTCGCGCAAATTACCGTACGCTGATCGAAGCTTTTGAGCCAAACCCTCACGTTGAGCATCCAAGTCGCGTACGATCGATTTTAGCTTCTCTAC
>JACLAB010008336.1_pt1 | contig 27917 bp, 38 predicted proteins | sample 8027921 | NCBI WGS metagenome assembly JACLAB01 (sample SAMN15725117, study PRJNA655200) | protist metagenome | isolation source: fluorescence activated cell sorting (FACS) single amplified genomes of... | place: USA: West Boothbay Harbor, Gulf of Maine | collected 2000-07-19 | reverse complement strand
GGGGTGCAAACAGTGGAGGTGGTGGTGGATCATCTGGTCCGGGCGGAACTGGAGCAGCTGGAGGAAGTGGTATTGTTATTATCCGATATCCACTAGCATGATAAATAACTAAAAATATAAACTCATGTCAAAGTTACAAGTAGATGACATTGTAAATAAGGAAGACACAGGTTCTGTGGGATTTTCTCGTGGAATAGTTGTAACTGGTGTAACTACATCTACCAGTTTTGATGGTAACGTAACTGGTAATCTTACTGGAACTGCATCAGAGGCAACAGAAGCAATTGCTGCTAAATCTGGTAGTGCATTAGAAACATCAATTAACGGAAAGACATCACCAGGCAAGGCAATCGCATTGTCTATGGTCTTCGGTTGATAAATAAACAAAAGAGGTATTATAGGTAATGGCTGCACCTAATATAGTAAATGTTACAACTATCACAGGGGTAACCACTTTTCATGCTGGTATTGCTGTAACGACTGGAGGAAAGGGCGCTTTAGGTATCACCACTGTAGTATCAAATGCAGCATCCAGTGGTAAAGTATTAAAGATTAATTCACTGGTTGCAGCAGGTATAGGAGCAACTACTGGAATCACTCTTCAGTATTTTAATGATACCAATCATACATCTGCTGGTAGTACAGTATCAATTGGTATGACAATATCTGTACCAATATTCTCTACACTTGCAATCATTACCAAAGACAACTCAGTATATCTGGAAGAAAATACTGCACTTGGTATTTTTTCACAACCAAACACAGGAACTATTGACGTAGTTTGTTCTTATGAAGAAATTAGCTGAGGAGAATGAACAATGGGATATCTAGGCAGACGCATAGGTTTATCACAAGATCAAGGAGATTCTAATCCAGGAGCAGCAGGTGGTGCTGTTGGTGGTGGATTATTAGATTTATTTACGAATGGATATTTTGAGAGACAAGGAGATATTTACAATGCTCCTGGAGCACCACCACCGCCACCAGTAGGTTTAACAGCAACGGGTGGTATCATTAGTGATTATACTTCTGGCTCTGATGTTTATAGAGCACACATTTTTACCTCATCAGGAACATTTGATGTAACTGCTCCTGGTACTTTTGGAGATACTGTTGAGTATCTTGTAGTTGCTGGTGGCGGCGGCGGTGGTGAGAACGACACTGATCGTGGTGGCGGCGGTGGTGCTGGAGGTTTGAGGTCAAACTTCCCAACAATTCCAGCACCATTTAAAACACCAGTTTTAACATCTACAGTTCAATCATATGCTATTACAGTTGGTGCTGGTGGGGTTGGAGCATCTCTAAGTGGAGCAGGATTTATTAATCCAGGAAGCAATTCAAGTATTGGAAGTATAGTTGTTGCATCAGGTGGTGGTGGAGGCGGAAACCGATTAAATGATCCTGCGCCCGGAACTTTTCCTTCTAGTCCAGAAATGGCAGGTGGTTCTGGCGGTGGTGGTGGATCAGGTCCTGGTGGTGGTACTGGTGGTCCTACAGTCAACTCTCCAGACCCATTAACACCGCAGGCACAAGGATTTGCTGGTGGGGATGGCTCTGCGTTATCACCTAACTATGGTGGCGGTGGCGGCGGTGGTGCTGCTGCTGCTGGTGCCGATGGAACTGCTCCTGCTGGTGGTCCTGGTGGTTCAGGACTTCAAGTTCTCATCGCAGGAACACCAACATCAGTTCAACCGGTTGGAACACCAGGCACTACTCCAGGTGGTGGATATTTTGCTGGCGGTGGTGGTGGTGGAATAAACACTGGAGGTTCTGCGTATGGAACTGGTGGTGATGGTGGTGGCGGAGCTGGCGGAAACAATACTGGAACTTCAACTGCCGGAACACAATCCACTGGTGGTGGTGGAGGAGGAAACAAAGGTAAATCGGGTGGTTCAGGAATAGTAGTAGTTCGTTATAAAATAGCAGAACTCACAGCAACAGCAAAAGCAACTGGTGGTGCTATTAGTTTCTACGGTAGTAAGACTATTCATGCCTTTGTAGGTTCTGGTACTTTTAATGTAACCAATGGTCCATTATCAGTAGAATATGTTATAGTTGCTGGCGGTGGCGGTGGTGGACTGAGTGGCGGAGGAGCAGGCGGCGGCGGTGGTGCAGGAGCAGTTCTCGCAAGTACAGGAACTGCCAATGATTCAACTCCATACACAGTAACAGTAGGTTCTGGTGGTTTTAATGGTGCTCCAGCGAATGCAGGTGGTGCCGTTTATGGTGGTGTTGGTGGAACATCATCTATTGCTGGTACTGGGTTGAATGCCAGTGCTATAGGTGGTGGTGGCGGTATGCAAGCAGCTGAAGCATATTCATACAGCGATTATGCTTCAGCTGGAGGAGTTGGTGGCACCAGCACCTCACCCCTGGCAGCAGGTCCTGGTGGTGGTTATGCTGGCGGTGTTACAGCAGGATCTCCAGCACCTAGTAATGGATTTGCTAGCGGTGGTGGAGGTGGTGCCGGAGGTGCTGGTGGTGATGCAACAAGTTCATCACCAAAGGTAGCTACTGGAGGAGTTGGGGGCATTGGTGTTCAAATTCCATCAACATTCAGAGATCCTGCATCAACAGTAGGTGCTCCTGGACCAGGTGGTGGTACAGGATGGGTTGCTGGCGGTGGAGGAGGTTCTGCTGGATCATATGCTCCCTCAGTTGGAACATTTACTCCTGGTGTTGGTGGCGGTGCCGGTGGACCTTATGCTGGTGGCGGTAATGGTGGTTTAGGATGGTCTGTACCATACGAGGGAACTGCTGGTGGAGAAAACACTGGAGGCGGTGGCGGTGGCGGTGGATACCCCGGAGATGCAAATACATATAAGGGATCTGCTGGTGGTTCCGGTATAGTCCTCATCGCATATCCTTCCTAAATAACTAAAAAGTAGATAAGATGTCACAGTTATACGTTGACAATATAAAGAATAGAACGGGTGGTGCTATTGGAGCACCATCTGGAGCAGTTGTCACTGGAATTGTAACTGCGACACAATTTAGTGGTAATATAACTGGTGTTGCTGCAACATTTACTGGTAATGTATCAGTTGGTGGAACTCTTACATATGAAGATGTAACTAACATTGATTCTGTTGGTGTTATTACTGCCAGGACTGGAATCAAAGTTCTTGCTGGTGGTATTAATGCTGTTGGTGTAGTTACTGCTACCAGTTTCTCTGGTGATGGTTCAGCACTTACAGGTGTTGAGAGTTGGAACCAACAAGACACCTGGTTATATGGTGGTGGTTGATTAACTAAATAACTAAAAAGAAAGTCATGGCACTGGAAAGGGGAAAACTTACTAATGTGGTACAGGTTGCAGCAGGCACTACTGTTGGTATGATTACCTGTGCTTCTTCAAAGAAGGTATATGTAAAATCAATCATTTGCCATGCTGCTGGAACTGGAATAAACACTGCAACCGCACAAGTTTATTTTGTTCCTGATGGAGAGAGTTCAGCAAATACAAATAAAATTTTTGATGTTGATGTTCAAGCAGGAGAAACAGTATTAATTGAACCATCATATCCTCTTGTATTAGATACGACTGGTGATAGTTTGCAGGTTGGAACAGGAAATGTTGTTGGAGTTGCAGCAACACACGTAAACTTCATCATTACTGGCGATAAGGAGGCTTGATACATGGCACCATTTAAGTCATCACTTGCAAGAAGTGCAGGAAAACTCTTTGGTGTTTTTAATCAACAAGATTTATCGTTAAGAGGTGCTACTCAGAGCACTAGAAAACCAGTACCATTTTTAGCATCTGGTGGAAATCAAGAAGTAACCCCAGGAAACGGATACAAATATCACACATTTACTTCTCCTGGCAACTTTACTGTATCTGGTAATTCGGGACAAGTTGATATACTACTTGTTGGTGGTGGTGGAGGTGCAGGAGCACCACTTGGTGCTGGTGGTGGAGGAGGTGGTGTTGTATATGCACCCGAATGGACTGTTAATATAGGATCTTACCCTATTGTTGTTGGTGGTGGAGGTGCAGGAGCGACAGGTCCCGGAACACCAGGCACTAATACTACTGGTTCTAGGGGTGGCAACTCTACTGCGACTGGATTAACTGCTGTTGGTGGTGGAGGTGGATATCCATATCATGCCAACGCCGTTAGTGGCACCAATCAAACGCCAGGTGGTTCTGGCGGTGGTGGAGGAGGAACTTCAACGCAACCATCAGCAAATCCCGGAGTATCGGGTATTTCTGTATATGGAAACGCTGGTGGGCAGAATGGTGATCCCTTTGGTGGTGGTGGAGGTGGTGCTGGTGCTGTTGGCAATAATGGATCTAGTCCAGCGAGTCCTACAGGTAATGGAGATGGTGGTATTGGTCAACAATTCCCTAATTTTACTGGACCCTTGATCAATGTTCCTGCACTTAATCCACACAATGGATACTATGGTGGTGGAGGTGGTGCTGGATCAAGGAATGCCTCTACAACTGGTGGTACTGGTGGTGGTGGTCCAAATCCCGGTGCTAATGATCAAGGAACTGATGGTGTCGCAAATACCGGTGGTGGAGCTGGTGGTGGTACGTATATAACCACGGGAGGAGGAAATACTGCTGCAGCTGGTGGTTCTGGGATTGTTGTTATTCGTTACCTAATATAAATACTTGCACCTGGATGTCTGCAAACTTCAGGAGGAGGGTGAAAGTCCCTCCTTTTTAATATAAATACATATGCAGACATCCAAAATAGAAATGTATTACATCTATTCCTATCTACGAGAGGATTATAGTCCTTAAAAAGCAAAACCTCATAAACTTACTTTTTCTGATGGAAGAGAGTTAATAGTTGATAATATTATGGAATGGTGTGAAACAAATCCATATTCATCCAGTCCAGTTTATAGAGTTAAAAATAAAGGTATTCCACATAAAGATATTGTAAAAGTAGAACTTGCGGGATAGACATTCTCTAAAAACTGATATATAATATCATTGAACACATTATAGGAGATTGACAGTTGGCATACCAATCGATCTGGTATTTCAGTGATCTAAACGAAGATATTGTAGATATCCTTGACAGAGATCTAACAGAAAAGTTTGATGAGCAGATGGCAGACTCCAAACTTCATGGAGATGCACTCAACAAAGACAAAAGGAATTCACAGAATGCATGGATTCCTACCACACATTGGGTTGCTGGTTTTCTTTGGCACTATGTACAAAGAGCAAACCGCGAGAACTTTTTGTATGACCTGAGAAACATTGATGGTGAATCAATGCAATATACTCGGTATAGTGAAGGTCAATTCTATGGATGGCACAATGATGCAGGATTGGCAACACAATATAAACCTGTAAGTAACGGCAATCGTAGTGATGGTTTACATCAAGACTTTGTGAATGAGAATATCGAACTTGTAAGGAAACTTTCTTTCTCAGTCCAACTCTCTGATCCTGATGACTATGAGGGTGGTAATGTTCAACTGCTAGATGAAGCAGGTAATTCTTATATTGCTCCACGAAAACGTGGTTGTATTGTACTCTTTGATTCTCGCACACAACATAGAGTTCTTAAGGTAACAAAAGGTACTCGTAGATCTATTGTTGGTTGGGTTGTTGGCCCCCGTTGGAAATAAGAGGTAAAAATGGCAGAACAAATGAACGAACTGCAGTTGTTGTTTCAAGAGAAGCAAAATACTGGAACTGCATGGACTCGTAATGATAGTTTTGATAAGAATGGATACCTAGTCATCAAAGACTTGTGGGATGCAGAAGAACTGTATCATCCAGTTCCAGAACAAAGAGGTCAGTATAACTATTGGGATAAGAACCCAGAACATTTTAATCATGTGCCTGTGGAACAGCAGGTGGAGGGTTCTACATCACGTTATTGGCACCCACAATATCGAGTAATTCATACTGGTATTCGTCTGAAACTGGAGGAAATCATTGGTCGTAAGTTATATAATACTTACTACTATGATAGGTATTATTATCCTGGTCAGGAACTCACCAAACATGCTGATAGAGATGCATGTGAAATCTCTGTGTCAGTTCATATCAGCACTAATCTTGAAGGTGATGATGCTGATTGGCCCTTCTGGATTAAAACCCCAGATACATATACCGACAAGAAGAAGACAACTGTTCTTGTTCCTGGTGAGAACCGTTCACTGACACTCAAACCTGGTGATGGTTTGCTTTATAAAGGTTGTGAGCGTCCACATTGGCGTGAACCTATGCCTGGAACAGCATTGAAGGGTAAGAAAGGTAAAAGATTGTTTGGCAAACCTCAACAAGTTGAGCAGTACTACCATCAAATCTTTTTTCACTATTGCTTGCAAGACGGTCAGCGTGCTCACTGCGCTTGGGATAGAGCACGATGAAGGCACCTCTTTTTGAATATCCTACTTATCAGTATCAAATTAAAGATTGGGATTTTAAGAAGAAAGGATTGATGAAAAGGTTAAAGGAGGAGAAGTTTGTAAGAACCACTCTACAAACTTTTGAAACAGATCGTCAAACGAATCGCAAAAGTTATATACACTATTTCCAAGACCTCATCAGACCTCAACTCTTTGAGTTCTGTCAGGAAGCACAAGTTACTTGTAGTATGACTGATGTATGGGCAGTTCGTTATCAAAAAGGAGACCAGCAAACAATTCATAACCATAAGAGTTGGGGATTTACTGGTATTCTTTATGTTGATTTTGACCCTAAAGTTCATACTCCCACTTGTTTTGTGGCTCCGTGGCAAGACCCAAGAACTGATACCACATCATTAGCATATCCACAGAATGTAAAGGAGGGAACAATCTTTATCTCTCCATCATATACCTTACACTTTGTACATCCCAATCAGGTAAGAAAACATAGGACTATTATTTCCTTTGACTTACTACCAGCACTTCCAGATCACCAGTCAGTAGACTAAGTGGTCTTTTTTTTGTGAGCTAAATAAGTAAAAAGAAGCTGTGTGCGATGTCAAGGGCACGAGAATTATCAAAATTAGTCAATAATGCTGTCTTTAGCGTTGATAGCAGTTATAATGTAGGTGTTAACTCAATCACACCTACTGTAAAACTGGATGTTGTTGGTGTTGTAAGTGCAACAAGTTTTAGTGGTGATGGATCTGGGTTATCAGGCATTACAGCTGGTGCAACACTGAGTGCAGGATCTGGTGCTCAAAGAGTTGTAGTTACTAGTTTAACTAGTGGTACAATGACTAGTGCTGCAACAGATGCAGAACTAACTTATAACTCTACATCAAATACATTAAGTGCTACTACATTCAGTGGAGCATTAACAGGTGATGTAACTGGTGATGTAACTGGTAATGTCTCAGGAACTGCTGGTGGACTGACTGGATCACCTGATATTACTGTTGGGTCAGTCACTGCTAGTGGTAATGTATCAGTTGCTGGAACATTAACATATGAAGATGTAACCAATGTTGATTCTATTGGTGTTATAACAGCAAGAAGTGGTATTAGAGTTGGTGGTGGACAGAGTATTGGTTCTGATGGAGTATTAACTTATTATGGTGATGGTTCACAACTGAGTGGTATTAGTGCTGGTATTAGTACTGGAGCAGCATCAGGTGGATTAGTCACACTTAATCTCACAAATCAAGATCATAAGGTCACAGCATCTGGTATTACCACGATCACAGTATCTGGTGGAACAGAAGCAGATAGTCATACAGTAAGGATTATCAACTCTGGTATTACAACTGTAGGATTTAGCACATACTTCTTATTCCCATCAGGTTCTGCACCAAGTTTACCAACTGCAGATGGAGCAATTAGTTTGATTTCATTCACGGTAAATAGGGTAGGAGCAGGTGGAACACAACTGCTTGCTGGCGCATCACTGAACTTTAGCTGAGGGTAGATAAATGGGAATTACAATACCTCAGGTAGTTACATCTGATAGGGCATCTGGTGCTCAGGTTATTGATGGTAGTTTGACTATTGAATCCTCAAAATCACAATTTTTAAGCAGATTGCCTGCTTCAAGTGGTAACAGAAAAACTTGGACTTGGAGTTGTTGGGTTAAAAAACCACAGGATGAAGGTTTTTCAGATTCTGGAGTTCTTTTTGAAGCGAGATTAGATTCACCTTCTGCTGACGCAGATATTTTTGGTATTAGGTGGCTTACTGATGGTAAGATAGGTGTTTATGATACAGGTACTTTTTATATTCAAGGAACCAGAGAATTTAGAGATACCAGTGCATGGTATCATTTAGTTTTATCTGTTGATACTACTCAAGCATCTAATAATCTCTCTTTATATGTTAATGGCGATTTATATCTTCAAGGAAGTTATGCACAAAACACAGATACTAGAGTAAACGACACTTGCACTCATCGTATTGGTGCTCGCACAACTTTGGGAAGTCAAGATGCACATTTTCTTAGCTCTCAGTTGGCTCAAACTTACTTCATAGACGGCCAAGCACTTGATGCCTCATATTTTGGATATACTGATGGACTCACAAATACTTGGAGACCTAAAAAGTACGAAGGAACTTTCACACAAACCAGTTTTAATAATGGAACTACTTGGAGTAGTTCATTAACAAGTAATGTTACACTATCAAATGCTGGCAATGCTTTTGATGGAGATTTAAGTAGTCGTGCTCAAACAACAAGTGCTGCCGCAGATAATACTTTAACCTTTTCCCCACCTGCAATAAACTTCACTCAAAGTCTGGAAGTATATTGCGATCAAGGTAGTGCAGTACCAACTGCAACTTGGAATGGTAATACGGTAAATCCGGGTGGTGGTGCTTGGGTTACTGTATATACCGGATCAGGAACTTTGAGTTCAACATACCCATTAGTGATTGATACTGAAACTGCTAGTCAGTATGCAACTTTGAAGGGTGTTCGTATTGATGGAGAGGTTCTTATTGATGGATTAAATGGTAGTGGAGTCAATAGTTTCTACCTCCCAATGGATGGAAACTCACCAATTGGAGAAGATAAGTCTGGTATTGTAACCATCAATGATGGAAGATTATGGAGTGCTTCTGTATCTGGAGGAATAGGTCCATACACTAATGGTTTTGATGGTTCTTTATCATCTTATATGTACCCAAGAAACCAAAATGCAGAAGGTAATCTGGTGTTTGCTGGAGGATTACCTTGCGATGCGGTTTACTGTAATACATATTCTTCAAGTGGGACTGAATTCTTCACAGATTCCGCATCTTCCCCAACATCTGTTAACACTAGTAGCAGTTTTGCCTGGGTTGAACTTCCTGCAGATGCGACAGTGCTTAATGAAATTAAAGGAACTGGTGGTGCAGGATATGATGCTTTTGCTATTGCGGCATTCAGAAAAAATGGAACTATTTTGTTAGATGGTATAAAGGGTAATAGTTGGACACCAGTAAACTTTGGTGGTTCAGTAGCACTTGATAATCCTATTGTATCTGGTGCAAAACCAATCCTGAATACTGATGGTGGTGGTAAGACTGCAAGACCAGGAGTATTTGGAAGTGAAGTTGGAGCATATTATGCTGTCACTGTTCCTGGTGGTATTGGCGGTGGATATTACCTTGATGGAACACAAAAACCAGCATTAAGTCTCATTCGTGGCGCAACTTATACTTTTGACCAATCTGATAGTTCCAACTCTGGACACCCATTAGTCTTTGGAACCACAGCAGAAGGTAATAATTATAGTGATGGTGTAACTACAAGTGGAACACCAGGTTCTGCTGGTGCATATACAAAGATTACAGTTCCTCATAATGCACCTGATACTTTATATTATCACTGTTCTGTTCATAGTGGTATGGGAAGTTCTACTTCTCAAATTACTGATGAAACAAAAGCAGATCAATATGCATGGAAGAATGTTTTTGCTGCTCCATTAGTCGGTAGTGCTAATGATGTAAGTAACCAGATTAATAGTGGAAGCACTACAAGAGCAGCAACTGTCAGTGGTGCAACTGCAACATCAGGATTTGGTAATTTTTATAATGGAAGTATGAAATTTGATGGAACTAATGATTATATTACATGGGGTTCAAATACTGATTGGAAATTCCTAAGTGATGGAACAACAGATTACACCATGGAGTGTTGGATAAGAGGAACATCCACCTATGGTTATAATGGTAGAGGATACATTTTATTCAATACTGCTGGAGCGATTGGTAGTGGAGAAAATGGAATGGCTTTGTGGTTGAATAGTTCGGCCCTTAGATTCCAAATATTAGTGGGGGGTGGAATACAAACTATATTCAGTCATTCTTACACTCTTCCTGCTGATAAGTGGGTACATTTAGCACTTGTAAATGATGGTGGTGATTTTGGTTTATTCATCGATGGAATAAGAGTTGCCGTTAATAATGGTTATAGTACTTGGAACTCAAATAATCCTGGTATTACATTAAACACAGGAAGAACAACAGATGGTTTTTATTATAATGATGGATATATGCAAGACATGCGCATATACAAAGCAGCAAAATACACCAGTAACTTCATACCTGCATCAACCTCCCCAGATATTCTCCCAGACACTCCATCAGGTGTGAGTGGTAGTTCTAAACTTGCTAAAGTCACTGATGGTGCTGTGAGTTTTGATGGTAATGGTGATTATTTGAGTTTGGCAAATAGCACTGATTTTGCGCTTGGAGCTCCAAGTGGAAACACTAATGATTTCACCATTGAATGTTTTTTCCAGAGCGATGATACTTGGGATTCTACTAATGATTGTTTATTTGATGCAAGAACAAGCAATTCCGCAATTCCCTGGATGATGGGAAGAGGTGCTAGAGGAAGGCTTAGGGTGTTTGATGGGACTGAATATTATAGTGATGGTGGAACTTACGCAAGCGGTAGTGGTACATTAACTACTGGATGGAATCATGTGGCATGGGTGAGAAGCGGAACCACACATTACTTGTTTGAAAATGGAAAATTGGGACATAGTTTTACTTCATCAACCGATTTGGGAACCAGTGCTGTTCCTCTTAGAATTGGTATACTTGCTGATAATTCAAGTGAACCATTTAATGGTTTCATATCAAACGCAAGAATCATCAAAGGAACCGCACTCTACACTTCTGACTTCACACCACCAACCAGAGAACTCACAAATGTAACCAACACAAAACTTCTGTGTTGTCAGTCTAATACTCTTGCTGGTTCTGCTGCTGTATCACCTAATATTAGTGGTATTAATAATGGAACTATTTGGACTTCTCTTGTAAATGCTCCAGGTGGATACTATGATCCATCATATCAAGCAGAATTGTTATTTAATGGTGATACTAGTGGAAATAGTGATTTAGTTCCAGCTGAAGGGAATCGTTGGACTCTTACCTATGATTTTGGAAGTGTGACTACACTAGAGTTTTTCACTTATTATCCTGGCGGAAGCACTTCTAATGGCGCAAATGCATTTGAAGTAAATGGATCTACAGTTACTCCAAGTTCAAAAACTAATAGTGGATGGACATCTCTTCCAATTGCTGGCGGAACATTAACGTCTTTCGGAAGTAAAAACACAAGTGTATCTGGGCAAGATTATTGTTTCGTCTCTGCAATTAGAGTTGATGGAACTATTCTTTTAGATCCAATTGGGGTATACGGAAACGCAGCAGCAACTAACTTCAACCCATTCACAACTGATATCAATGCAGTTCGTGGACAAGAGACTGGTTATTGTACTTGGAATCCTCTTTGCTCATCATCAAATACAACTTTGTCAAATGGAAATCTTGATATGAGTTCTGGTGCTGCTTGGGATTCTTGTATAGGGACAATTGGTGCGACATCTGGAAAGTATTATTGGGAACAGACTATGACTACAAATCAGTATACTTATACTGGTTTTTGCAATCAAAACTTTCTTGGTAAGTTTGAATCACATTGGCCAGGTCAGACTGTTGATTCTTGGAGTTATTTGTCCAGTAACGGACTCGCAAAAAATGATCAGTCAGGAGGAAGTGAGGTATCAGTAACTTTAACCACTATGCCTTCTAGTGGAGGAATTTTGGGATTTGCATTAGATCTAGATAATCAAAAAGCGTGGTTTGCACTAAATGGTAAATGGATGGGTTCTGGATCTCCTAATCCAGCAACAGGAACAGATGCTGTTTTTACTAATTTGACTGCTGGGGATACTTATTTTCCTGCTGCGGATGTTTACAGTGCTTCCGCATCGTTTACCTTCGGTCAAAAACCCTTCAAGTTCCCACCACCTGATGGTTTCCAACCACTGAATGCTGCTAATCTTCGTCCAGAGACTGTGATTGTACGTCCAGACCAGTATGTTGGAGTGACGACTTGGAGTGGTAATAGTGGTGATGGTCTCTCCACAACACAAGACATTAATGTTGGTCTAAAACCTGATCTAATTTGGATTAAACATCGTAATGGAACTAACTCAAACCTCTTAACTGATACTGTGAGAGGTCTACCAAATACGTTGATTTCTAATAGCACTGCTGCTACAAATACAAATGCAAGTAGAATTCCAGCATTACTTGATAATGGTTTTAGAGTTGGAGATCGTAATGAAGTAAATGATATTGGAGGAAATTATGTTGCATGGACTTGGAGAGCTGGTGGAAACAAAAATACCTTTAATATTGATGATGTAGGTTATGCAAGTGCTGCTGCAGCAGGATTAGATGGTGGAAATAAAACCCCCACTGGTGCTTCTGTTGGAACTAAGCAAGGGTTTAGCATTATTAAGTATGATGGGGCAGGGACTAGCACATCTAGCACTAACACAATATCTCATGGACTCTCACAAGCTCCAACATTTTTGATTGTAAAGGCTATATCAGGAACAAATGCTGCAGATGACTGGTTTGTTTATCATAAAGATATTGGTGCAACAAAAAGAATTAGATTAAACTTGACTAATGCTGCAGATACTCAACCATGGTTAGGAAATCCTGGAACTCTTCCCACATCATCTCTCGTAACAATCACTCAAGGATGGTATAGTGTCAACTACAGTGGACATACGCACATCATGTATGCATGGCACGATGTCCCTGGCCTACAGAAATTTGGCAGTTACACCGGAAATTCCAGTACAGACGGTCCGGTAGTGATAACTGGATTTAAACCGGCTCTGGTCATATTGAAAGCATATGTAGCTCCCTCTACAACAGTTACTAGTTGGGTTATTCAAGATAGTGAAAGGGGTTCTTACAATGTAATTAATTCAAAACAATTATATGCAAATAGAAATTATGCTGAAGGATTGAGGGGAGATGGTAGTGCAACAAACCCACAACGTTTAGATATTGATTTTCTTAGTAATGGATTTAAACTCCGCGATATTGGTAATGAGATAAATGCTACGGGTTATAGTTATATCTACGCCGCCTGGGCAGAAGCACCAACATTCAACCTCTACGGAGCACAGTCCAATGCCCGCTAAATAACTTAAAAGATAATAATGGCATTATCAAACGCAGCAAGTTTAGCTAATATAGCATCAGGAGATGCTTTTACTGTAGATAATATCAACAATAGAGTTGGTATTGCTTCAACTCTACCAACATCTACACTTGATGTAGTAGGTATTGTTAGCGCAACTGCATTTTATGGTGATGGATCCAACCTTGATGGTGTAGCAAGTGCTGGGTTAGGTACTGCCATAAGTGAGACTGCTCCTGGTGATGTAATTTATTATACAGATACAGTATTAAGTATTGGGGCAACTATTACAATAGATGCGCCATCATCTTCAAACGTAGCATATACACAATATGCAGAAATTGCAGTTGAAGAGGATAAAGATCTTATTATCGCAGATGGTGATGACTTTATCCCTGATATTTTAGGACTATCAACAGAAGGTGTAACACCACTTGTAGGTGCTGGTGGTAGAATAAGAGCAGATAACTTTACCAATAAAGCAGGTAATGGAGCACCAAACTTTCCTTCTGGTTTAACTGGCACTACAGGAACCTTTAGTGGTGCTGTATCAGGAACCACAGGAACCTTTAGTGATGCTGTATCAGGAACCACAGGAACCTTTAGTGATGCTGTATCAGGAACCACAGGAACCTTTAGTGGTAATGTTTCTGTAGGTGGAACACTAACATATGAAGATGTAACCAATGTTGATTCTGTTGGTGTTATAACAGCAAGAACTGGTATTAATGTTAGTGGTGGTGGTCTTACCGTAACTGGCATCTCGACATTTAAGGGTGCTGACTTTGATGGTGGTTTACTTCTAAAAGAGAAGATTAACATCATTGCAGGTAAGTTAAGTGATAATGTCAATATCAACCTTGATAATGGTATGGTTCATTTGTTTACAACAACAGAGACAACAACATCAACACCGAATATCACTTCTGCTGTTGGAATCAATACACAGATGGATATTGGTGACACAGTAGCAGTTACAATTATCACAACGGCAGCTGCAGCAGGTTACTCAACTAGTATCAATATTGATGGTACTTATAATGATGTAAAATGGTCTGGTGGTTCTGATCCGTCAACTGGTGGGTCTTCTGGTAATGATGTTTACGCATTACAAGTAGTTAAGACTGGTATTGGAACGTATACGGTGCTTGGCGCACTGACTAACTTCGCATAATAGGAGAATATTAAATGAATATGTTACCCAGTAAGAAAGAGAGTCCTATTATAGGACTTGCTGGAGCAGGTGGAGGTATTGGTTCTTATATCTTCCTATCATCTGATGGTGGTTATGTCATCTCCAGAAGCTTGAGATTTTCCAGCGGTGATTCGGCATACCTTAATCGTACGCCAAGTTCTGCGGGTAATAGGCGCACATACACCTGGAGTGGATGGGTAAAAAGATCAGCATTGGGATCGGGCACTTACTATTTCCTTACTGCTGTTGATTCACCAAATGCAGATATTCTTGGGGTTGAGGCAGATAGCCTTTATTGGTATAACGCTTATTCTGGGGCTGTTACTTCAACAGATAAGTTCCGTGATCCTTCTGCTTGGTATCACATTATTTTTGCAGTAGATAGCACCCAATTAACAGACTCTAACCGCGTAAAGATGTACGCAAACGGCAGGCAAATCACTAGCTTTAGTAGTACCCTTTGGCCATCCCTTAATCGAGACTTTGCTATCAATGCTGGTGTTGCGCACCAGATGGGGAGATACTTTACTACATCTGGCAGCAACTTTTATCTCGCAGACATCAACTTCATCGACGGTCAAGCCCTAACACCATCTGACTTCGGAGAATACGACGACAATAATGTGTGGCAACCGATTGAATACAGCGGTAGCTATGGTACTAATGGTTTCCACCTTGACTTCTCTGACACCAGCTCTGATGCAGCATTAGGGACTGATACAAGTGGTAATAGTAATACGTGGACGGTTAATAATTTAACGGCTGCAAGTGGAGTTGGTCCTGGTATAACTACAACAGTGCCAGAAGATCTTACAGGCAATTGGACAGGCATCATTGGTATTGTGCCTACAGATACGTCTGGTGCGGTTGCTGTATTTCCTGATGGGTTTGGTACAGGTAGCACTAAAGGAACATTCTTTTGGTCAGGTTTAACAGTTGGAGACACGATTACTTGGTATGGAACAGCTTCTGGTCAAACAAGAAGTGTTGTTGGTAATGTAAATGAAACTTCAGTAAGTGTCCCTGGTGGTTCACTAGGCTCATTTCAATTAACAGTTAGTGCTGCTTCAGGTAGTGCAAAAGTTGACTTTAATGGAACTGCTAACTGCTATGGAATAACTCCTGGTCCTGTAAGTAGTGAATATAACGACGCCCTCCGTGACTCCCTATCACAAATAGCAGATCAGACAGATACTGGTGTTGGTGGTGAAGTTGTTGGGAATTATGCGACGTTGAATCCTTTGTGGAATAACGGGCATGTTCTTTCAAACGGCAATCTTGATTACGCGCCACCATCGCCAGCCGCCTGGACATCAGTCTTGTCTACGTTCGGTATGAGCAGCGGTAAATGGTATTGGGAACAAACGTATATAAGCGGCAGCGCAAATTGTATGGCAGGGTTTGGAAATAGCAGCTCGACATTAATAAGCTACCCTACCAGTCCCAACAGCCTAGGATATGACTTTGTTGATGGGTATATCTATGGTGCAAATGCGGGTGCTCAGGGCGCAACACTTTCGGCTGGCGACATTATGGGCATTGCCTTGGATGTAGATGCCGGAACAGCAGACTTCTATAAAAACGGTGTGAAGCAAGGATCTACATTGACACACGGTATTACCGGAACCCTGTTTCCTTTGGTTTCGAGTTATGACGGAGTTGGGTGCGTTAACTTCGGCCAACGCGCCTTTGCCTACAGCGCACCAAGCGGCTACAAATGTCTCAACACCGCCAACCTAAGTGATCCTTTAATTGCAGATGGCTCGACGGCGTTTGATGCTGTTACTTATGCAGGCAACGGAGGCACGCAGTCAATCACTAATTACAATTTTTCGCCATCCTTCGTGTGGATTAAGGATAGAACTTCAACTGGTTCTCATGTTCTCCAGGACACTGTTCGAGGCACAGATTCTTATTTAATGTCTAATGAAACGGCAGCAGAAAACAATTCTACGAACTATGTAACCTCATTTAATGCCGATGGTTTTAGTATAGGTAATGGCAATCGTGTGAACAATGGCAGTCGTAATTATGTAGCCTGGGCCTGGGACGCCGGAGAAGCAACCACAACGATTGCTGCTGGTAGTTTAAATAGCTCGCTGTATGACCAGAGTCAGACGTGGAGTACATACCTTACATTTAGCACTGATGGCGGCGGATTCCTGTCTGGAAGAAGTCCAGCAGACGTAGCTTTTGATGGCACAAGAGTTGAAAATGCCGCAACGAATACAACTGGTACTAGTGCGTACATTGAGGTAAGTGGGTTAAGCCTTACCGCTTCAGATCTACTTGAAGTTACTTTGCTAACTAGCAGTCCAGGATCATTGTCATGGAGCGTTACTGGTACTAATGTAACTACAACGTCTATTTCAACTAATGCAGACCAATTTGTAACCATACCTATTACAGGTAGCGCAACTGGATTTAGAGTCACCTCAACTTCAAGTGGTCGCTCTCATCTAACTGCTATTCGCATCAATGGCAAAGAATTAGTTGACCCTACCGTTCTTACCCCATCCATCGCATCAACAGTACGTGCCAACCCAAGTGCTGGATTCTCGATTATTAGTTATACAGGCAATGGAACAGCCGGTGCAACTGTTGGTCATGGGTTAAATGCCACTCCTTCGCTTGTAATGTATAAAAATAGAGACTCGTCTACTAACTTTGAGGTGCAAGCGTTTGGAACTATTAGATTTGATCTAAACCAAACAGTAGCAAATCAAGGCAATAATTTGACAACGTTTACAAACTCAACTTTTAGCTTGGCAAGTAGTTCCATTGCCAGAAATGCGTCTGGTTCAGATTATATTGCCTACTGCTTCGCACCTGTATCCGCCTACTCATCCTTCGGGGTCTACACCGGCAACGGTTCTGCATCTGACGGACCCTTTGTGTTTTTAGATTTTGCACCTGCATTTCTTCTGGTCAAGCGCACTGACAGCACAGGCAACTGGATTCTTGTTGATCAGACTAGAGGTGAAGATAAGGCCGTTTACCCCAACCAAAACATTTCTGAAGCCTCTGCGTCATTTATTTGGGTTGATTTTGTTTCTAATGGCTTCAAGATCCGCTCCAGTATCGGTGCTGTAAATGCAAGCGGGGGTGACTATATCTATTGGGCCGTAGCAGAAATCCCCCAAAAATATTCACGCGCACGCTAACTAATTAATTATGCTTAAACTAGACAATAATCCCCTGTCTTATGACCGGGCATTTACACATGCTGATATTCAATATCCAGCAAATTGGTGCAAATAGTTCATATAGTAACAGTGTCATAGTAGTAATCAGATATGTAACCACTTTAAGAACTGTCCACAAGACCTCTCAGAGACCTCTGGAGGAAGTGCATATCCTTATGCAGCAGGTGATAGTGCTGCTGGTTCTGGCGGTTCCGGTATTATTGCTATTAGATACTTGATTTAATTTGATACTCTGATTTGAATAGTGTCCATAATAATATAAATAACTAAAAATCATAAAGCTATGTCGAGAGTTAGAGCCGATAGATTAACCAATAGGGCAGGCACTGGAGCTCCAACTTTCCCTAATGGCGCTGTGATTACTGGTGTTGCGACTGCCACCAGTTTTGATGGTAATGCAACAGGATTAACTGGAACACCAAGTATTGTAGTTGGTTCTGTCACAGGAACCACAGGAACCTTTAGTGGTAATGTTTCTGTAGGTGGAACACTTACTTATGAAGATGTAACCAATGTAGATTCTGTTGGTATTATTACTGCTCGAACTGGAGTAAGAGTTAATGCTGGTGGTATTATCGTCACTGCTGGTATTTCTACATTAGGTGCAGGAGTAAGTGTAACTGGACCTTATAAAGAGAACATCACTGCAATGGGTGCATTGGAGGTTGATTGTTCACAAGGAAATTATTTTACAAAAACAATTAGTGGTGATAGTGTATTCACCTTTGCCAATGTGCCAACAGGTGGTGCATATGCATTCACATTAGAACTAACACATACAAGTGGAACTGTAACTTGGCCAGCATCAGTTAAGTTTCCCGCAGATACTGCACCAACACTTACAACAGGTAAGACACACTTGTTTATGTTTATTACTGATGATGGGGGAACAAGATTTAGAGGTTCATCACTAGTAGATTACGTTAATTGATATGAGTAACTTAACAAGAGCAATGATGATGGGTGCTGCCGGGGCTGCTGGTGGTGCAACTTACGTTGATGATGTATTTAGTACTTATTTGTATGACGGTACAGGCAGCGCACAGACGATTACAAATGGGATTGATATAAGTGGTGAAGGCGGTCTAGTTTGGATTAAAAATAGAGAGTCTGGTACCCAAGATAACGTACTTAATGATACTGAAAGAGGTGCTGGTCAGATTATTGAGTCTAACAACACAAATGCTCAGTTTCTTAGCACTGCTAGATTTAGTGCGTTTAATTCTAATGGATTTACCGTCGGTACTGATAATGCAACTAATCAATCTGGCAACGGTATTGTCTCTTGGACATTCCGCAAAGCGCCTGGTTTCTTTGATGTAGTTACTTATACAGGAGATGGTGTATCAGGTAAATCTATTTCTCATTCTCTTGAGAGTGTGCCTGGTTTTATAATTATCAAGAATCAAGATGAAACTAATTCTTGGAATTGCTGGCATCGTGGTGTAACCAGTCCTAATTCAAGCTGGTGGCAAAATTACCTTACTTTAAACACTACCAATGCCGCCGGTTCATGGACAACAGGCTTGACTGCGGAACCTACGAGCACAAGTTTCACGGTAGGCACTGGTGGAGGGGTCAATAATTCTGGCGTCAATTACGTCGCCTACATCTTTGCTCACGACGAATCATCGTTTGGCACGGATGGTGATGAAAGCATTATTAAATGTGGGACGTTTGAAGGAAATGTAGGAACCGTAGTTAATTTAGGTTTTGAGCCACAATGGATATTAGTAAAACGAGTTGATGGGGCCAGAGATTGGTTTATTTACGACACAATGCGTGGACTCCCCGGCTCAGATAATGCTAATACTTTATCTTTAAGTCCAAATCTTTCAGCTGCTGAAAACGATGCTAGATCTATTCATATTACGTCAACAGGATTTAAAGTATCAACATCCACGGGTTTAAATTCCGATACTCACATCTACATGGCAATCCGCCGTCCGAATAAGCCGCCCGAGGCTGGGACGGAAGTGTTTAAGGCAACCAACTTAGTAGCTGGTCCTGTAAGTCTTGGGTTTGTCCCAGATTTAAATTTATCAAAATACACAGCTGGAGTTCAGTCTTGGTTTTGGTTGGACAGATTAAGAGGAGGTAGTGCAAACCTATACTCTGACTCAACTGCTGCTGAGGGGGGTGGAGTAGGAATTAACTTTGATGAAACAACAAACAGTATTTCTGGGCAAGGTTATGGTACTTTATATGCAAATTGGGCGTTCAAACGTGCCCCAGGTTTCTTTGATGTAGTTGCTTATACGGGGACAGGAGCAAATCAAGCAGTAAATCACAACTTAGGGGTAACTCCTGAATTTTTAATTATTAAAGATAGAAATGGCTCTTCGACAAATGACTGGATTTGTACGCATAAAGACCTGACAAACACTGATCCATATATCTTTTTAAATAGTAGTGCAGCCGAAGGCCCATATGGATTAACATGGAACACCCCTTCAAGCACAGCTCTTAATATAAGTGCTGTTAACTATATTAATGTTGCGTCTAATAATTACATTGCCTACCTCTTCGCAACCCTACCCAACGTCAGTAAGGTTGGCAGCTACACCGGCACTGGTTCAACGCTCAACGTCGATTGTGGCTTCAGCGCTGGCGCACGGTTTGTACTAATCAAACGCACTGACAGCACAGGTGATTGGTACGTCTGGGATACCGCTAGGGGCATCGTCAGCGGCAACGATCCCTACCTGTTGCTTAACTCCACAGCAGCAGAAGTCACCAGCACCGACTACATCGACCCATACGCTTCTGGATTTACCGTTTCTACTGCTCTCGCTGCTCTTAACGCCTCTGGCGGAACCTACATCTTCCTCGCAATCGCATAATATATGGAACTAAGGATTAGAGAAACTGGTGAAGTAATCAGTGAAAAAGATTTTTATTATAAGTATCCAAATATATCTTTCCCTAAACCTTTACCAACATATGTTTTAGATTCATATGGTATTGATGCAGTTCTTGAGGGAGCACAACCAAAAGTTACTCCACCATATGAAACTGTTGTAAGACAGGGTGTTGAGGAGATCGAAGGTATGTGGTTTAAGAAGTATGTGATTGGGCCTATCTTCACTAATCAAGAAGAAGAGGACTCATATAGATTAAAGATTGATACTCAAGCATCTGAGGGTATTAGAAATACTAGAAATAGTTTGATATCAAAAACTGATTGGATGGGTTGTTCTGATGTTATTATGAGTGATGAATGGAGACAGTATCGTCAAGAACTGAGAGATATTACAACTCAAGAAGGTTTCCCACATAACATAGATTGGCCTGAAGAACCATGACCACTCTATAAACTGTCCACAACCCCTTCAGAAGACCCCTAAAAGGGTTTATAGTAGGTACATACAAGACACAGAGGTATGACCACTACTCACAAACTCATCTTCATTGCGTCTTTTATATGGATGATGCAGTGGGGAACACGTGTAACATCGCTTGCTATCAATGCATTATATCGAAGTCTACCCTGAGGGGTCTCAGATTGCTTGTCTAGGGTCTGTGGAATGGTTTCTAATGGAATACCTATCTGATTGGGGACTTGATCTTACAGTAGAACACATAGACCTCTCAGAGGAGGGTGTAACTGGTTGGTGTATGAAACTTGGGGAGGGTGAGTTTATCATTCAAATACATGAGGGTCTAGAAGGTGATGAATACACTTCTACTATTTTACATGAATTATATCATGTGTATCAACATTTAAACAACTTACCTCAATGTGAGACTTGTGCTTATCAAGCAGAGAAACAACTACTTGACAGGTATCAAAAAACCTGATAGACTAGGTTTGTCCAGGATGAAAGGTTAATTACGCGTTCTATTAAACCATGAAGACTAAATTTGTCACTGTGAAGCCCAAGAGTAGGAAAGCAAAGAATCGCTTTTCTAATTTGATGAATGAACTCCATTCATGTAGAGTGGAGAAGGAAGACCAAGAGAAGATGTTCCTATCATCTATTACTGGTAACTACTTCTTTTGGATGAACAAAGAAACAGACCAAAACTGGGAGATTATCTAATGACTATTAGTTACAATAAAACTTGGGAAGTAATGAATAGTCTTGAAGAATCATTCAATCGTATTATTACTATTAGTCAATTGACTGAGGATTTAGTAGAAGCAGTCAACAATGATGATAGGCAATCAATTATTGATTTGTCTCATGCTCTTAATGCTTATATTCCTGTCTATATTAGTCAGTATGATAAAGCATCAAAACGTGCTTGGAACAATACTGTAGGAGAGGTTCGTAAGATAGATAATCCATATCATGTAAATGATGATGACCTGATATTAGAAGATGTTAAATCTCAGGAAAATGAAGCATGTTTTGAAGCATTATCACGTTATAATAACTTAAACTTATCTCAGGAGTAACTAATGACATTGCCTTCCAATAAAAAAATTATCAAACAAGAAGTTGATTCAATTCAAAATGCTGTTGAGGAGGTAGACATTAGAGCAATTCATCCTGATAAGTTAGAAACATTTGCTGCCCACCTTGTTAATAAATTAAAAAATGAGCATTCATCACAAACTTGAGAATATTGAACCACCTGATATTGATGATTTTCTAGCAGAATGTCAATCCAAAGCAGATGAACTAGGTGTAACACTTGAATACTATCTTGAAGAGTTCTTATGAATGAAGAGGAAAAACTATTGATTGCTATTCATCAGGTGGATAATTTAGTCACTTTGTTAGATGGTAATGAGTATCAAAATTTCATTTACTCTAAATTATCCTCTATCAAGTATGAACTAGAAAGACAGTTGACTAATTTAGTTATTTCTACTAAAATCAAAAAGTAATTCTTAAGGACTAATGGCAAAGTTTTTGTATGTTGTAGACCACTTCATTGGGTTTCCAAGAAGTGAGTATGGTGGAATCTGGAATGTAATTGCTGAAAGTGATGAGCAATGCTTTGACATTATTGTCTCAGAAGATGATGAATTAAATCTTGGTTACTATGGTAAATTGAGGGAGAACATTCAAAATTCTTCTAAATATCAACTGTTACAAGATGATATTCATACTAAAGTAGTGTCATCCTTTATTACATAAAAATATGTCAGAACCCAGACAAAAAGATCCTTCAGATCCACTTTATGATCCTAATGATAAGTATTCAGAGTACAAAGTAGATCTTCATTGTAATGAGACTCACACTCCTGATGAGTGGGATCCTACAACAGAAGGTAAGATTGCAGATCCAGCAGAAAGACACAAAGATAAAGTGTTAGATAAATTCTGTGATGATCATCCTGGTTCACCTATGTGTAAAGTGTTTGATGACTGATAAACATAAAGCAGCACTTGGTCTTATGATTGAAAGTGTACTAAAACCTGATTCAAAACTACGTGGTTGTGCTCATAATCAATCATGTTACAATGAGTTGATGGAATGGCGTCAAAAAATGCTGGATATGCTTTACGGTTATGAAAAAGAAAGTTAAATTATCCTATTACCAGACTGATAAAGTATTTGGTAAGTATGACGTTATGTTTCCTCAAACAGATGAGGAGAAGAGTAATGTGGTAGAATTTGATGGAGATGTAGAACTGAAAGAGTATTTCAATCAGTTTGTGCATTGGTTGACTGAGGTTGGTTTCAATAAAACTGAAATTCATACTCAAATTACTCGTTATTGTCATTATCAAGATGAAATTACCTCATGATGCTCCAGAAGGATTTGAATATTGGATTGATGATCATAATAAGACAATCAAAAGGATTTGGATACGCAATCTAAGTCAGTTCTCATATACTACTGAAAACCCTAGTAGTATATGGGGATTTTATAATACAAAGAAAGAAGAATTTATTGCTCCTATCAACTCTAAGAAACCAGGTAAAGTTGTTGACATCAGAGATACCAGTCCTTATAGTGCAATGAAAAAGAACATTAATCCTTTAATGGCAGCATTCTTATGAGTACATATATTCCAAAACTCCATGACTATGTGATATGGACACGTAGCACTGGCACTATAAATCAAGGTTGGGTCTATTTTGTTGATGAAGATTATATTACTATTGAAACAGCAGTTAGAGATAAACCCAATTGTCAATACACAATAAATGAAAAGCATAAAAAGATTCACACTCTAGTATTGTGCCACAAAGTGTATTGGAATCAGTTAAAATATTTGAAAGAAAGGTCAGACCATTATGATGAAATGCATTAAACCATCAGATTCAAGATACTTTGAAACTTACTGCGATAAGTTATATGATAGGCATACATATAATATAATATTCTCAAATGGTCAGTCTGAGAATTATGATTCATGGGAAGAAGTGCAAGTAAAATGGTTTCAAACACCCACACAATTCTTATCACATGTTGATATCCTTGACATAAACAAGGGTTTCATGCTATAACTTTACAACTAGAGAATTTCAAATGAAAAAGATTATCCTTACATCACTGCTAGCATTGTCATTAGGTGGAGCAACAGTAGAAGCAAAACCCACAAAGGGTTACAACACTATGGATTCTATGGGTTGTATGTTATTGCGTGAATGTACTGATGCTGTTTATGAAGTCAATAATATTTTAGACATTTCTTCAGAATATAATAACACTGAAGAATTTACTCCAGTTACGAATGAGTTTAACAATATACTTGTGTCATTGAACCAAGTGGATGTGAAAGTATATCTTGCTGATGAGAAATATTTTCCACCTGGTCATAGAGGAGTTTATCACACAGTATCTAATAACTTCTTCCTTAATAAAAAATACATGGGAGAACCTAATGTATTGATGCAAGTTATGCGTCATGAAGGATGGCACGCTGCACAAGATTGTATGGCAGGAACTATTGATAATAGTTTGATTGCTATTATTAAACCAGAGGATGAAGTTCCTATGATCTGGCGTGTGATGGCAGAACGTACATATCCAAAGTCTGCTGTACCTTGGGAAGCAGAAGCAGGTTGGGCAGGTAGAACTGAAAATATGACTATGGATGCTCTTTCTGCATGTGCTAAGGGTTCTATGTGGACAGAGTATGAACCAACTCCTTTGACACGTAAGTATCTGGTAGACTTTGGATATATTAAAGAGTAATGTTTCCAATATTTGTTGAAGAACCAAATACATGGGAAAGAGTGAGAGTTCCTGACACTATTGTGAAAGAGTGTTCAGAAATTATGAAATTCAATCCATATAATGATAAATCAACTGAGGAATTGAGACTAATTGATTGTTATTACCATAGAATGGGATACTATGGTGAACCACCAATTTTGTCAGTATTTGAATGATGTGGAGATTATGGGCAAAGGCATTAGGTCAAAAAGAGGGAAGAAATCATAAAGAGGCAGATAAAATTGCCATCATTAGATCTCTTATTATGTTGCAGTTGGTGATAACAAATATGTTTATTATATCAGGGAATGTTAAAAATCTATTTTTTGATACTAAATATACTGATTGTCCAATCACCCAACTGTCCATTACCCCTTGACTATGTGGAGCATATGCTCTATCATGGTTAAGTAACCAACAGGAGTGCTTCCAATGACCTTCACTGCGTATCCTCAAAAGTCAAAGTTTAGAGTTACATTAGAGATTGATGCTATGGACGATTTCAATCCACACAACATTGACTGGGAAAAAGTTTTAGATGTTCAAGGTAATGAAAACGTCACTGCTTATGTTGAGGATTTAAGCACTCCTGATGATTTCTTTGCCTAAATTAGTTAATGGTGATGGATAATAAATACTATTACGATTTAATATCTCCACCATGGCATTTTATATCCAAAAACCAGAAATCATCACTCCTACCAAGACAGTTTATTATACTGGTGGAAATACATGGAGTGATGATTACTCACTTAAAATGAACTTCAATGAGAAATCAGTGGCAGATGCTACTATTGTCAATCCTAATGGAACAAATGGTGGATTTGCTGGCGCTACTGTAGTATCAGAATGAAAACATTTCAACAATTTAATGAGGACATTTCTCCTCAAAGAAATCTTTTAAATAATCCTAATCTTGATGCTGAACGCAGACAGAGAAAGCAAAAGATTAAGTCACAAAATCAATCACACCAAAAAACTACCACTAACATGGAAGAGGTAGAGGTTGAAGAGGTGTATGATCCAGAGATTCAAGGTAGATCTCAGATCAAACAAACTGGTGCTGATGGCAGAAAAGAACCTAAAAGAGATACTGCTAGTAGACGTAGACCTGGTGTAAAACCTAGAGTAAAGGCGACTGGTGGTGGTCAGTCTTCTTCTGTTGGTGAATATAAGACTAGAAAGGATGTAGGTAAGACAATAGCAAAGTCTGATACTGTTAGTCAACCAGAGAAAGAACGTGGTAGTTCTGAGGTTAAACAATCCTATGCTGATAAAGTAAAGGCAGAGAGAAAAGCAGCAGCACAAGCAAGAGCAGCAGCACGTAAATCTGGTGGTGAAGTAACTAAAACTAAAACATCTTCAAAGGATGCTGAGAATCAAGCATCAAAACTATTGAAGAAAAAGAGTGAGAAGAAAGTTGACCCTGGTTATAAACCAAGGGAAGCATCAGGATATACCAGACCTGAGAGAATGAAGATTACAAGAGCAGGTGAACGTGAACTAAAAGGTATCATGAAAGACCAAGAAACTGAGAAATATAAGAAAGCAACTGGTCAAAATCCTGATAAGAAAGGTAAGTCTAAGATTTTGGGCAGGGTATATAAGAGGATGTCAACATGAAATCTTTTAGCAACTTTATCCAAGAAGCAAGAACTGCTGATGAAATAGCAGCAGATTCTAGACAACAGACTGCTGAAAGGCAATCTGAAGATAGAAATAGATTGCGAGCAAAAAGAGATGCAATCAATGCAAAAGCAAGTGAAAGAGTTGGTGGTAGTGTAGACCACAATGAAGAAACTGTTCTAGAATATGCTGGTCAAGCAATCAGCAATACCACAGCAGGTGGTAGTTCTGGAACCAGAGATGACATGGAGACAAAGAAACCACAACCATCATTACTTGCTAAGATTAGAGGCAAACAGAATGCTAAGAAAGCATCCAATAGTGTTGCTAAACAAGCAGGTCAATCTGTAAAGAATGCCACTGATAATACAGCAGGTACAGGTTCACAAAGAAAACCACAACCTTATAGACAAGCAAATAAAACTGCCTCTGACAAACCTGAAAAAGGTGGAGCAATCACCAAAACTGGTGATAACAAATCAACAACAATTGCTGCTAAGAAACCTATTGCTCAACCTGTCCAAAAAGCAAAGGTCAGTGTTCAAAAACCATACAGACCACAGATAGGAACAGCACAGAGACCTGACCTTGCTGGTGCTAAACCAAGACCACAGATTTCTGCTGCACCACAACCCAAACAGTTGTCCCCTAGTAGTGCTCAGAAACTACCTGCAAATGCTCAGAGGAAAGCATTACCTCAGGCAAGGAGTTAAAGTTAGTAACCTCTAAAGGTCTCCTATAATATAGAAAATGATTTATTATGACCATTCACAAAGCACATGGTGTTTGGACTGATTCTAGAGGCAGACGCCATAAGTTTAAGATTGATTCTGATTATGCTGAATATGGTTTGATTAGAGAACTTGTAGCAGCACAATATCCTTGTGATGAAGATGATGTGGTTGTGTATGGTATCAATGGGGATGCAGCAGGTTATAGGACTTATGCTGAAAATAATGCTAATCGTGCAGAGTATAGACCACAAGAAATCACTAACTCCCAATCTACAGAGGTAACTTCTGGCAATATTGGGATGGAAAGTGTTGGTAATGCTGTTGGAAGTGTTGCTAATAGTGATAATGGAGGTGTTCAAGTATTTGGATTACTTTTCTTAGGATTTCTCTGCTTTATTATCTACATGTCTGCTCCTGTGATTGCATTTGTGGGTGCTGGTGGATTAGCATTCAAAGTAACTAAGAATCGCACTCATGGGTTGCAATGGTTCAAGAGAACTGGTATAATACTATTAACAACTGGTCTTGCCTCAATGATAAGTTTTCATGGCACACTTGCTGCTAAAGATGCAGTTGAGGTCTGGTGGAATAATATTGAAACAGAGCAAGTATCATATGAATAAAGTTAGTAACCTCTAAAAGTCCCCTATAT
>JACLAB010004328.1_pt1 | contig 27933 bp, 15 predicted proteins | sample 8027921 | NCBI WGS metagenome assembly JACLAB01 (sample SAMN15725117, study PRJNA655200) | protist metagenome | isolation source: fluorescence activated cell sorting (FACS) single amplified genomes of... | place: USA: West Boothbay Harbor, Gulf of Maine | collected 2000-07-19 | reverse complement strand
ATCTTCTAACACTACCTCATCGTTTCCACTTATTGGCTGCCATGCCCCGCCAGAAATAGCAATACCAGACATATTTTTGGTGTGAAGCCCTCGAAGTATAGCAGTACCATTATATGTGTTTGCCACTATACTTAACTGCTTGTGAGAAATTCGCTTTGAGATACAGTTACCGTTTCCACGTCCAATTGTTTGGGGCCCACCAGTCAGATAAATTTCAGATTTGTCCGGACCAATTAAGTAACACTTGTATCGAACTTGCTTATTTGCACCAGCGTCACTGAAAGACTTTTTTGAGGAAGCATGACGATTGAAGCCGGCTTCTGTGAGGTCTCTACTCATATGTAAAGCGAGAGAATTTAGTTTCACAATATCGCGTTGCAGGAGCTGCAAAAATTCCTTTATTGATACGTTGGGAAGGACTTGTAAATCATCGTGATTGAACGGCACACCTACTGTCTCGAGATTCAAAATCATGTGCTCCAAGTGCTGCCTTTCACCGTCATCTTCTATTTTGTCATTTTTGAAAGAATCGTAAATGAAAGCTCCTATAATGTCTACTACTGTTGTAGCAACCGAAACCATGATGAAACACGACATTAGAGCCATCATTGTGGTATAAAAATCAGCTTTCCCAAGCAGACCATTAGATCTGAATTCGATTTCGACCCCTCGAAATTCCAAGATTGTGCCACTCGAAGTAACATCGTCTGGCTCCCCAGAAAAATGTACTGTTTCCACAGTGTTCACAAGATATCCTTTACTGCTGGATGAAACTGAGACATCTGCGAGAATACGATAATCAAAAGGTTGTAAACTAGACATGGGACGAAAATTACTGAAAGTCCAATCAATACTGAGTCGTATTCCGGTCAGTCGATAAAGCGGGAACGGTGGAACAAAAGAATCAGTTCGTACCACTAACTCGTTTCTATCATCCAGTTTCACTCCTGCGAGCTCAAGTAGTTCGTCAACACTAAAAGACGGGTACCTCTCACTAACAACAGCAGATTCCGAGTCGACGGTGAGTATGGTATTCGTCTGATTATCTTTGATATAGATTAAAGAGGGAGCACTTGTAAACCAACTTGTATCTAGAGTGGTCTTGAACTGAAATGTAACGTTTTCAGGATTTGTGGCAAAATAGTTCTTTGATGTATCATATTGTGGCAAAGTGGAGCACAATTCCGTGCTGGTGTTGCACTCTCGCTGAAAGTTTGTCTCCTTTACGTGTGTACCCACAAATATAGAATTTGCAGAAACACTCACTATTTCAGAAGTACTGAAGTTCTTGCAAATATTATCGTGGAAAGAATCCATAAAAGGTGGATCACCGGCATAATCCGTGATAGTTTTGTTACAGTATGTTGACGCCGCCTGATTAAAATCAAGCATTCTTTTTGTATCGGAAACATCAGTAGAGATGTACATTCCAGGTGTTTCTAGTAGCATATAAGTGTGACCACCAATCATAGAAACTCCCGCATAGACTAAAATCAAAGCCATTAAAGACTTATGTACATATGCTAAACGCTTGTCACTTATTTTAACCACTTTTAGAGTACGATAAGAAAACATGTCGTCCCACAACTCTCGAAAGCCCTCTCGAAGTCCTTTAAATGAAACTACATCAGAAAACTATACAGAATTTATTTCTAAAGTTGAACGCACCCATTTTTCGAAAGGATTTTTTGCAATATAGATACACCCCGTTCCGAAAATGAGAACGAAGTACACTTTCTAGCCTAGATCAGCCAACGATGTGAGTAAAGTATAAACATTTTTTTATATCGTGATTAAACAAACAACTTGAACGACAGTCACTCATTCAAGTACCTGATTTAAAGCAACTTACAGCTGAAAAACAAAATATATAGTGTTGTGGTTCCTCCTTTCAAGAATTCCTTTTTTTTTTCCCCTCTTTCTGTCTTTTCTTTTTTTCTCTTTTTTTCCATACATATGCCACCTTTTTTTTCACTTTGTAACATGTTAAATTTTTCAGGGGTGATTAACGGTTCAGAGCGGTCAAAGAAAATAAGGAATAAAAACGAACACCACTGGTACAACTCTTCATCGAAAAATAAGCTTGGACAGATGGACACATTTCAGACCATCATGACCATATAGTTGCACTTGCTTTGCAAAAAAAAAGACTTCAACACTTCGAGATGTTTTGAACTATTTTTTAAGTATGCTCATACCGTTGAACTGTTTTCAATCGAACTCGAATAGTTGAGCACTTTGCATATTTGAGCACAGATGAAGTATTTGATGGAGTTTATGCGAGTCGTACGGTCACCCCCATAGGCTACTACTTGAAGGGAGAAAATTGCGCAAAAAAATCGGAAAGTATCGTTTGATCTTGGACCAGGAAGTGGCTATTGTTCAATATATTTCTTCAACTTTCAATTTATAGCAGTAGTATAGTCCAAAATACACAACGAGCACAAGATAAGAAGATATTGACTTTATCAGGATTCAATACTCTATCGAAACTAAAATATTTTTCCACCCGCAATCAAACTAGTGCATCTACTAAAGTTGCTCGAAGATCCACTATATTTGAATTACTTTCTTTGATTTTCAGAATACTTTCTATAACCTAATTCATACGAAAGCGTAAATTAGTACAGTTGCAAAAGTTAGAGGTATGATTTTACCTGAAGTTCTGTAGAGGTAGTGTCTAGACCACAAAAAGCAGACCAATCATTGGCAATGAGTCCCGATGAAATTACTGTGCTTCCTCGATTCACCGTCCCAGATACTAGAGGTACCTATATATATATTTAGTGCTTCTACATCAAATTTTTCATTTCGAACTCACTTGGAGTATTGCAGACAACTCGTCCAACTCTTGAATTGAAGCTAGAGGATGAATAATACCACCTTGATTCGAAAATCTACAGTAACTTCCTATCAAAACATTCCCGGCAATACTCTATAAATGGTAAATGATCTTTGCCGAGCCATAAGTATTTATGAACAAGTACCTGACGGAAAACTTCCACTCCCAGGACATCTGCAATTATCTCCTCAGTCTCTTGATCAAGATCTGGATGAATTAAAGCAACATAATCATTACACGCAATGCAATTTCCCAAAGCTACAATGGTAAAGTTTAATTTGTAAGGTAGAATGTGAATGGATGTTCGTCTTACCCGATAGTCTTTCCTCCGTGCGTTGAAGAATCACTTCGTCCGGCAGCGAATTCCTTATATGTGCAGCCTCTGAATGATATTAAAATGATTGGCACATAATAGAGAATTAGTACAGAGAGTAAAACACAATCGTTGCAAAAATAGAGCAAATGCAGAAACAGGAAAAGAGTTTGATAAAGTAATTTTTTGATGTAATTGACTGATTTCTTCAGCCGTGAAGCTGATCAGAGAAAGTACCTTGATCTGTAACTGAATTTGGAAGCAATAGCCCATTTTTGTTACCTTGAAAAATGTCAGTGGCGGGATTTCTTTTTGTAAAATGCAAACTTTACCCACTGTCATCCTCCCAACTAGCCTAGTTCCAGCAATACTAGCTTTCACAGTAGGAAATTTGGGTGGCAGTTCATTTTCAAATACACTTCAAGCAAATTAGAGTAAAAATCGAATAAGTAGCTACGAACCTGTAGAAATTCTCAGAACCACCAAATGCAGTTAAGCAGTAGGTGTTCGTCAAATTCGCAAAAACTCCAATTTCGTTGCTAAGTTCTTGTACTAAGTTTGCAAACATTTTGTGAGAAGGGATTACCTGTTTTCAAATTGATGTCGAGTCGCCATGTACAATATTGTACAAGTAAGATTTTCGCTTTATATATAGCAATTTTTTTCGATAAGGTGACAGTTGACACAGAACAAAGCAGCAAAAGAATTTTTTGTTGTAAAGTTCCAGTTTTCCTTTGATTTCTCTCGCTTCACACAAACAGTCAAAATTTAGAATGTATTTTTTTCTGAATTGCTGCTCTTATTTTAATTAACTTCTTTTGGTGTTCACACAGTGTCATTTTTTTTTATTTTTCGAGATATTTTTCGAATGAAAAAGCCACAAACACCGTGTACTCAGTTACAAAGAACAAAGAAAAGGAACGTTTTGTTTCACACAACTCATTTTTCTCTTCGCTTCGGTGGACACAGTTCGCGAAATGAGGTGCTATTGCATTGAGAAGCTCTGAATAGACGCATATAGTTAAGTTGTTGTGACTCCGTATGTTACTTCTCAAGGTGAAACCTCGAAATGTTAAGTTATTTCAGTTTGTGAAATTGCTTGCGGGATACTTTTACAGGCATATATTTCTTGAAAATTGAGAGTACAAGAAGGATAAGAATGTACTTCGACTTATCCTTAAGATGGAGCGAACAACTTTCGATTTAAGCTTAACACTTCTGTATTCTTCAGCTAGTTACTATGTTAATTAGTAGAAAAAGGTTCAGCTAGAATTATTGCTTCTAGATTCAGGTAGAGAGGAATGTCTTACCAGCCTTCAAAATATTTCGATCAGCGTTATCGATACTTCATGAACTATGGGCTTGGAATAAAGCTGGATGAGGAAGCTTGGTTTTCTGTTACACCAGAAGCAATTTCCGAACACCAGGCTAGACGTTGCTTAGTTTTGTTTCCGGTGTGCCAAAATGGAAGATGTTTGGTTTTAGATGCCTTTTGTGGTATCGGCGGAAATTCAATATCTTTTGCAAGGAGTGGATATTTGGTAGTTGCTTGCGATTTGGATCGTACAAAAGTACGTAAGGTAGGCTTCAGTCTATGAACTATAAAAAATCACTGACTTTTACTATTCCTCAAATTTCGACAATAAAATTCGGCACGAGAAAACTCTCAAATATATGGAGTAGAAGAGAGAATCATTTTTATTTGCTGTGATATTTTTCAACATCTAAAAAATTTTAGGATAGATGTCATATTTCTATCTCCTCCTTGGGGGGGTCCACAATATCTTAAGAGTTTATTTTGCCTTGAGTCTATGCTCGTCAGCGGTGTAAACGGAATTGAACTCCTCCTTCAGGCTCTAGAAGTGTCTGAGAATGTAATTTATTTTCTGCCAAAGAATACCAACATTGTTCCTCTCTACAGCATACTTAAATGTAATTGGGAAGTAAGCTATATGTATGCAATATGACTTATGAGTGTATAATTTCATTGTTGTATAGGTAGAGCTGAACTATTTGAACAGGAAGTTGAAATCTTTAACTTTATACTTCGGATTATTAGCTTCAAAATAGTTGAAGTAATTTTATGTAAGTGAGAAAGAAGGTATTTTTGAAAATAAAGGCAAACTTTAACGAGAGACCTATATCTATTGTGCACAAATTCGGCAATTCTCATAAACTTCAAACACACCCCCGCATAAACTTCAAACACATTTTTGATTTAAAGTTTCAGTTACCCCCATCAATCAATTTTTTGAAGTTGTCTCCGATTTTTTTAAGACCTTCTGCTGCTTCCTGGGCAGGCATCCGCGTTTCTTCCTCCGGTGGAATAACGTAAACATCCTTTTCTGAAGGTTTAAACATAGAGTTGGGATTCTCTTTGTCCAAGACACTAAATCCATACTCAAGTTCTCTCGCACTTTTCAACATTGGCATTTTTCTGACCATTTCTTCCAACTGAACCTGCTCTTTGTATAAAGCCTGGCCAATATTGTTTGTCAGTGATTTCAGAGCCATCTGCAAGAAAGTATAAGAAAAATGATAATAGGAAAGAGAAGAAAATACATCTTTCGACAAGTTACTGTCTAAACCTTTCACTAAAGTATTAGCAGTAGAACCTCCCGTGACTACGTTGAGAGGAAACCACGTTTTCAATCCTTTTTTCGACCGGACATAAATTACAAATTGTTCATTATCTGGATCAATCGGCGGTAAAAATTGTTCTCTGCATTTGCATAAAGTCATTCTTTCGAAAGTTTAAGTCAAAATTATTCTTACACAGAACCTCCTTGCTTTGGGTTCGAACCTCTTCGATTTTGTTGCTTTCCTTTTGCGAATACCTGACAAAAATATCATATATGAAATTCAATGAATCAAAGGTGACGACAGAACCTGAAAGTGAATACGCTTCGAAGTTGTTTTGGGCTGCATCAGGCATGTTTCGAAGCGTCTGGGAGAGAAAGAGCGCGCGTGCATAGTGCTGACTTGGTACATTGTGCTCTGGTAAGTATTGTTTTTGGAGGAGTACAACGTATGATATTACGTGCAGTCTCACCAACGCAATGAAGCAAGCTTATGAGTATTTGTACAAGCTTATGAGCACGACACTCGTACAAATTCGAGAAATTTTTTGGAGTTTGGAAGTTTGCCATTATATGTTAATATCAGAAAACCCAACTCCCAGACTGACTTCTCGACAAAAAGTCTCCTCCCTCCAGGTCGTCACGGACTTTGCTTTCAATCGAGGAAAAAGTCCTTCTCCTTTTTACGAAAAAAAAGGAACCTGAAGCCTCGAAAACGAACGTACAAGAGATTAGATTTGCTTTCGCACACTCTCACTGATTTATCGATGCAGTAAAGTCAGAAGATTGCATATCTTTTCCTCCGGAATGTTACGACGATTTCCTTTTCGGCTCATGGATCTCATCCATTATTTTGATATTGTTCTCGCAGATGCTCGTCCAACTCACATTATTATCCATACGATCATCTTTGCCTTTTTGTTCATTTCAATTTCCGAGATATACATTTCAACCGTGCACTCTATTCGAATACAAGGATATCGAAAGTTTTTCATAACGAAATTTAAGTGCTTCCCTTTCGTAAAATACTTCATCAGTGTAGCAAAAGCGAAAACAATTCAAAAGATTCAAGATGACTTTCAGATGAAAAAAAGAAGAAACCTGGAGAAGTTGAAGCGTTTACCGCGTTCTGGGCTTACAAGGAGTGAAATCATGGAACAAGCTCAAGTTCGAAGGAGTTGGGATACTTCCTGGGAAGCTGGAAACTCAAAAATGTCTGGTACAGTCTACGTGTCAAATCGCGAAAATTTCGAAATTTGCAACAGTATATACTCCGTTTTTGCCCACACCAATCCATTACACGGAGATTCCTTCCCTTCTGTTTGTCGCATGGAAGCAGAAGTTATTGCTATGACGATAGATTTAATGGGTGGAGGTTCGAATGGATCGTGCTCAGTTTGTGGAACAATGACATCAGGTGGGACAGAGAGTATATTAACCGCTATACGTGCAACTCGTAACTATATGAGAGAGAAAAAGGGAATTTTAAGACCAGAAATGTAAGTTTGAATTTAGATCTAAATACGATAGCTTATCAACCTTTTCAGGATTGCAGCCACGTCTGCGCACGCAGCAATATACAAAGCTGCCGAATATTTCAATATTGATTTGATATGCATTGGGGTGGACACTTCAGGTAGAATGAGGGTTTCTGAAGTATTGAAAGCCATAACGAAAAACACTATTCTAATTTACGCTTCTGCACCGAGTTATCCACATGGTACAATTGATCCTATCGAGGAGTTAGCAAGGATAGCCTTGAGGTACAGTTTGTGTCTCCACGTAGATGCCTGCCTAGGTGGTTTTGTTCTCCCTTTCGCTCGGCACTTAAAATCTATAAGTATCCCCAACTTTGATTTTAAAATTGAAGGAGTTACTACTATAAGTGTAGATACACATAAATATGGCTGTGCACAAAAAGGCTCTTCGGTTCTTTTATACCATTCGAATAAACTTCGACAATATCAATACACCTCAGTTACGGATTGGTCAGGAGGCTTGTACATTTCGCCGTCTCAGCCTGGATCACGATCAGGAGGGTTAATAGCACAGACTTGGGCGGCTTTGTTATATAACGGCTACAATGGATATCAGAGCGCAGCTCATAAAATTTTGCTTGCATCAAAATATTTTCGAGAACAAATAAGTAATATACCTGGGTTAGAGCTTTTAGGAGCTGATGTCACCATGGTTGTTGCCTGGGCTGCAAAAAATCCAAAACTTAATATTTATATGATAAATGATATCCTCAGCAGTATGGGATGGGAGCTATCTGTTCTTCATGCACCGCCAGCTTTGCATCTGTGTATAACCTCAGCCAATATTGGTTCCTTGCCAAGCTTAATAGCAGATCTTCGTGCTTCGGTAGCCGATTCTTTCGAGCATCAAAATAATTCTAGTTCTGGCATGGCACCAATATATGGCTTGGGAAATGCTCTTCCTGATCGCAATCTCGTTGGCGAAATGTTGAAGGAAATACAAGATGTTATTTTGCACAATTCATAAGAATGAAATTCATATTTTGTTGATAGTATATATCGAATTGTCAGGGGTGTTTTCTATAACGAGTATTTGAAATCTTCGTACCCGTCCGCTAGGTTTTATTTGATAGAGAAGAAAAGCGAGAGAGATCATGCTATGTATTTAGATAAAAATATTATTTTAAATACAAACTTGAGGTAGATAACCAATATTGATCACGTTGCATCGTGCTCTACGTTCGGGTACATGGAGTCTGTCTTGCTAAAGTTTACTTCCATCTTACTTTTATTCAACTCTTCGCCTGCATTGCCTGAATCCCTCCTGGTCTCTAACTTTTGAGGTCTGAACATTTGTTCCTGTGCCTTGTTTACACCTTGAGAAGACTCAAAATCGTTCGCTTGCAATTCTGCATTGTGGTCCACTCGTTTTTCTTCCATAAATATACCGCCACCAGCAACATCAGGATCCTCATCCTCTGCTATATCATTAAGTTTATATGAGTCTTGAGGAACCTGATGATATGGTACGGAAGGTCTAAATGGAATTTTGGTTAGATTTTCAAGCACACGATTTCTAATGCCATCAAGATAATCTCGTGTATTTTGATTCTCCATATTACTTGGTGTAATATGTAATGTGTTAGTTGGGCCAAAATACTCGGAATAATCGTTCGGTGGAAGAATTTCATCGAGCTCCCTTTTGAGTAAACAGCCAGTTTCATAAACCCAGCATCTCGCAACGTTCCGTATTGTGTACCCTCCCCCACCTAAAACAAGTAAAGGTATATCAAAACTTTGCATAAACTTCAAGCACTCTGCATGCCCACGAATAGAAAGGTTAAAACAGCCAAGTCTGTCGCCAGAAAGAGAGTCAGCTCCAGACTGGAAAACTATGGCTTCTGGTTGGTACATTTCCATCACTTTATTCATTATTGGCTTGAACAAGTATTCATATGCTTCGTCATCTATCCCATCCTTGAGAGGAACATTTACACTGTAATATTTACCGCGATGCTGGCCGATATCCTGCAAATGGCCGGTTCCAGGGAAATATTCCCCAAATTTATGAAAGGAGACTGTCATAACTCTATCTGTTGTATAAAAGGCTTCTTCGACACCATCCCCATGGTGAATATCGATATCCAAATACAAAATTCTGGAATGAACTTTCAATAACTCGAGAATAGCGAGAACGATATCGTTGACATAGCAAAATCCGCTGGCCTCAGATTTTTTTGCATGATGAAGTCCTCCAGCCCAGTTCACAACAGTATCCGAAACTTTGTGATTCAATCTGACAGCTCCCCCTACAGACCCACCCGTGTATATCTGAGTAAAATTAAATAATCCGTCAAAAACAGGACAGTCTTCGGCAACGTTAAAACGCTTCAATTGTCTCATATGTTCATGTTGATTATCGGGTGTGATAAGTCTTAAAAATTCTATATATTCATCACTGTGAAACTGTGTCATGTCTTCTGCACTTGCCAAAGCAGGTCTGAATATCTGACAAACGATCGATTATGAACACGTGCAAGAAAGATATTTAAGTGCCTCACCTCCATTTCTTTATGCAAACCGTAATGCATTAATAAGTTATGTGTCATCCGAACCCGATGTGGTTTCATAGGATGACCCTGGTTTAAACTTTTTAGAAAATTGAACGGAAGGTGAGAAAACCGTCACCTGTCCGTAGTAAAAGTTCCCAACTTCCGGATCGTAAAAATACGAAATTTTATTCTTCATTCTGGATCAGCTTTGATATAGCCGCGTGCCGAGCGTAGGTTGTTCGAAGAAGAAGAAGATGTATAAACGACAATTGGACTTTTGCACTGTCTCACTTTCACTTCTAAGTCTTACCGAAGAGTTCTGAGATTGAAACAGAAATTTGAAGCCCGTACGTGAAGATGAAAACGTGAAAATGAAAACGTGAAAATGAAAACGTGAAAAGTGAAAACGACAAACGTGAAAACCCGAAAGCCAAAAATTTCCAGTCGATATCTAGCATCATATTTATCCCGAACAAGCCCACCCCACCCAGAGCAAAATTATTTGAAAAAAAAAAAACAAAATAAAAAAAAAGTGTTACGCGTAAAAAAAAGAGAACGTGCCAACAACGAAAGTTACGCCACATACACAAACACTCCCTCCACTTTTGGTATTCAAGCATGGCAGAACTATTCTTTACAAATATCATACCATTGTAGAAGCGAACATCTTGAATTTTATTGAATTTTAGTGATTTGGAGAGTACTGTGACGGAAACTGGAGAAAGTTGGAGGCGAAACTAATAACAAACTAATTTACTCCTCCCGATGTAATTTGAGCTCAAACTGAAGGAAATATTATCCGCCCTCAACAAGCTAAAACGTGGTGTAATCGTAAATTAAGTTGATACATTCAGTTTCCTATCAGGCTGAAAGGTTTGATAGGCAAATGAAATGCCATTACTTCACAGAGAATTTTATCACTCTTGCAGCTGCGAATTTCGAAAATATTTTGGGCGAGCCTTGGTTTCCTTCGAGTAGAGATCAGAACATCCACTTGGGAAGAAGTAATACATCAACATCCAAGGACAAAAATCAAATATACACGAAGCATTATAAAGAATTGGTGAGGAAAAGTAAGACGCAACTATCCTTTCTTACTGATACTTTGGTACCACATGATCATATGTTCATTGTGCATATAAACTCCAATTTTCTCAAATTTTATGGGCAAATGCGACCTATTTTTTTTTCGTTACTGTACAGAAAGAGTGAAAGAATAAGATATCATAGTCATTCATACATTTGCAAATATTTTAACTCGTGTTCAAAACGAAGCGGGCAAGAGTATGTGATGATTTGTGATATCAGTTCTCGTGAGAGTTTAGAGTTAGTTACAACTTTTTCTGGATCCTATATTTCATCTGTTTCTTGCCATGATTTATGTTTAGGTGGCTCGTTTGAACACTTCAAAGCCTCTCTTTTGGAACAGCTTGGAAAAATGGTGAGAAATGAAGCCGTCCTGTATTTAAGGAATCTGGACATACTTGAAAGTAGTTTCCAAGGAATACAACTTGACGAGATAGGAGAAATTTTTCACAAGTCTCTCGCAACATTTTTTAGACCCTATGATTCTACCTTAAATAATGAACCTTCGTTAGTAGTTCTAACTGATTCGCAAAGCCACGGAGGAAGTAAGGTATTGAACTCAGGTTCACGGGTTGTAGATTTGTTATCCTTCAAGTATAATATTATGATGTCATGTTTGTCTACAAAAAAAAAAATCTACGAGGAGTCAGAGTACAGATGTATTGGTTCCAATAAAATACAAAAAAATGAATTGATAAGTACTGAGATTGCTCGAAGATTTCAAAATATGAATAAAAATTTTATGACATGGAATCCAACTGAAGTAAACAGAATGAATACTTTCCCTGAACTTCATTATAATTCAAAGGCGTTAATAGAAAAAAAGGTCCAGAAAAAGTATAGGAAAAGTCAAATATCAAAATTTACGACAAAGAATTGGACGGATGTGGGTGGTCTAGACTCGATTAAAATAAAGTTGAAAAATATGCTGAATTTCTCAGTAAAATATCAAAAGCTTATTCCGTGCACGGGTTCAAGGAAAAAAGGTATTTTACTTTATGGACCTCCAGGGACTGGCAAGACGTTGATTGCGAGAGTCATTGCCTCGGAAGTTTCATCTCACTTTATTAATGTCAAGGGCCCTGAAATCATGGATATGTATGTTGGTGAAAGTGAAAAGCATATTAGGGAGATTTTTGAAGAGGCTAAGAAGTATCGGCCTTCCGTGATTTTCTTTGATGAGCTGGATGCTTTAGCACAGTCACGACCTTATTATAGTGAAAATATAAGTTCATCTACCAGAGTTGTTAGCCAACTTTTGACAGAAGTAGATGATCTAACAAAATACGACGATATCTTTACTATCGGAGCAACAAATAGACCAGATTTGATTGAGCCTGCACTTTTAAGACCAGGAAGATTTGAAACGCCGATCTTTATCGGAGTTGATTCATCAAAAGGCGGGCGTCAGAAACTGCTTAAAGCGCTTACGAAAGGATTTATTTTCAGTGATATGTTTACATTTGAAGTGCTATCGGAAAGAATATCTTATTTGTACACTGGTGCAGATATGTATGCAGTTTGTGTAGATGCCTGGTTGGAAGCAGCAAAGAGAACTTGTTTTAATGGCGCTGGAGAGGGGGTTGCTGCGGGTGAAATTAGAGTGAAAGAGAGCGATTTTAGAACAGCTCTTGAGGAAAATTCTCCCTCATTGAGAGATGAAGATCTTACTCGATACAGTGAAATTGAAAAATCTTTTAAGTAAAATAGTTTAGGGTATTTTGGCCTACAGCCGGCTTTCCTCTCCTCACACAAGTACACACAAGTAACTCACAAAAAATTAATAAAAAAGCTTCTATTGCGTCTTTTGGGCCTCCTCCTTCCTTGCTGTCGTCACTCTCCAAAAAAAGAAAGATAAAGTGATGAGTTTAACCCTTCACACTCCGAACGTAAGGGTTCGAATGAGTGAAAAGACTAGTAGTCTCGGTATTGCTAGAAGTCATCTTCGATCGCTGATTCCTTCAAAGGATCGCGCAATTACCGTAAAAAGTAAACACGTGTGTTTGAGCTCTTCTTCTTCTTCTTCTTCTTCGTCTTCCTCAGATTATGCGAATCTCGACCCTTCGGGTTTGCAAGGAAAAGCGTTAGAATTTCCGATCAAAGAAGATTTTCCTAGTCGCTCTGAGGTATTATCAAATATTCCGGAAGATTGCTTTCAAAAAGATACCGTAAAATCTATATTCTATGCTTTTCTATCAACCGGCATGACTTTGGGCTGTGGATTACTTGCTTATCTCAGCATTCCTGTAAACTTTTCATGGTGGCCAGTATGGTTGGCGTATGCCGCTGTAACGGGTACAATAGCCACGGGCTGTTGGGTGGTTGCGCATGAATGTGGACATAATGCATTTAGTGATAATAGAGTGATTCAGGATTTCTTTGGGTATATGTTACATTCAGTGCTGCTTGTCCCGTATTATTCCTGGCAACGTTCTCATGCGGTTCATCATAGTAGAACCAATCATTTAACCGAAGGGGAAACTCATGTACCATATGTCAAGGGAGAGAAGAAAGGAGACTTAAACATACAAGCGAGGCAAAAACTTGGAAGCAAACTCTTTGCATGTATGCAGCTGATAACCCATCTTATTTTTGGATGGCCAGCATATTTACTAACTGGGGCAACAGGCGGAAGTACACGTGGAATAACAAATCATTTTCTGCCATGGATTAACACAGGTAAGCTTGAGTTATTCCCTGGGAGCTGGAAAAAGAAGGTCCTATATTCCGATGTTGGGGTTCTCGTCGTACTTTTCCTCCTTGCACTATGGACTTATGCATCAAGCTTTAGCACTTTTGTGGCACTCTATTTAGGACCATATGTTTTTGTGAACATATGGTTAGTTTTGTACACATGGCTTCAGCACACTGATACTGATGTCCCGCATTTGGATGCACAAGAGTGGAGTTACATCAAGGGCGCATTCTTAACGATCGATAGACCATACGGTGCTGTATTTGATTTTTTACATCATCGAATCGGTAGTACTCATGTTGCACATCATGTTGAGTGCTCAATTCCTCATTATAAGGCTATGAAAGCAACTGAGGCACTAAAGAAGAAGTACCCAAACTTTTACTTGTTTGATCCTACTCCAATTTGGTCTGCTCTTTTGAGGGTAGCGACAAAATGTGTTGCAGTTGAAAAAAGAGGTGAAGGACGACAAACGTTGTGGACTTTCACAGAATGCTAAAAAGTGGAAGTTTTAGTGACTGGTTCAAACCGTTTATTTGCTTCATACTAGGTTCAGATTGTTAGAGTGTACTTTACAGCAATGAACTCGTACAACTATCAGTGAAAGCTATACGATTCCACTGAAACATCTCTCTTGATCCCTTCTTACTCTTGCGACACCATGAGCACACAGAGACAGTGAGAAACAGTCTTGCAAGGGTAGTTTTTTTTTCGATCCTCAAAAAAAGCATCCGATTTTTTTTTTGAGGATGTGTGAAGTGAAGGCATTCAGGAACCACCGAGAACAGCTGTCAGAGTGTCAGAGGCGACAACCTGACAACCGAACTGGGTAAACACGTAATCTCATGGTGCTTTTTTTCCTGCCAAATGGGATCTCTTTCGCTAGCTTTCACTGTTCTCGTATACTTTAAATCTCTATTCTCTAATACGCCGAAGTTCCAATCTTTCGTAGGTACGTGAAATTGTTGCTGTACCTCGTCAATAAAAGTATGATAACAAAGAAGTTATGAACTTAGCCACGCTCGCACGAATCACGCCTGGATACCGCGACACCAATATTTTTATCCGTGTACGAACGAGACCCCTTCGAAATTATCCTTTCTATTCCGCGCATACAAAAGGCATGGAAAGATATACTAGTTACGAGCATACCATGAATGCAAGCAGGCTGATTCGAGAATATAGATTAGACTCGTTAAAGAATGAGTATAGTGCAGCAAGAAAACTAAATTTAAAATTGCAAGCTCTTGGGAAAGATAAGAATAATTATGAAGTAGTATTTCTAACTTTTAAGAAACTCCTTGAGCATGAATCAATATCGCCAAATGCACATATGGTTACAACTGTTATAGCAGTAGCAGGAAAATACGGATTACTTGAAGAGGCAAGATATGCTTTTAATTGGAGCCGTTCGACAGATGCAGGAAGTGCAGCAAAACCAACTTCATACACGTATACTGCAATTATGCAGGCAATAGGACAGAACATTACTGGAGAGAGTTGGAAGGAAGCCTTTCAACTCTTCGACGAAATGCTTGAGCTCGGATTGACTCCGAATACTTTCACATATAGTGCGCTAATACGTACTGGGGTTCGCGGTGGTGAAAATGGTGCAAGACAGGTGAGTGGTACTTAAACTCTGTTCTCCTTTTTCATGAAATAGTCGAGTTTTCAAGATTTTTCATATTCTACTGATTATTTAATCTCTCTCTTCTTTAGGCCCTTTCCCTCATACCACACATGCAAGAGAAAGGAGTTGTGCCTGATTTGGCAGTTGCCAGTGCGCTCATAAGTGCTTTTGGAGCAGTAAAAAATGCTTCTGGAGTTCGTACGGCTGCTCGCTCAGCGCTAAGCCTCGGTAATGTTGATGGTAGACTTTTTGTTGAAATTATACGAGCCTACGTACTATGTGGCTTATACAAAGATGCTATTGAGATATTTGAATCACCTGGGTGCCCAAAAAATGTTCAAACTTGTACTGCAATCATGCAAGCACACGGTGAATTGGGATGTTGGAGAGCTGCTGAGAATATATACAAGAATATGAGAATTGATGGAGGATTTGGATTTTTACCGAACGCTCGAACACACACTACGATACTCAATATATACGAAAAATCATTCATGTGGGACAGAGCAGTTCTTCTCCTTCGCAAAATAGAGCATCTCAATATTATATCCAAATCTGAAGAATATTGTCTAAATGAAATACACTATAACGTTGTGTTGAGTGCATGTGGCAAGTGTGGACAGTGGTCAGTAGCTGAAGCATTATTTCATGCTATGCGTTCTCGAGGAATCAGGACTACGCGTGTTACCTTCAGCACTCTTATGGTTGCATATGGAAGAAGTGGAGAAACAGAGCGAGCACGACATTTATTTGCTCTTATGGAAAATGAACGTATACTTCCAGATGATTATTGTTTTGTGGGCCTTATTATTGGACATGCCAAAAGTAGAAACTTAAGATCTGCGCTTGAGATTAAACAGCTAATGTTGGCTTCGAATGTTAAAGAAACTGTGCATACATATAATGCATTAATATATGTTGCTGATGTCTGTGGTGAGTATGAAAAAGTGGTCGACCTGTATGAGACCATGTTAAGGAAAGGGATTCAACCAAACCTGTCTACTCAAGAACTTGTCGTGAATGTAGGAAAAAAGGGTGCAAAATTTTATGAAGAGACACAGCTAGCTGCCAGCGTAGCATCTGCTGCAGCCGGGATAGTAGGTGTCGTCGGTATGGCACTTGGTCGGTGGTAAGGGGAGAAAATGTAGCTTGTAATTTTAGTATTCTCACTTTATTCGTTATTTCCCTATTCCTATAGACTGTTGGACATTATTGACTCCTTCATTCCCCATAAACTGTGTGAATACAGACGTAACGAAACCAAAGTTTCGTGTTAACGAATATTTTAGAGCCGGTGGAAGAGGTATAAGTAAATTTGCTGGGTTCATTCTTTCCTTACAAGTTGTGGAAACTTGTGAAAGGCGCTTTTCGAATGCCGGCGGGAAATCGAACCATGGATGATTACGAGAGTGTTTCTTTCTCTGCGCCTTTACTTGGGGCGTAGTACTTGTGCCGTCTCCACTATACTCGGGTAACATTTCGAATGTTGATGTGACGTTTCCTGTGGAAGACATCTCACTCTTTCATATTACTCGGAAATAGAGCTAAATATCACGTCGGAATCTACAGAACAACAGAAGTCTTATCTTTAGAACTTAACCAAAAAAGTTCATCGAATCGTGGTTGTACGTATTGTTGTTTCTGTACGTACCCGTACTCGTAGTTGAAATTTTTTTACAAACCCACAGGGAAAAAATAAAAAAAGGCGGTTGGATATATACGAGTAGTACTGGAAAATTTTTAAGGGTGATATGATATGGGGGAAGAAGGCGTGAAGGCCCGCGAGGAAGGTTTAAGTATTAGTATGAGAGTATAAACATAAACCATACGAAAAAGTTGCAATACAACTTAAATGTACACGAGACCTACAAGAGTTCAACCTTTGCTTCCAACTCAAATGAAAATTGCGTAAGTGAAAAGTTTAAAAGTTGGCAAATTCACCTGTCGAAGCATAAGCTCTGTTAAATTCTTTAGGTCTGATTTCCTCTGGAACTGGTAGAAATTGTCGAACGTCTTTATTATCATCAATACGAGGAATGTAAGGTGCAGGAGCTTTTTGGTCTTGTATTAAACTCCAGTCAAGACTCTTGAACCATTTTGCTTTTTTCAAGCCGCAACAACCAGATTTGCCCATTCCAAGTCTAGTTTCTGGTGACTTTCTAAGTAAACCATTCACAACGAAACGGAGCTCTAAAGAATTCCGTGGTAGAAAATGGAAGCAAACGTCTTTGATTGATCGGTACATTGAACATTCATCTTCATGAAAAAATGGTGGATTGAAGTTTACCATCTCAAATATCAATACGCCAAGTGCCCACCAATCAACTGCAAGAGAATGCCCACTTTGATTTAACTGCTCTGGTGACATGTACTGTGGAGTCCCACATACAGTAAATGACTTTGTTCCTGGCTTCACATACTTGGCAAAAGAGAAGTCTACTAACGTCACATAGCCATTTTGACCAAGCATCAGGTTCTCAGGCTTCAGATCTCGGTACACTACATTTAGGCTGTGAAGGTAATCAAAAGCAAGTATCACACATGCACTGTAAAATTTAGCGTGTGATTCAGGAAGCGACTTCGAACGCGAGTGTAAATATGTGAATAAGTCACCACCAAGTACTTTATCCATAAGCATATAAACAGAATTTTCAGTTACGAAGGTCCTGTGCAGCTTTACGATAAATGGCGAGTCACAATTTGACAAAACTTCTTTTTCTTGATGGACATGCTTGATTAGACCACGCTTAACAATCTGGGCTTTTCCGATTTCTTTCAAAGCATAAGTTTCAGTTCCGTGAGCGACTAAGCTTACTTTGCCAAAACTACCTATTCCGAGAATATGTAAAAAACTTAGTTCCTCCAACTTTGCACTTGATATTTGCGGTAGGCTTGATTCATGAAAGTATTTTGTTGCTGCTTCACGTTTTAGAATATTTTGCAAACTGCCAAAACGTTTTTCAAAAGTTCGTTTGGAGATGACAAGTACAGTGGACTTTTTTGAAGCGATAGCAGTCGCTTTACGAACATCTGATTCAGAGATCAAACCAAGTTCTCCAAAGTAAGATCCTGCAAAGAGCGTTGTTAAGTGCACTTTCTCTGAGTTCTCTTCTCTAAATATGTCTACTTCGCCACTTTCAAGAATGAACATAGAATCACTTCTTTCGCCTTGTTTAATAATCATATCTTCTTTCTCAAAAGTTATATCTGTTAATTCATGAGAAAGAGCTTCGTGCTCATCTTCATTCAAGTTTGAAAATATTGCTACTTTTTTCAGTGAATTTTTAAACCATGCGTGACGCAAATCAAATAAGTTTCCAATTTTTTTCTCAAAAGCCTGCCTTGTCATAATTGCAATTTTTGAATCGTCTGACTGAGAAACTACACTAGCAGATCTCCTATCATTTCGGAGAAGTGCGAGTTCACCAAAATAATCCCCCCTTGTCAAAGTTGCTAATGGCATGTTTTCTCCATTTTTTTTCACTTCAAAGTATCCAGAAATTATTACATAAAAAGCTTTACCAAGATCTCCCTCCCGTATGACCATTTTACCCTTCCTCACATTTTCGATCCGCATTGAGGAAGCTAAATCCATAAGTTGAGGATCTGTCAAGGGTGCTAGAAGAGGGCATGAGGTGCATGCAGTAAAGCAATGAGCCTCTTCTAGGTTCCCTAAAATTTGAACAAATATTTTTCGAGAGAGGACAAGACATTTTGTTTTAGTAGTCGCTCGTACAGTTACTGCTCTTGGCTGATCATTAATTAGTGCCAGCTCTCCAAAATATCCACCACAAGAGCATTTACCAACTATGCACTCCTTCGAAATAAATGACACTTCTCCAGATTCAATTACATAAAATGTTTCACCCAGTTCCCCTGCATGAATAATCGTCTCTCCAGCCGAGAATATTTCTCTAGTTGAGGATGCCGAAATTGATTTCAACTGAGTTTCATTAAGAGCAGCAAAAATTTCAATTCCAGAGAAAAGAAGCAATCTTTTTTGTTCTTCTGTTGAAGCCAGTTGATGTTTAATTGACTTAAATACCAAAGCATCGAGCGTCCAAAGCTCCATGTCTGTTTGAGCGAGAACAGTTGCTGACCGTGGACATGAATATAAGAGTGCAAGTTCTCCAAAGGCATATCCTCGACATATCTTTTTAAGTATTTTAGCAGATTTTGGGTCATAAGCATAGTTCAAATTCGGTGCTGATTCAATATTTTCGAAATCATCGCTTTCGTTCTTTAAAATGATCGCTTCACCACTGCTTATAACATAGAACGTTTTTGCGTCGGGATCTCCTTGTGTAACAATTAAATCCTTCGCTTTCACTTTTAGGAGCTTCATAGAACTAATAACTAGATCTAAGGTAACATCATCAAAATCATTGAATAGAACGTTTCTTTTGATAGCTCTTGATATGAATGCTCGCGTGGATTCGCATTTGTTCTCAACAGTATTTTTTAGTAAACTTCTCGGGATGCTAGTGACTCCTTCAGCAATTGCGCCTCGTTTTTGTTTGTGAGCTTCCATGTAAAGCCTATCTTTGACGGCGGAACCCTTCCGAAATTTAATTGAAGTCTTTTTGACACGCAGTGAGCATGCAGAATCCGTTAGATTTGTGGTGTCATCCTTAAAGACGATATCTCGGGTTCCGAAACAGCGTTTGAGAAACATGCCGAGATTAATGCGATGTGTGTCTCATAAAAAGCGTTTTTTTTGAAGATCTTTGGAGTTTGATTTTGTGAGCCCCCGTCAAAACAAAAATTTTGAAAAACGCAAAAATCAAAGGTGAAATGCATAAAAAAAAAAGAAAACACTACCAGTACCTAAGTAGTATCAGTACTAAATAGTATTTACTTATTCCGCACATCATATTGATATGATATATCTGCCTGTGTAGCGACCTCCGACAGTCGGACATAGAAAGGAAAGTAAACTCGGGTTTGTCGCGGGCCTTTTCCACTGCCCTCCCCTCCCCTCAGGCACTCAGGTCAAACTCTCGATTCGAAATGCTCAGAGCTTCTTTTTGTATTTTCTCTTCGTACACTTTTAAATTAATTTTTCCACGTAAGCATTCCGATTGTTTCAGCTAAGATAAGAATCTAAGGAAAAGTTGTTGTAGGGTTATCTAAATGGGCACATATTATTATCCTTTCGGTACTTTTGTATCTTAATATTGCATCAAAACGGACCTTTATAGATTCATACAGGAACGCACACTTTCTTTTCTCTCACCCAAAAATGAGATTGTTGGGCTTTGTTCAGTTGGTAGAGAGTTACAGTCACTGTGCTGTTTCTTGACAGTAATGCATGCTCACAAGCCTTTCTGCACCTAAAATCTTATATATAGTTCACGCCGAAACTTTTAAAAAGAGTATTACCTGGGTTGTACCGTACAATGCATTTCTATAGTTCTATAGGTCCTATTATAGCTGGATATCTCCAGACTATTCTTCTGTGAGTCTTATTCAGAGTAATCCGGTGGTAAATATGTATAGTTCTGAACAAAATTTACAGGGAAACAAAGAATAAAAAGAAAAGCGCGGAGCAGTTACAGGTGAGATTACCAACTTCAAGTTTAAATTAATTGTATCTTTATATTTCTTCCAAAAGTTGACTTGGGGTGAGCGCCACTCTTGGGGTGCCCAGCGCACAGCAAATATGCTTAAAGACCTCTCTGGTTTTTATATCAAAGTTTGGAATTTTTTTCAATATTCTTTTCGGTTTTGATTCCTGTTATCTAAGGTGGGGCAGGTATTTGCAACGAAAACAGATCTATTGCCCAGGCAATATATTGAAGCTCTCAAGTTTGTATTTGAAGAATGTCCGGCAACTTCTTTTAAAAAGGTCGAAAAACTGCTGAGAATGCAGCTTGGAATTTCAATAAGCACCACATTCGTAAATTTTAATTATTACCCCATAGCATCGGCAACTATTGCACAAGTTCACACTGGCGTTTTGAAAGGTTCAAATGATCAAGTGGCAATAAAGGTTCAGCATTCAGGTAGTGAAAATCTTCTACGCAGTGATATCAGAAATATGTTGATGATTTCAAAAATAATGGATCGAATCGGTCTTAAGCCTCCCATTGATCATACGAGTGTTTTAATCGAATACGCTCAACAGGTTCTGTCTATTAATATTGTTTTGTGTCTTTTGATAACCTCTCTTTACTCAAGGTTCCAAAGGAGTTTGACTTTAAGAGAGAAAGTGATATGCTTAATTCAATTGGATCGTATCTATCTGAAATAAATATCGATGCTGAAGCTCCGCAGTCCTATCCATTTCTATCTTCATCGAAAATACTGACCATGACCTTTATAAATGGTTTGAACTGTTCAGATAGTGCTTTGTTTGGACAATGTGGTGACTTAAATTTCTCAGATAAAAAAGAATCAGCTTCAGTATTTTGTAATAATTTGATATCTTCGTATGGTATTCAACTATTTGGCGTTGGCATTTTCCATAGCGATCCTCACCCTGGGAACGTGCTCCTAACATCGAAAGGAAAATGTGCTTTGATAGATTTTGGACAGATGAAAATACTTCGCGACGAAACCAAGCTAGTTTTTGCCCGTCTAGTTATTGCACTTTATAATAATTCAAAAGAGTGTATTCGATGCATGCAACAACTTGGATTAAAGCTCGAAAATACTACTAGTGAAGTTGATTCAGTTTTAGCATACTTGCTCTTTGACACTCGCATGGATATCAAAGAAGCACATTTATCCCCGCTCGATTTCGATCTTCCGCCAGAACTTCGAATAATTTCTTTGACAGAAATTGATTCTGATGTTTTTATGATAATTCGTATCATATCAATGTTTCGGGGTATAATTCTATCACATAATGTGGATGTACACGCTAGGAAAATTTGGTATCCACTTGCGCTTTCTGTATTGTACCAGAATGGTGAATATAGTTTTTGTTCGGATTCAAAGTTTCAGTTTCAGCAAGGCGTCCACAGCCAGATGCAGCAACTCTCTTCATGGATGAAGGATAATGATTTACCTAGTGACCAAGCTGCATTAATGCCATTTGCCATTTCTAAACTATACAGCACATCAAATATAAGGGATGCCATAATAGCGCAAGATACCATAAAGCTCAACTCAGCTTTCAAGACATTTTCGAAAAGTCAGAAAGATAGATGCATACAACTAGTCCAACTTGAAAAATGCCAAAACAAGGCGTTTCCTCACTAAAAGTGATTTATTTATTCATATATATATACTATGCATCTTATTCCAGCTTATCCTGTGTTATACCTCGTTCTACAGTAACTTAAAATCAATTAATGAGACTCTTTCGTCACAGGACTATTGTTAACCCGCGTGTGAATGGCAACGAGACGCCAGAGTAGAGCATTCCTAACGAGTTCAAGTTACTACTGTTTTTGTTCCTGTTGAATAGAATGCCTTGAGAGCGCCAATATAACCTGGTTGACTTGATAAATCATTATGTCCTCCACGTGGAAACACGTGCATTGTCTTCTTAGAACTACCTAGAGCATGAAAAAGTTTTCTTCCGAAATGAAGTGGAACAATTTGATCCAGTGCACCATGGAGTGATAGTACATCTATATTTCTAGTATTTTCCTGAGCTGAGTAACAAGTTTCTCCCCAACCATCCTTCATCAGAAATTTTACAGGGAAAAAAGGAAAGAGATCTTGGGCAATTTCGATGCATGACGGTAAACCACCTTCTATAACACACCCCCTCAACTGTGCACCTAGTTTTGGTAAGGCCTTTAGCCCAACTGCACTTCCAATGGATTCCAAGTGCAGAACAATTTCCTCTGAAGCTGATAAATTTTGTGTTATCCAGTCAACTCCGGCAATAGCATCTAATACTAGCCCCGCTTCATTAATAGCGCCCATACTTCCACCAAATCCGCGATAATCTAATAGAACTACACCACAGCCAAAGTTCCGTTGTATTCCAGTTGCCCATGGTATACGGTGATAAACATTTCCAGCATTTCCGTGCAGGTGCAGTAAAGTTAAGGTATTAAAAACACCTTCTCTCACCCGAGGCAAATAAACTCCCTTCAGTATAACTCCGTCTGAAGCACGTGCAGTAAAATGCGTATATTTATCTACCTTCTGCAAATGGTATTCGTGGTGATCAGGAAAGTACTGAAGTTTCCTTTGTGTACAAAAAATCAGACTTGTGATTCCGAGGTAGCCATAACCGATAAGTAAGAGTACAGCATTCAATGTGCCATCAGTATTCATACTTTCTGCAGTAAAATGGTATCACAATATATTTGTCAAAGCTTCGAAGTCGAATCAAAACCGCACATGCCGAGGGTAAAGTCGGGCAAAACGAGCAAGGGAGCTTTACTATTGATAGTTTCCCTGTACCCTATATGTTTTATGCGGGAATTACTTTTCAACTTCACTAGTTACTCGATCTTTCCCTCGGGTTTCCCTTACAGCGTTCTAAACTACAGTGTCATTCCGCTCCCGGAAAAAAAATGAGAGAGTCTGAGAGCCGCCCTTCGTTAAGCTGCTGAACCCAAGCGCAGGAGGGGAGGAGCAACACTCTTCCGACACCCTTTCTTTTGCACTGATTTTTCATTTTTTGAAATTTGAGTCCCTAAACCAAATCCTAAGATTTTTTAGATTTGGTTTGTTTGTGCCGGAGACGTTTTCCACTTCCTTTCCTGAACACAGATTCGATCACGCGCACATATTATGATGATGTCTTCAGTAAGCACTACAAGTTTTCTCGGAGGCCGCACGCTATTGGCACCATCTAATGGAACCATGAATAAGGTATGTTTATCATTTTGTTAATCAAAGTTGGAGTGAAAAACTTATCTACAGTCCGCACGTGCAACGTGGATGCCTGGTTCAAAAATCCCTGCGTACTTAGATGGCTCGAGACCCGGGTAACGAGTATTTTTATCACAAAGAATGTCAACTTATTGTATTGCATATTATAGAGATTATGGATTTGATCCTTTGGGGTTGGGCGAAGTTCCATCTAATTTGGAGCGATTCCAGGAAGCCGAGTTACTGAATGCCCGCTGGGCAATGCTTGGTGTTGCTGGATGCTGGGGTGTCGAAGCCGGTGGTTTTGGTACCTGGCAAGAGGCCCCGCTGGCAGCCCAGCAGTCTTGGGGAGGAATTGATCTTCCGATATCGAACATGTCGACTTTGGTTGGATTCGAAATTTTACTCATGGCTTTCGCAGAGCAACAGCGCATTTCAGAAAAGGATATTAAGAAAAGAATGTATCCGGGAGGATCTTTCGACCCGGCTGGTTTATCGAAAGGAGAAGGTCTTGAGTCTCTGAAACGCAAGGAAATAGCGAATGGTAGACTTGCCATGGTCGCATTTTTGGGTATTTTGGCCCAAAATCAAGCCTATCCGGAAGGTCTTGGACCTGTTCAAGCACTTCTGAATCACGTTGCAGATCCCTGGCATGTTAATGCTGCTTCAAATCCGCTTGCTGTTCCATGGCTTTAGTAAATGAAGCAATAACGATTGTATTCTGACTGGCTCATTGCATTCGAAGAAAGTTATAAACGATACTATTTGGAGTAATAAGAAAATTTTTATCTCATAAGTACTACTTACTATTCTTGCCATTCATATCGGCTCGTCCCTTATAGATACTTTCATATTTCAAAATAGAAATATGTTCATAGTATAAGCATGCTTTATATTTGCTCCAAATTTCTCATAAGCTAACCTTGCATACCGAAATTGTTCGGTGAACTTTTGCTGAAGAAAAGTTCGCGGCATTAGCCACGTAGACTTAATAATACACAATTTAGGCCCGTTACGTCCTCAATTTCCTCAAGTCATTTACCTTTCCAGATTCCACCAAGACTATGCTTCAAAAATATGAGGGTTCAAATCCTCTTCAAATTTGCGATTTCCTTCTGCGTCAATCTTCTCCAAGAACCTTCAGGTAAATTCCCTAGCTCAAAGCTCCCAATAGAAATCCTACAAAGGTCAAGTACACGTAGACCAACCATTGCACAACAGCGTCGAATTTGTCTATTTTTACCCTCTGTCAATGTGAATGCAAGCACTCTAGGACTAATATAATCAACGGACATCGTCAAAAGAGCTTCACCGTCTATGTACAATTGTCCTCTCAAAAAGTCGATATGACCATTGTGTACGTCTTCATCAACAGTGACAAGGTATCTTTTAGGAGTTGAACTGACATTTATCAGCTTTCTAGCCAAGGAACCATCTCCGGTGAAAATCAGAAGCCCGCGACTCTCTTTGTCGAGACGTCCAACTATGCTCAAAGTATTCAAAACTTCGTCTTCACATCCAAAATTCCTTTCGCTTTCATTTTTGTGCCCAGATAAGTGTTCATTTTCCTTGCAGATTAAAGCTAAGGCACTCGCCTTGACTTCCAACGAAGACGTGCTCTCATATCCTCGAGGCTTATTCAAAACAAGTGTAACTTTTCTATCTAGCCAAGCTTGTCCTGCTTGAGTAACTTCTATGATGTCTTCTTCTGAAGCCTTCCAACCTTGCATAACCACAATACCACCATTGAGTAGAACTTGCTCGTTGGCAATCAAAATTTCTGCTTCACGCCGGCTACAAATACCGTTACAGGCAAGAAGTTTGCTAATCCTTTGCAAAGGAGCTGCAGAACTCCTCTCAGAACGATTGTCATGCAGAGAAGCTCCTTTACTCAAGGAATGGAAATTTCCTTGAAGTCTTTTTCTTCTGTTTGCTGAGTTCAATAGTATTTGACTAAAACTCAAAAGCTTAAACTGAGAGTTGAGTGAAAGCTGCATTATGTTTTTCAGCATATGGGGAAAAGTTTCTTTAAATTTCTATGTTTGAGTACTCGAAATGCAAGCCGGCACATTCTGTGTTGGATTTCGAATGCGCACCAAAGTGATATACAAATGCACTCAAAAATTACAAGAAAGAAGTGTGACTAACTCCACTAACTATATGTCATAGAATATGACGCTTTTTAGCTACTCGCGCGCGCTTCTGCGCTCAGTAGGGTACCACTAATGAATTTTGTCTCAAGTTTAACCAGAAAGTCTCAAGTATATTATACCATAAGGGCAAAAAATAAAAAAATCTTTTTCCCCCTTTTTGTAAACGGGGCGTCCCAGGGTGTTAGAGTCAAAAGCTTTTCTCATTTGTTTGGAACAGTGTAGGAAATATATATTTTCATTTCACCAATGAAGCATTCGAAAAAAGATATCAAATAGGCTTCGCCTGCGCAGGTTCGAATCCTGCCGTCCGCGTTGCTGCGTGAACGCGGATGTGCGTGAACGCGGATGTGCCCGAGTGGTTAAGGGGTTTGACTCGAACTCTTTTTTTATGGTCTTAGAATCATGAACTGAAAGATCGTTGATGGTTCAGTCAGTTACCCTCAATTAGTTGTTCAGCCCCTCATATTTTATATACACAAGTGAGCTGAACTTCACAAGTCAGTCACGCTTTGCAATGCAAGGAAAAAGCCCAAGGAATTCTTTTTGGAGGAACGATGAACTATTAGATATCGAGGTGAATGAGCGAATTGAATGGCCATAATTCTCTTGAGGAGATAAAAAAGGACTACGAAGAACAGATCGCACACATTCGATGTCTAAAAAGAGTCGGTGCAAGTCCAGAAGTGACTCGATTAGCCAGAGAAGTGCTCATGCAAATAAAAAGTAAGTATTTGCAAAGAAGGAACAACTGTAGCACACAGTGTAAACTATGTGAACGGTCGTGGAGTCAATATCCAAGCTACATGAAAATACCCGTTGATGAAGAAGGTTACACTGAATCTTTTGAACCTCCTCTTGACAAAATTCCAAATTTGAATGAAGCTCTCTCTTTCTTCTCAAAGTATGGCTTTGTAGTATTTCGTAGTGTTATATCTTCAGAGTCTTGCGCTGCTACTGTCACAGAAATCTGGGATGAACTAGAAAGAACGTACAAGGGTGTTTCAAGGACCAAACCCTCAACGCATGCGATAATTCCTAGTGAAACATACGGTCTGGCAAGTAAACCAGCAGTATTTACCTGTCAAATTCTTAAAAATCGAATCGAACCCAACATTCGTTCAATTTTTGAGGTCATGTTAAACAGTAAAGCTATTCTCCTATCTCATGACCGATGGTGTTTTTATCAGAAGACGAAGATGGAATCTTTTACGGAGTTCTGCAGTAATAAACTCGACACATGTAAAACTGCCAGTAATTTGCATGTCGACTTGAATCCTTGGTCCTTCTTTGGTAGTGAAGTTAACTTTGAAAAACTTAAATTTTCAAATCTACGAGATTTCAGTAAGGAGATCAATGGCGTGCGTAGTTGTACCGGACCTCATATTCAGGGTGTATTAGCTCTCGTGGACAACACGGAAAGAGATGGGGGTACACTTTTAGTTCCTGGATTCCACTCGACTTTTTCGAACTGGTGCAACAGCTTAGGAAATATGAAGTTTCAAGTGCACGACTCGTGTGCAAGAACAGGTGAAGAGAACAACCTTATTTGGAGGGGGCGTGGTTCGGGAAGCTATAAATTTGGCTGTTTTGATCCAATACATTCTTTAAAGCAGCGTATTACTTTGCGCGCGGGAAGTATTCTTGTGTGGGATCAACGAGTTGCACACGGAGCAGCTCCAAATGATAGTGAATTTCCAAGGTTTGCACAATTTATCAAAGCTTTCAGAAAAGACTGCATATCTGTAGATGTCTTGAATTCCCGCGCTGCTTCTATAAAGAGAGAAATTGCAAAACAGGAATTCAAAAATAGTTATGTGGAAGAGT
>JACLAB010008431.1_pt1 | contig 27955 bp, 20 predicted proteins | sample 8027921 | NCBI WGS metagenome assembly JACLAB01 (sample SAMN15725117, study PRJNA655200) | protist metagenome | isolation source: fluorescence activated cell sorting (FACS) single amplified genomes of... | place: USA: West Boothbay Harbor, Gulf of Maine | collected 2000-07-19 | reverse complement strand
TGACGGCGGCGGCGATGGCGAAAAAGAGGGGTACGGCACCGTTGAGCGCGAAAGAGCGCCTTAAGGCGTCGTACGCGCAGCAAAAGGCCGCGGCGATGGGGAGCGACGATGACGACGCGGATGACGACGACGACAAAGACGTCGTCGCGCGCGGTCCTCGAGGAAAGTTTTCCAAAACTAAAGCCGCGGGTAAGGCTAAGATCATGAACAAGGCGGATACTGAAGCCACACGAATTGTTGAACGGCTGAAAACAAAGCGTCGAGATATGGTGAATGAAGTCGAAGCCGCCGAGCGCGAATTGGCGCGTATGAAAACTGTCGTCGAAGAAGCCGAGGCGGTCTACTCGCAGGCGCGAGCGCGCGTCCATGACGCATTAGTCGGCATGCATCACGACGGTGCGCACGGTGGTGAAGATGACGACGACATGAGCGACGATGACGACGACACGGATTGGGACAAGTATTTGGCGTTTGGCGCGCACGAATCGGATGGTGAAGACGACGACAAGGATGGCGTCGTCGCCGAAGCTGCGAAAGCTGCCGCCGAAGCGCACGAAGCGATTACGAGTGCGAAAAAACCGAAAGCACCACACGCAAGTCATGGCGGGCGAGTGCCCGTGCCGGATATCGATGACGACGACGCCACCGATCACGACGATAGCGACGACGAAGAAATTGATGAAGATTTAGTGCAATCAGACTTGGACGATTTGGATGAGGATGAGCGGAATATGCTTCGAGCGAACGAAGTCTTAGCCGCCGCCGGATTGCCGCCAATGCACGAAATTGAACACATTTTACTCACCGAGCTTAAGAAGCTCGAAGCCGCGAATGCCGCTGTTGTGCACGCACGCTTAGCGCTCGAAGCCGTAGACGCCGAGTTTGCCGAAGCTCTAGCCAATGTGGTGCAGGAAGATGTGCACCATGACTTGGAGGAACACTTCGCCGCCATAGAAGACGACAGCGACGATGAGGAAGACGAAAGCGAAGACGAGGAAGAAGACGAGGAAGAAGACGAGGAAGACGAGGAAGAAGAAGAGGAGGAGGAGGATATTCCCAATCCCGCACCGGCGCCAACGGGCGCGGCGGCGGGGCCGAAAAAGTCGTCAAAGCTGAAAACGCCAGCCGCTGCACCCGCTTCTAGCATAGACATGAGCGCTGGTCCAGGCGGCCGCGTCGTTGAAGATCGTAGATATGGCATTTACGACGCCAGGCGCTATCGCACTGAAGCAGAAAATGACGCGGAGGAGGCAGCTATGGCGAAGGGTGGTGGCGCCGGTGCTAGCGCCGCAAAAACGAATGCAGTAAGCAAACGTAAAGCCGGCGTTCAAGCGTCCGCACCCAAGGTGAGCGCCGATGCGGCGGCGAAGAAGAAAAAGACATCCACCAAGAGCGTCGCCGCCGTGGAGCCAATTTCTGAGCACTTTTGGTACGAGCAACCAAACGTGAACGCAGCGAAGAGTGCGGCGGCGGCGCGCAAGAAGCCCACTCAGGCATCGTCGCGCGCGCCTGCCGCTACGCCTGGTGCTATTCCTCAGTGGCGTCGTAAACGTACGGCTACACGCGTCACCATCGGTCGTCCCGTCGCCGGTCCAACGTCATGGGCCGCCATAGGCCAGCACATTATACAAGATGATTAACAGCGCACGAAGAAAATCCAAAGAACGATGCAAAAACGGAAAGAGAAGGAACGACACAAACGAGGCACCACAAGACTGGTCGTCATCATCGTCGTTTAGCTCTTTTTTGCTTTCATTCTTTAGGTGTACAAAAAAGTACAACACGCACCACCACACGTACAAAATAAAAACAGTGTACTACTCACCCTAAAATTGAAATTACTAAATCTATAGCGCATTAACCTACACACATGCATGCGTCATCCATCCATCTACATCATCTCCCTCACAATTGCTTAAACTCCCACGGCTGTCGACACAACGGACACCGCGGCTCGGCGCCTTGCCCGCTCAACCACTTTGTGATGCACTGCAAGTGATACGCGTGCGCGCACGTCCCCCACACCACCGGGGAATCGTCACCAGGGAATTTCGCATCGGGCGGACATCCATCATAGGCGATTCTACAGATCCCACACACGTCCCCGGCGTCGCCCGCGCCCCAGGTCCACGCACCGACGCCGTGCCACGTCTTGATGTTTAAACTCAGGCGAGACGACGCTGGAGGCGCTGTTTGCGTCGTCGCCGTCGATGCGCCCGCTGAAGACGACGCGGCGTTGGCGGCGCCGCGTGGAGATGAACGCGTTTCAACCATGGGACCGCGCGTGGACGCACGACGCGGCACTCGGGAGGCGACGTGTGGCGACCGCGCGCGCGAGACTGGTGAAGGAGCTCTCGAGGAGTAAGTTGCGCGAGTACGTACATTTCAATTTCAAACAAAGCGCGTCGTCGATGTACAAAGAAATCACAAGGAAGAGAACAATAGGTGATGGTACGGTATTTCTACGCAGCCTTGGCGAACCCGACGCGGTGGTTGCCGTAGTCGAATTCGGTGTGGTATGGGCCGAGGAAGACGTCGCCGAGAATCCACAGCGGACCGGCGGGCGGCGGGATATCCATGCCCATGAAACCGCTGATGCATTGATCTTCGCCACCATCGCTGATGCGTAAGATATATTCACGCGCGGTGAGCTTGAATGAGACGCCGCCAATGACGAATTCGACATCGGGCATGTGTGGAATGTCGCCGCAATCCACCGCCGCGGTGCCACCCGTGTTTGGCACCAAGTCGCACACGCGTTTGACTTCGTTGATGATGATGTCTTGAGTCATATTTTGCGCGAGCAGATTTTGTGCATAGTTGACGACAGTTTTACACGCCGTACATGCGATCGGGCCCTTGAACGAGTCAACACCTGGACCGTGCAATCCATGTCGGTGACTGTCGGCGTTGCGTAAAAGTTTGCGTGAGGCGACGACGCGCGAGACGACATCCGTCTCGTCGCGTGCCGCGTCGCACACACCGATGGATGCACAAATCTGTTCGCTCGAGTAATCTTCAAGTTCTTGCACGAACTGTTCGGCATACTGATCAATCAATATTCGACACTCTTCGCCGAGCATCGAACGTGCACCGATAAAATTGTTAATCTTTGAAATGGTCTCCACCGGTCCGGCGAGCAGCGACGTTCCGGTGTCGGCGATGACTTGACATCCCTTCTCACCGTCACACGCGCCGATGGACCGACCAGCGACTTTGAAATCATCCATTTTGATTTGCCAGTACGCATCTCGCGTCACTGGAACGTACGTGTGTTCGCCGATAAAGTGCGCGGGGTCGGACCCGCCGAACACGAGCTCGCCTCCGACGACGCTCGGCGCTCCGTCTTCGCTCGTCGTGCGGTTCAGCCAAAAGCTAAACATTGGTGCATCGATCAATTTTTGTTCCATCATGTTGTAAAACACCGGCTTGACGTTGTCCACGGAGATTTCATCGAATCCTAAACCCAAGATGCCATCAAACTTGGCGAATAGAAACGCGATGCCCGGCTCCTTGGTCGCTTCGGCGAATCCTTGACCTTTGACGACGATGTCTCCCACCTTGACGTCATCCTTACTCAAGAAACCACTCAGCGACCCGCTGCCGTAATGGATTGCAAACGGCGTGCCGTCCTCCTCGTACGTCGACGATTGCGCAGAGTCGAATTTGGCGTGCAAATCACACGGAATTTGTAAAAATCCACACTTTGCGCTCGGCACCCACAAGTTGGAGCTCCCGGTGTCGAACACAACCTGGAAGCTCTGCGGTGGGTTGCCAATCTCAATCGCGCCATAGTATTGCGCATCCATATAATTACTGATTGGCATCGAGTGCGACGGGGCGTTAGACACACCCGAAGACGACTTGGCGCCGTACATGGATTCTAAACGCGCGCGTTGCGTCGCGTGATTGAGATCCACGTCGCGCACGCGAATCGTCTTCGCATCCATCTTCGCGTTCTTTACCAGCGCCACTCGAGCGAGTTTTGGAGCCGACGACGCGAGCACCGCGTGTGGGGTTGTCAGCGCCAGGGCGGTGAGCGCCTGCGCGGGGCGATGAAACGAAAACGGTGGTTAGAGCACGCACGCACAAAGCCTCAGCAGCAGCTGGGCCATCGATGAACGCTGTATCCGCGCGACGCACGTGCGAGGGAGCGAATGATGGGACGTACCGCGATCGCGTGCGTTCGCATGGATGTTTTACGCGCCATGTTCGATGAGCGCGCGCGTGCGTTGGGGCGGTGCGCGCGCGCAGGAATGCGGTGGGTGGTTGGGTGCCTCCTGCGACGACTCGGCGTTGGGCGTCGCGCGCGTAAATGAACGCATGATTGTTGCATTGAACTGTAGGAATCATTCCATTACATAAAAAGAGGTTACATGCGCGTTACCTCATGCGCACGTTGGCGTGTATAGTCTGATGGAGCTGGATGCTTTTTTTTCAAGCCGCGTTTTCAAGCCGAAAAGCGACTCGTTGCTCGTCGTGCGCGCGCGTGGGTAATTTTACCAAGAGTCTTGGCGTTGCATTTGCGGGCGGTAGTTGGGATCCGCCGGGTAGCCTGCGGGCGGGGCACCGTACGCTTGTTGCGGCGGCGGGGCGCCGTACGCTGGTTGCGGCGGCGGGGCGCCGTACGCTGGTTGCGGCGGCGGGGCACCGTACGCTGGTTGCGGGGCGATGGTTTGGTAGGACGTCGGGAGAGGCGCGGCGACAGGCGCGACTTCCTCACCAGCAGCGATGCGCTCGGCAACGCCCGTAGGTGGAGTGTACGACGCGAGAGACACCAATGCAGCTTCGAACTCGCCCGCGCATTCCTTCTTGATGACGCCTTGGAGCGTCTTACCCTTGAATTCCTTTTCGAACTCTTTGCGGAGCGTCGGCATCAAGTCATCCTTGTGCGTGAGCAGCGCCATCAAACCCGTCTTGTTCGTGGACGTAAACCAGCCAGACATCACGGTTCGGATACCCCGAGCGATGGTGCGCGCCTTGGGGGCGATGCACGCCACGAGAGCGTCTTCATAATCACCCGAGCAGTTGGAGCGAATGTCTTGAATCAAATCAGCGCCGTAGTGCTCAGTGTACTTGGTGCGAATTTCAACCTTTTCTTCCTCCGTGCGGTGAACGAGCATGGAAATCAAACCCCAATCATCGTTGGACACCCAGCCCTCGAAGGCTTCCTTCAAGTAGATGGCGATTTGCTCGGTGCGAGGCGTCAACAAGCCCATGAGCGTTTCACGGAAGAGTCTGCTTTCAAACAAACCAGTGGTTTCGTTGCGAATGCGTTCACGCAAGAGCTCGCCAGTTGCAATCTTGTACGCTTCACGGAACTCTTCGATTTGCTTGTGGGACTTGTTCGCCAAGAGGTCAATGATGGCGCCTTCATCGGTGCCCATACCTTCAACGGCGTCGCGCATCGCTTGCACGTCGGCGGAGTAGTCCAACTCGGTATCGTCGTTGACGTTCGCCGGGTGACGCTTCGCGAGAGCCTTGACGATGCGCTTAAAATCACCAGAAACGGCCCATTCAGAAGTTACAGCCTTGATGAGATCCTTCTTGAAGAGTCTGGAGTAAGCTTCCCGAGCGGCGTCGAGTTGTTCGGGCGTCGCCGTAACCAACAAACGAATCACAGCCTTGCAATCCGTACCCAAACCAGCAACCGCAGAGTTGATAACCTTTGCGTAGGCATCACCGACACGGTCGCAGCCAGCTAAGAGCAACACGCGCTTGAACTTACCGCTCGTTTCAGAAAGCACGGCTTGTTCCATCGAACGCTCGTAACGAGAGCTGTACGCCATTTGCAACGCGATGATATCTTCCTCAGACAACGTACACAAAATCGTCACAAGCGTGGCTTCATCGGTACCGAAACCCGCCATCGCGCGTTCAAGTGCTTGAGACTCGAAATCCAATCGATCGCTCAATAAAGCCATCATGAAATCCCTCAAATCCCCGTGCGTCTTGTCCGCGACGTCAGACTTCAAGTCCCCGAACCCGTACTCGCCGTACTTTTGCATGAGCTCATTCTGGATGAAATCCATACGCATGATCCCTCGCGGGTTACAGAATCTCGGCACATTCAAAACAATGCGCTTCAAAATTTCCTGCGTATTTTCACACGCAATCGCATTGGCCAATTCCCACAATTGACGACCGAACGCGTCGGCGGGCGCGGGACCGAAATCCGCGCGCATTTCCGGCTCGGGCGCCGATGAACAAACTGTTCATTCACGAAAATCACACACCGTCAGTACACACCCCATGCTTTGTTTTTCACGCCTCGACGCCCACGCACGCCACGATCGCGCCGCGTCACGTAAAAAGTAATTCTCAAATGCTGACGATCGGATTATTCCAACACTATCGCGCGCATTCGCTCGCAAATTCAAAAGTTCCGAAACGACGACGCATCCGCGCGCGCGCGACCGATCGCGCGCGCGCGCACATTCGCACGCATCGATGCATACGTACTCCCCATGTGTGCTGCGTCCCGTCGCGAGCCGACGTCGGTGTGGTTTTGGGTGTTGGAACGTTCGGGTCCCGCGTCGGTGAATGCCGACAACAGGAAAAGCGCATCGTCGCTCACTCCTGCGCGCGTCTCTCGTGCGCGCGCGCGCGGCGCTTCGGTGACGCGGGATGCGGGGGAAGAAGACCAAGGCCAAGGCGCCCAAGCCGCTGTTCGCGCCAATCGTGCGGTCGATGAAGCGCGCGCGCGAGGTGACGAGTGCGTTTCACGCGCACACGCGGACGCTGAGTGACGGCGCGGCGTCTGCGCACGCGAAAGCGGCAGCGCTCGAGGCGTTGGACGAGCTCGGTGGTCGACAAGCGTATCAAGAGGCGAGTGTGTTGACGACGACGAGGCATAGGACGTCGAAGTGGACGTTTGCGGTGCTCACGAAGCGAGGGATGCGACCGAAGAAGGGTGAGCGCGCGTTGCGCGCGTTGGAAGTGGGTGCGATAAATACGGATTTAATGAGCGCGAAATGGCTCGACGTGCGCGCGATTGATATAAAGAGTCAACATCCTAAGATTGTGCAACGAGATTTCTTTGATGAGGTGGTGAAAGAGGGTGCGTACGACGTCGTGCACTCGTCCATGGTGCTCAACTGCGTGCCGACGGCGGCGCAACGCGGTGAAATGCTCGCCCGCACAGCCAAGATGTTACGCGTCGGTGGTGTGTTCTTTCTTTATATTCCCGTTCGATGCGTCAAGGCGATGACGCACGAGACGCTAGTGAGGTTTCTACGCGCCGTGGGTTTGCGCATGGTGGAGCATAAAGCGACGCCAAAAGTCATGTTTTATTGCGCTGAAAAAGTAGACCCGAAAACCGCGGCATCGACGCAGGATAAAGTTGAGAAGTGTAAAGCGCGCGAGGAATTTGTGCTGAGGACATCGGCTCAGACGTTGGCGTCAAAGGACACCGACGCATTCAGCGTGGCGCTCGAACAAAGGCACATGTGTGGCTTCTGACGCCGCCATGTTTAGGCATCCACCGCCATCCAATGCGCGATGAGAACAAACCGCGCACTGAATTAGAATTCTAGTCAATCGTTACGTCGCGCGGATTCGCGCGCGCCGGGCGTTGTAACATTATACTTAAGTTTGTACTCGTATCCGTTCATGAAACGCGAAAGCCACCAACCGAATCCACACATCATGTCGCGCCGAAGACGCGGCGATGTGCGTCCGCCCACCACGGCGCCCGCGCTCGACGACCGCGACGTGCATGCCGCGGATGATATCGAACACAGCGAGGGCGCGGACGACGCGCGCGATGATTCGGACTCGCACGCCCAGAAGGCGACGACACAAAAATACATCGCTCAGCTCGCCGGTTTTCACCACGCGCTGCTCCCGTCGGACATCGAAGCGCGCTTCAGCGCAATTTATGACACATACCACGCCGGAAATCACAGTGACACAGACAGCGAGGCGAGCGAGGAGGAGAGAAACGCGTGGTGGCCGTTAGAGCCATTGTCCATGACGCGCGCCGACGCCGCGGAGACGGCGAAAAATATAGACGACGCCGCCGCGTCTGGTGCCATGACCTTTGATGGTGATATTGATGTCTTAGTCCGACAAACCGTGCACTTGAGTGCGAGTTTGACGCGCTGGCGACGACGAGGGACGATTTTAGTTGGACCCGCGCCAGACAAGGATGTTCGATGTCGGCGGTGCTTGGACGTTGCCGCCGAACCTCTGGTGACGCAAGAATCGCATATATTCTGCAAGCCATGCGCAAAAGAGGCCATGGGAGACGAAAACGTGCGTATATTTGGCATCGATCCACGAGTTTCGATGAAAATTGATGATTTACCGGTGATGTGTTGTCACGCGGCGACGGCGACGCGGCTAGACGATACTTTGTCCTGGCGGATTATTTCCGAGGGTTGTAAGGCTGTGTTTCCGTTGAAACACGCCAGAACTCACGAAGACGAATGCATGTACTCGCTTGAAAAATGTAGCTTACCGTTTGAATGCATGAATCCCGCGGAAAAGTGTACCATGGTTACGGCTCGTAAAGACGTAGAGGCGCATCGAGCCGCGTGCGAATTCAAGCCGTCCCCTTGTCCGGACTGTGGCCACATGATTCAGGCGCGTAAAATGCGTTCGCATGGTCTAGTGTGTGGTGCTATGCCAGTGTTCTGTCCATACAGGCTATGTAAGTGGCGTGGCAAGCGCGAAGCCGTCGACGCGCACGTCGCCACAGAGTGCTTGGCGCATCCGGTGATGTGTCGCTTGGAAGATTCCGCCACCGGGGAATACTGCCGCGCAACCACGACGCGCGAGCGCATCATGCACCATCGCGCGTCGTGCCAATATCAAAAGTGTCCGTGCAAGTTTTGTGGTGCAAAAATCAGCCTACGCCGCATGGGGGATCACGCAAAGCGATGCAACGCGCGCGAATTTCATTGCCCGCTTTGTCGTCGACGCATGCCTTCAGAACAACGCGAAACGCACGAGCGCACGGGTTGCCCGATGCTTGCACAGGCGTGCGAACACGCGAGATTCGGATGCACCTGCGCAGTGGCTCAGGGGTTTTACAACAAGCACGCGATGGAGAATTTTGAGCAACACGTCGAGCAAGTGGCGTTTGGCCCGACGGGCGTGCTCGACTTTATCAATCGCCCGCGAGACAACGACGGGTTCGATATCGGTGCATTCGAAGCGCGTGTATCGAGTGTTCGAGAGAAGATGCGCAAAACGTTTGAATCCGTGGACTCGACGAGCGCGAGTGCGGTACGTCGCGTACGCGAGCGTGCTGAAAAGGCGGAGTCGAGCGCGAGCAGACATCTCCCGGGAAAAATCGAAGCGGCGACAAACGCGTTTAAACGACGCGCAGCACACGATCGTGCGCAAGCCGAATTCGCATTGAAAGAGAAGATTGCGCTTGAAAAGGAGGTGGAGTATCATCGTGAAATCGTAAACGCAAACTTGGCGGGTACATTTATCGCTGAGGCGGCGACTATGGCGCGCGAACGTCTCGAAGCGGCGATGAACGACATCGCGGAGACGTCGACGTCACTCGCCGTCATGCACGCACGCGCCGAAAGTCTTCTCAACGACGCGCTGCATGGAGAAGAAATTGATACAGCATCCGAAGTCACAAAGCGTCACTTGGAAGATCTCATGCGTCAAGGTGAACGACAATTACGAGAAGACGAACGTCTTCGCGAATCCCGCATCGACGAACTTGCGCAGACGCTCAATCAATCAAAGACGTCTATCGAAGACAACATAGCGCATCAAAACAAAACAGCGGAAGTTTTAGATGTAAAATTACGCGCACTTTGCGCGGGTGAGCGATTAGATTCCTCACACGTGCTCGCGCTCGCGAAGAAGCGATAGAGACAGTAGCCGTAGTAGACACACGTAGCGAAGAAAAGACGAGTCGCAGCCAAGACACCCCGCAGTGCGACGCACGCGAACCCGCCCGACATGCCGCCCGACGCCAACCTCGCGTCGATGGCGAAAATAGCCACGCATACGGACGTGTACCCGCCCGCGGAGGACTCATTTCTGCTCGTCGATGCGCTCGCAGATGTGTGGCGCTCGACGCTCGAGGCGGCGCGTCCAGCGCTCGTCGTTGAACTCGGTACCGGCTCGGGGTACATTGCGTGCTCGAACGCTCTGCTCGCGCGCGCGTACGGGTGCGCAGGGCGTACGTTTACGCGCGCGTCGGATGTAAATCCGAACGCCGTGGCTACGGCGCGAGCGACGTTTGAGGCGCACGACGTCCCGACGGATGCGTACGACGTCTCGCGAGGCGACTTACTCGATCCCCACGCCGACGCTATCGCCGCCAATGGTGGGATAGATGTTCTACTATTTAATCCTCCGTACGTCGTCACGCCGAGCGAGGAAGTAGGCGTGGGAGGCATCACAGCGTCGTGGGCGGGCGGCGTCGACGGTCGAGAAGTGCTCGACCGGCTGCTCCCGCGCGTCGCCGACGTCTTGACGCCTGGTGGGATGTTCCTGTGTATTTTGCTCGAACAAAACAAACCACAAGAAGTGATGGATTACTTACGCGCGTATGGACTCGCATGTGCGCTCGTGAGCACCATAGGCGCCGATGAAGAGGTGCTCTACGTCATGAAGTGCGAAAAAGCGCTCTCGTAGAGTCGTAGAATCGCGCGTTTGCGCATGTCGCGTTCGCACCGAAACGCAATAGCTCGAAGCACGCGATAGCTCCCCAAAACACATTGTATCACGTAGTAGCAGCATTGTAGCAGTACTGTAGAATTATATTATTACACACGCGGCGTCGCCCGCGTTGAAAAATGGCTCTCTGAAACATCAACTTATCAATCGCGCATGCTCCCATGCCCTTGCCCCGTGGACTCCATGATCGCCTCCAGCGCCATCGCCTTTGTCGTCGCATCGACAATCTTAATCCCCTTCACCACGCTGTTCTTCTTCAACTTCAACCCGCCGGTTTTCACGCCCTTGACCACCTTGTGCTTATTCTTCCCTTCGCGCTTCTTCCCCACCCCCCCACTCGCACGCAGCGACGCCGCCACGCGCACATTCTTCGCCTTGACGCGAAGCAATCCCTTCGCACCGCTCGCACCGCGCGCGCCACCGCCGTCATCATCCCCACCATCCACCGCCATGTGCGCGCCGCCGCCATCCTCGGCGTGCTTGGCCATCGCCTTGATGCGCTTCTCCTCCTTCTTCTGCATCAATTCCCGCTCGATGCGTTGCGCCTCGACGATGCGCGCGTGGCGCGTCTTTTTGTTATTCTTACTCGCCATCGAATCGCGTCGAGAACGCCCCCGCGACGACGAACGGCGCGCGCGAGTCGTCGAGAACGCGCGTCGGCCGCCGAGACCACATGGTGATACATTGGTGGCGTTTCATATCGCCGAAAGATTCAAACCGCGACTGTGGAGCTGTCGCCGACGCGCGATTCATCGTCGCGCGTGAGACGCGTGAGATGACGGTGATGGCGTCTGCGGACGACGAACGCGATGCGCGCATCCAGTGGGCGAATGCCATGCGATTAGCCGTGACGCGACCGGACGCGTTGCACGCGGACGGGAGCATCAATCAAATGTTTTTCAAGCCGAAAAAAGTGGTGTTTGAGAGCGCGTCGAAACGGTGGACGGATGTCGAGCGCGCGGCGTTGTACGCCGGTCTCGAGGCGCACGGCGTGGGGGAGTGGTCGACGATGAAGGGTGCTGATAAGGTTTTAGCAGATTGGGACACGTTGACGTTGCGGGTGAAGGCGTCGAGGATGATGGGGACGCAGTCGCTCGCGCGGTATCCAAAGGGGTGGAAAGCGAACAAGGCGACGGTGGATGGGGAGTACGCCAAGCATAAGCGCGTGGGTGAGGCTACGGGGTGTTGGAAGAGTGGGACGTTGGTTGAGGATGATCACGGGAGCGCGGGGAAGTATATGGCGGAGCATGGGTTGGCGGAGATCCCACCTTCGTTGTAATTTCAAACAATTTCTAACTCTTCTCTACTTTTCTCTAGGCGGTGTCTAGGCAATCTAATAACGCATCAGCGAGGAATGATTTATTCTTTTGTTTTTTCGCCTTTGCAGTCTTTGTCGATTGCGACTGCGTGTGTTGCTGCTGCTGAGACGGTTCCGAAGCCGCGTCGACGCCGCCGCGCTTGCGTCTCGCCGCTTGCGAAGGCGCTTGCGACTGCGGCTGAGTCGCGCGCGTGAATTTCTTACGCAGCGATACGCGCTCACCTCTTTGCGTGGGCACATTTTCGTCATCTGTGGCGTACTGTTCGCCGTCGTCGTCGTCGTCACCGTCGTCGTCGTCGCCGTCCAAAGCCGCCGCGCTCGTCGTCTCGAGCGCCTCTCGTCCGCCTCCTCGCTCCAACCGACTCCTCAACGTTTCTAATTCCACATCCGCCGCCTCCAACTTATCCCTCGCGCGCTGCATTTCACTCTTTTTCGTATTCAACAACGCCACGAACCGCCTCGCGCACTCTTCTTGCGCTGAAGCCTTCGCCTCGGTCGCTTCGCTCGCCCGTCGCGCCGCCGCGCGGCTCGCTTCGACCAACCGCGCGCCATCCTCTTCCAACGTCATCACCATCTCTCGCGCGCGCTCGTACCCACGCGCTATGGCTATCATATCATCATCATCGTTATCGCTCGCACGCAGGGTTAAAACACCCACGCGTGTGCGCTCGAACGCATCGATTCCATCCTCCGTCGGCGTCGACGGAATTTCATCCTCAACCGCCTCGCCTCTAAACTTGACATTATAATCCTCCTCACGAAACGACCACACGAGCTCTTTCGCGTCATCATCACCATCGACGTCATCAAGCGTGAACGTAAATGTCTCGCGAACGCGCTGTTGGCGCGGATCCGCGAGCGCGCACGCGGCAATGTCGAGGTAATGGTCGTAGGGCGCATCGGCATCGGTGATGCGAATTACGCCTGAAAAACGGCGGTTTGCGTCGCGCACGGTGACGGTGAGCGCGCGCGTGTGCGCGTGAGCGGTGCATGTGATGCATATGGTGTCGTGTGTGGACGTTGTGCGCGTGACGAGGGTGGTGTGCGATGGGTCATCGTCGTCGGGAGGCATAGTGTGAGGCGTCGGTTGGTTGGCTACGCGTTGCAAAGTTTTTATAACAATGGTGAGTCTATGTGTGTGTGTGTGCGCGCGAGCGCGAGCGCGAGGGGGATAGAGTGTTCTGAGATGTGGGTTTACGGTGACGCGCGACGCGAATGAAAGTCGCGTGTGCTGATTCCGTTTTCGCCCCGTCTCGCGTCCGTCTGTTGTCTTACGCGACAAAGATGATAAAGAACGAAAAGAACGCCATCAAGATGCCAAACAACTTGAGAATCAACCAACGGTTGGATGAAACGGTGTTGAGATACTTTAATAGCTGCGTTTGAGCGTTATCAACGTTGGCCAACGTGTCGTCGACGTTTTCGTCAATGCGAATCGCGAGCTCGCCTTGTTCGCTCACCATCGTGGCGAGCTGTTGAAAAATACCCCCGAGCTCGGTGATTGTGCGTTCAACGTTCTGTAACGCCTCCTGACGCGAGTCGGCGTAGGATGTGTTCTGGTTGATCATCTGCAACTGTCCTTGGGTTTGCATTTGAGGTGGACCGAGCGCGCCCGGCGCGTTTGGACGCGGAACGAAATCGCGCGCTCCACTCGCGCCGCCGCCTTGTAAATTGCCAAATCCCATCGTCGGTGTCTGACGCAGTGCGCGCGCGAACGCATCATCGCCTAAATAATCCAACGACGCATTCGCCGCAGGTGTGGGGTTTATTGCCCCAAACTTTGCGCGGCGCTCGTCCCCAGCTTTTATATTCGCCTGCCTCGCCGTGAGCACCTCCTTAAACGATTTCGTCGCCGTCGCCAGCCGGTTCTTCAACGTATCCACCACCGTACCACTATGATCACTCGCAGATTTATTCCCCGACCCTTGCGCGCGCTGTCTCGCCGCCGTATTCTGTAGCTCGGCAATGGACTCATTCAGCGCTTGGATATCCATCTTTATCACCGCGCTCGTCTCCGCGATTTCCCTCCCGCGGTCGTCAAACAAACTCGACGCCTTGGCCAAAGACGCGAGCTTTTCTAATTTCAAACTCGTGCGATGAATCCCGTGTCCTATCGCGCTCGCCATCTGTGCGTACGAACACAAAACATCCGTCAGTCAGAAAAAGATCGTTCAGAATCAAATCAAAAATCAAGTCAACGATACACCCCGCGCGCGCGCACGCACCTTTGCGAAATCACTCGCATTACCGCTCGACGATGATGTCGACGTCGACGGCACCGCACCACCCGCCGCGGACGCCGACGCACCACCGACGCCGACGCCATCGCCCGCCGCGCTCGCGCTCGCGGCGATGGTTTTCTTAATCCTCTCCGCCACGCGTTCAAACTCACTCGTCCTATCGCGCACGGGCGCTCGTGCGAGCATCATCGCGCGCGCCGCGACGTCGAGCGATGTTTTCTTGACCGCGTGCGCGCGTGGCGCTCGACGACGACGATGGGCGTGCGCGAAAGTCACGACGGCACAACGCCGCGCGCGCATCGTCATCATCGTCATCAATTGAAATCAATCATGTCCGCCGTGCGATTGAGCGACAGCGAGCGGGCGTACATCGCCGACGGCGTGGCGCAGGGCATTCGTAACGACGGACGCGGCGCGGCTGAGCACAGGCCACTGCGCGTCGCGCTCGGGTGCGTGCCGCAGGCGTGTGGGAGCGCGGAATGCATCATTCAGGGCGCCGGCGCCACGCGTTCGACGCGCGCGGTGTGCGCGATACGCGCGGATATCGCGCAGCCGAGCGCGTTGAGACCGGGGTGCGGGTTGGTGAGCGTGCGCGTCGATGCGAGCGGGGTGGTGAGCGGGCGAGATTGGGTCGGCGGCGGCAAGGATGGGGAAAACCTCGGGGCGACGTACGCCAAGGCGTTAGAACGCGTTATTTTAGGCGTCGACGGTGATGGATCCGCGGTCGCTGGGGCGTCGGGTGATGGAATGATGTCATCGGTGTCGTCATCGGTGACATCGACGGCGGCGATTGATTTAGAGAGCTTGTGCATACAACCTGGAAAGGCGTGTTGGTTGTTAGCCGTCGACGTCGTCGCCGCGAGCGACCGAGGGTCGATGATTGACGCGATGTCGATCGCAGTGCGTGCGGCTTTGGCGGACGCAAAGATACCTAAAGTTACCATTGGTGCAGTGGGTGACGATGCTGGGGACGAAGTGGGTGAGCTTGAGGTGGATGATGATCCGGACGCGTGCTCGAGAATCGACGTCAGTCGCTTGGGCGTGGTGGTGACGACGTCAAAAATCGGACGTCACGGCGTGATTGATGCCACCGAGGACGAAGAGGCGTGTGCAGAGAGCACGATGTCTGTCGCCGTCGATCGCGAAGGGTTGATTTGCGGCGAATTCAGCTCGGGTGTGGAAGGTTTGGATCGAGGTACGGCGACGGCGATGCGGACACTGGCGCGTAAAGTCGGCGTCGAGTTGATTGAAAAGATGGATGCGTACCTGGCGACGGCGATGGCGAATACACAAGGTCGTGTCAATGGCGACGAAGACGAAGACGAAGACGACGAAGACGACGAAGACGCGCGCGTGATGGTGGTGCCGCTTCCCGAGCTTGACGAATAGAGGGATACTAGTAGAAACGTAAACGTGTAGTACGTACAGTAGTTGAAACTTTTGTTTGACAAATCGTGGTGTGTGTGTGTTACTTGTTACAACAAATCGATGAATAGGCACGTGCGCTACCCGAGTTTTTCGATGTCGCCGCTTTCAATCGCCTCGGAGTACAAATCAATCGCTCGCACAAACTCTTCGTCGTGTTCGTCGTGCGGCGCGATATCCTCTGTCGCTCTAAAGACTTTCTGCGGAGAGTACCCAAACATGTTACGCACATGCGAAGTGTACAAGCACGCGTATCTCTCGAGCTGCGACGCAAAACGCGAGCTTTGGCTCCCGGCTTTCATCATCTGTCCCCAAACGTAGTGGAATTTCCCATGGTACTCGCGCATGCCTTCGCGATGCGCGGTGCGGGCGGTGCGGGACATGTCTCGCGCTCTCGATAATTCATCCATGTGCTTCTCCTTATCGACGTCACTCGCGCCCGCTGAGGAGGAATTTTGCACAAGCCATGCGTGTCGGGCGACTTGATCATCCAGGGCGTCTCTTAACGTCCGTAACCGCCGAAGGACTGGCGGCTTTTCTTTATTGGCCTCTAGAATTTCAATCTCGTGCGCGAGTTCGGGAACGATGAGCATCGTGCGCCATCCGATGGTTTTCTTCGATCGCACGATGTCGCCATAGATGTGGTCTCCGACGTAAAGTAATTTTGATCCATAGTCGATGTCTAACATCGCGTGCAAGTGCAAATAAGATCCGCCTTGGTAGACTTTTGCGGCGCCGACCCCCGTCGCGCGAAGCCCGCTCGCGAGAGCTTGTTGGTGCGTCTGGTCTTCAACAGCACCAATGGGCGTGAGTGGTGCGCCGTTATCAGTGTTCCGCAATAAATGGGTTTTTGTATCCACTTCATAAATAGTTGCCGACTCATTTGCAAAGTACGTCGGCTTTGCGGCGCCGGTGACGACGACGTCAAACAACTCCAACCACTCAAGCGTCTTCTCCTTGCCAACCTTGTTCGAGCACAAAAAGTTCATCACTACATTGGTGTAGTCCCACAAAGAGTTCGTCAACAAAAATACTTTTTTACCACTCGCGCGCAGCGCTTTTAATAACGGTACAATCTCTTCACCACTGTCCATATATTTCGCCGGGTTTGCCGCGACGGCGTGCTTGAGCGAACCGTCTCGATGACACAAATCCACTGCCGCGCGAATCTCATCGTACATCTTCATGTACTCTTTCTCCTTGAGAAATTTGTACTTGCCAGAATCTTTCGCTTCGACGAGCTGGGAGAACAAATACGCCTCACCCATAGAAAACAACGTGTCCAAGGCGCTAAAGTCTACGCCGTCGTAGCTCGGTCGCTTGCTCACGTCGCAATACGTCCTCAATCTATCATCCGTATTCAGCGCCTCGAATCCATGGTAGGCGACTTTCACATAACTATGACGGTCCATCTTCAGTATGTTCCCTCGCTTCTTGTCCACGACCAATCCGCGCACCATGTAATTTGGGTCAAACTTTAACGTCTCGAGCAACTGTTTCGGATACCTGTACGCGCTCACCAACTTTTTCACCGTTTCATCGTACGACATTTGCTCAAACGTCGCTGGATTGTACATGGCAAGCGTGTAGTCCATATCAAACCCAATCGACGATATCTTACTCATATTCAACGATCGATTGCAAAAGATTTTCGCCGCGTGCGCCTCCCGTCGCGTCGCTTCGGTGACGGTTGACCAATGTTTCAACTCACTCGTCGCCGCCGCATTCAAATTCGACACGTGCGTGCGCGCCTCAGCATTTGGCATCACTCTCGTTCGCGTTTGCGAGCTCTGGGCGGCTTTACCACCCACGCGTGCAATTTTGGCGGACGTTTTCCCCCGCGCGCCGTCGCGTCGCGCGCCCTCGCCGTCATTCGCCCCTCCTAACGCCGCCTGTGACGTCGACACCCCGCGCGCGCGCCTCGCCAGCGCCAGCGACGACGACGTATGCTCCCCAATCACCCCTCGCGCGCGTCGAAATACGCTCAACATCCCACACGTCGTCGTCGTCGTCATCATTCGAGCCCCGCCAACGACTGCGCACGCCTCAAACACCACCTTTCCCAACGCCGCCGCCTCGTCCGCGCGCGTCTCGCGTCCGTTCGCGTCGCGTCGCGTCGCGCGCGCGCGTGCCTCCTTTGTCACTCGCGCTCTGTTCGCTCGGCGCGCGGCGCGCGATCGACGCCGAGTTCGAATGCGCTCGCGAGCGGCGAAATGCGGCAAAAAAGTTAACCTCAGGCGTCAATCGTCGACGCCACCGTCGTCGACGACACCGCACGCGCACGCACCGCACGCGCGAACGATGACGATGATGATGACGCTCGCGCGCGCATCGCCCGCGGCGATGCCACCGCGCGCGAGCGCGAGCGCGAGCGCGCGAGTGCGTGTGCCACGTCACCACCTGGTGCGCGCGCGCGCCGCGCCTCCGTGCGCGCGCGCGGCGATGCGCGCGACGGTGGCGACGCGCGCGACGGTGGCGACGAGTTTGTCGTCGTCGCCCGCGGCGATGCCGACGCGCGCACCGCGCGCGCGACGGGCGTCGGTGCGCGCGAGAACGATGGAGGCGTTATCCGCGCCCGAGTCGACGTCGAATTACTTTCAGGCGAACGATACCGAGTTCGACGGCGCGATTCCCCCGCCTCCGCGCACGAGTAATTTGATGGATGTGTTGCCGTATTTATTCGCGGTGTCGCTGGCGAGACGAGGCACGTCGTGGAGGTTGGCGTTGGCGATTATGTTTCTCGTGGTGCAAAAGAGCTTTGGTTTGGCGGTGCCGATATTGTTCAAGCTCGCGGTGGATCATTGCACGGCGGCGGCGGCGTTGCCTGGTGGGTTAGCGGCGAGTGAGGCGGCAAAAGCAGCGGCGATGGCGCTCGTGGCGAGCGGCGTGCTCAAGGCGATAAGCGGCGTGGCGACTGAGTTGCGCACGGTTTCGTTTACGCCGGTGGCGCAGGCGAGCGGCCGGCGCGTCGCGCTAGAGGTTTTTAATCACGTGTTGGGGTTGGATTTGAGTTTTCATCTGGAAAGGCGCACGGGGTCTTTGCAACGCATCATCGATCGGGGTACGCGTTCGGTGAGCATGGTGTTTCGCGCCGTGGTGTTTACATTTTTACCGACGGCGATGGAGCTTACGTTGGTGTGCGGGTTGTTGTGGCACGCGTTTTCATGGCATTTTGTCGCCATCGTGCTGACGACGTTTACCGCGTACGTGTGGTGGACGATACATATGACTGGCGTGAGTGCGGAAAAGCGCAAGTTGGCCAACCACATGGATGGACTATCCACCGGCAAGGCGGTGGACACGTTGTTGAATTACGAAACCGTGACATTTTTCGGGAACATTGAACTCGAGAGCGCGCAGTACGATAAATTACTTCGCGGTTATCACGAAGCTGCGCTCGGGAGCGAACGAGCATCGAGTTTGTTAAACGCAGGTCAAGCGGTGATTTTATCCACCGGGATGACGATTATTCTTTCGTGCGCGGCGCTCGGGATGTGGAAGGTTGAGCCCACGGTTGGCGCGAGTTTGGCCTCGCGCGTGGGTGACTTGGTCATGGCGAATGGATTATTGCTTCAGCTTTGGGCACCGTTACAATTTTTAGGATTCTTTTACCGCGAGCTGCGTCAGTCGTTGGTGGACATGGAGGCGATGTTTGAAATCATGGCCACAGAGTCAAACATTCCCGACGGCGACGTCGAACTCCCAGCGCGGGAGGGCGGCGCCGAACTCGAGCTCGACAACGTGTCGTTTCGCTACGGCGACGGCCGTGATGTTCTCAAAGGGGTCTCGTTGAGCATTAAACCCGGAGAGTCTATAGGTATCGTCGGTCCGAGTGGTAGCGGTAAATCAACGCTCTTGCGGCTCATCATGCGCGTGTACGACGTCACGGGTGGTAAGATCACTCTCGACGGGTTCGATGTGCGCAAATTGAAGGTGTTGTCCTTGCGTGATGCTGTGGCTGTGGTGCCGCAAGACACCGTGTTGTTCAACGACACGCTCGATCATAACATTCGTTACGGTAAGCCTTCGGCGAGCGAAGACGAAGTTACCATCGCGGCGAGACGCGCGCGCCTGGATAAGACCATCGCGAACATGCCCGCGGGTCGCCAAACCATGGTTGGCGAACGCGGCGTGAAGCTTAGTGGTGGAGAAAAGCAGCGCGTGGCGATTGCTCGTGCGTTTTTGCGCGAACCACGCATGCTCGTTGCCGATGAAGCGACATCCGCGTTGGACACCGCCACCGAACAAGGAATTTTAGAAAGCTTAGAAGAAGTCGCCCTTGGGCGAACTGCGGTGTTCGTCGCACACAGATTATCCACTGTGCGATCATGCGACCGTATCATCGTCATGGAACAAGGACGAATCGTCGAAGAGGGTACGCACGTCGAATTAATCGAAGGCCGCGGCCGCGGTACAAAGATTGGCATGTACGCTAACATGTGGAAGGCTCAGGCGCAAGAGGAAGAGGAGAAGAAACAAAAACCCGACATCGGCGTCGCGTCGCTCGGGTAGTTGTTTATCTCGATATTATCATCAGCTCATCTCATCACACACTCATTCATACACACACGCTTTGCATTGTTATTACCACCGTATTATTTATTTGCTTCAACGGCAGTACTACGTCGTCGCGTGACGCGCGCGCCAGTATCCCGCACCGTACTCTGCAAATAATTCATCGCCTACTTCTATATCTTTCAACACGCGTAACGTCGCTCTGCGTCGCGCGACATCCTTTTCAAATTTACAATTGCGCTCAAACGACGTCCCGACGACGTCGTTGACAAAGCGCGCTAAATACCCCAAGTGCCTCTTCGCACACACGTGTACGTTGAAATGTAACGCCATCACGTACTCTTTATCTTCATGCGCCATTCTCAGCGTTTCCGCGAGCGAAAGCACATCCCCACCGTACGTCGCGCCCGTCACGACGTCGCCCGCGCGTAACCGACGCTTGGCAAACAATCCGTACCCGGCGCCCGAAATCGTCGACACATCCACGTACACATCCACCCCGTCATCAGACATCGTCAACGTTTTCATCTCGTCCATGGATATCCCCGCGTCGACGTCTACATCCACCGGAGGACGCGTGCGATTGAACGACATACGCGCGCGTCGCTCGCGCTCACTCGCGCGCAAACTTTGACTCAAACGCGCTCAAACACGTCGCAAACGCCTGCAACGGCGACAACGGATGGGCGAAATCTAACGTGAATAAATCATCATCCACGCGTCCAAACTGCACGACGATCTCGTCGTCGTCCTCGTCGTCCTCGTCGTGGGTGGAAGTGGCGTTCGCCGACGCCGCGGTCCCGCGTCGGCTCGAGCTCGACCGCGCCCGGCGCCGCACTAATTGAAAGTTTTTCACGCTCGGTCGCGTGACTCTGCCGTTAAAATTCAACACATACGCCGAACACGCGGCATTCCACGTCGGTTTGGCGGTTTCAAGCGCATCCGTGGGCGCGTCGCTCGCGTCATCTTCGGCGGAGAAGAGCGCGGCTGACATGCTTCGCGGCCCGCGCGCGCCGAGCACGTTGACGGCGTAGCGAATGTCCGCGAGCATTCGACGCGGCGGCCCGAGTTCGTGGTCGTCATCGGCATCAGCGATGTGAGCGCCAATCACGACATCGCTCCCGAATGCATTCATCGCGTGCCTCGCCGTGCCCCACGCGCGCGGACGCGATCCAGAGTCTAACAGCTCGAACCGCGTGCCGATGAAATTGGCTTTTAATTTGCCGACGTAGCTCGCGCTGAATTCGCTCACCGAACGCTCGGCGCCATCGTCGCCGATGACGTAGTGCGTACACTTGGCTTTTTTACGCTTACGTGCGACTAATATTGGCACCGCATCGGCGAGCGTCGCCGTTGTGGTGTCGCGACCGTCTAAATATAACACGTACGTGGGAAACGCCCCGAGCGGTCCGCGCCGGCGCAGGACGTGGCATCGCGCGTGCGCGCCATCATCCGCGAGCGGTTCGAGCACGAATCGCCGCCGTGCGCGCGCATCGGCCCAGGGCGGTAACGGTGCGGGCGTGAGCATGGGCGAACGCCGCCGCGGACGTCGATTCGCGCCGTCGTACGGAGGCGCCGAAGGCGACGCCTCGACATCCGCCTCGACGGCGTCGCCCGCGTCGGGACCAGGATACACGGGCGCGCTATCCCGACGACGCGCGAGCGCCACCACGCTCGTCGACCGACGCACCGCAACGGGCGGTGCGCCGCTCCCATCGCCACCGCGATCGTCTTCCGCGGTGGCGTCGCCATCCTCACCGACGCCTCGCGCGCCTCGCGCCAATGGTTTCATGTACGCGGGCTCGCGCGTCTTCATCCACCACACAATCCGTTCTCGTCGTCCGCGTCCTCGTCGCGCGCGCGGACCGACGCAACGAACGAACCCGTTTCAATGTTCTACGTATTCCCTCGCGCGCTCGCACCCCTCGTCGTCGTCGTCGTCCGCGTCGTTCGCGTCGTCGACATGTGAAGTAAAAATAGCACCGCGACTCGAACAGTCACCAGACCGTCAGCAAAAAGTATACATCTGGACGTGAAAACTGGTGATTCCTTGCATCGTTCGCGATGCAGTTGACCAAGACGCGTGTTTTGGTTGCGTCGCAAAAAGTATGGGTGGAATGACGAGGTAACACCATCGAGGTGGTGTTCGTGTGTACGACCACATGCGCCACCACTCCATGGACTCCTGTGACGTGTGTGCGTCCCCCAGCGGGCATGCGATCGCGCGCGCGTCGTCCGACGCCCCACGGGCGCGCAAAAAATAACGGAATCGACTCGTGATCACTCATAGATGACCTCGCGTGGCGCCACCGACACGGTCACGGCGCCCATCGTGGTTCCATGGCGAAAGTTTTATGTATTTTTTCTCCAGACATCGAAGCCTGTCTGCCGCCGCCGTCATACATCGACGCCGCGTGACGCCACGCAAGCATGGCGAACAAGTCAAACGATGAATTAAAACGACACGCGGCGTATTTGATCGCCTGGTGCGGCGCGATTCGCGCGTCGACGTACGTGCTGCACGCCATCTTTGGTGAAGCGTCGGCGTAAATCATCATCCATCAAGCGATTGGATCGATTGGGTGCGCGTGATGGCGACGTTATGTGGACGGATGCGGACGATGCATGGGGCGTGTGGGGTGGAAACGCGCGCGCGCGCGCATGGTGGTGATTGTCGCACCGCGGTGGTGCTCGTGGGTGAATATGAGTTGCGCAAAGGTGGGGTTGATGGGGATGACGACGTCGGCGGTCGCGGGGCGACGCGCGTGGGCGGGACGAGCGTCTTTGGCGTTCGATTCGCACGCACACACGACGACGACGACGACGGTGATGATAGAGACGACGATGGAGGCGGTGCGCGGAGCGTGATATTTGAGCGTCTCGGTCGGGTGGAATGTAGCAGCGCGGTGTTCGAGGCCAAGTGGTCGCCTCGAGGGGAGACGGATGATCGCGCCGTCGTCGCCGACGCCGCGGGCGGGCTGTCGCTCATTCGCGTCGTCGATGACGATAGTGCGCCAACCGTGCGCGTCGAGCACGTGCTTCGCGTGGGTGATGTCGGTGGGGATGGTTTGGGCATGGTGACGTGCGTGGATTGGTCGGCGAGCGGCGCGTTTGCCGCGAGCGCTTCGGATGGAAGTTTCCGGCTGCTTTGCGAACGCGAAGGTGGAATTGACGTCGTGGAGACGTTTGAAGGGGCGCATGATCTCGAGATGTGGGCTATTGCGTTTGATCGCACGCGACGCGACGTGGTATACACGGGTGCGGATGATTGCGCGTTGAAAGTGTGGGACGCGAGGGACGCCACGAGGGCGAGCGCGACGAATCGGAAAACGCACGGCGCTGGCGTGACGTGCGTTGTGCCATCACCGCACGACGACCACATCATCGCCACTGGTTCGTACGATGATGACGTGCGTCTGTGGGATTGTCGGCGCATCGCGACGCCGTTGAGCGAGTGTAACGTCGGAGGCGGCGCGTGGCGCGCGCGGTGGCATCGCTCGCGACGCGCGCTGGCGTGCGCCGCAATGGGTGGTGGTGCGGTGCTCTTGGACGCCGCGAACGATGCGTTAACGGCAGTGTACACGTACGATGATCATGAATCGATCGTGTACGGCGCGGATTGGGTCAGCGCGCCAAATGATACCAAGAATAATAACAATAGTAGCGGCAACGAAGAAGAACGAGGAGAAGACGAAAACAATCATGATAATGATGTCTTAGTTACGTGCAGTTTTTATGACAACGACGTTCGGTGTTGGAAGCCGCCGCGACGGACGACGACAACGACGACGACGACGTGACCACGTCTCGAGGAGCAAAGTTGCGATGGCTTCGTAGGAAAACTTTACAGTTATCGTAGTAGTAATAATGATACACTGAGGACTGGTGCTAGCTGTACAAATCATGACCGAACGATTACACGCGCGCGCGCCGAACGCGAGTCGTATGGCGTTACGACTCTGTCCGCGTCGACGCTGCGTTCTTTCCCGTCGATAACGCGCGCTCGAGTTCCGTCACGCGATGTTTCACGGCGACAAACGATTCACGCAACACCGTAGACGCGCGCGACGCGAGCGAGACATCGGCTTGAGCTACAGTTTTGCCGTTTTCTTTGTGCGCGCTCTCGTCCTCGCCGCCGTCGTCGCGCAAGGTAATTTCTGAAAATTCATCCGTCGGCGTCGTCGGCGCCGTCGCGCTCGCGCCTTTTTCCAACTTTAATTGCGCGCGCACGTACTCGCGCGACGGCAATCTCAACGCAGCTTCCCATCCCGCAGCGTAACCGTCGTCGTACGCCGTACGCGACACGCTCGCAGACGCGTCGCCGTCGACAGAGCTCGCCCGACGCAGCACCTCTGCCTCGATGGCTGATTTTTCCGCCACGGCGTTGTCGCGCTCCACGTGCAGCGCCCTCGCGCGTTGCTCCGCCAACTGCAGCGCCGCGCACACCGCGTCCCGCTCCTCGGCGCGCTCACTCTCCGCTTGCGCCCGCGTCGCCACGAGCTCCTCCTTGGCGCGCAACAAGTCTCTTCGCAGCGCTTCTCTATCGGCGACGAGCGCGCTGACTTGCGTGAGCACCGCCCTCGTGCGCGCATCCTCGTCTTCGGCGACGTCATCCACCATGAGCGCCGACAGCAACGATTTCAACAACAGCGTCGCGCCGTCGCTCAAGCCGTGGCTCGTCGGCACAGGCGCGGGCGGAGCCGGAGCCGCGCGCGGCGTCGCGTCCAACGCCTCCAACCATCGTTCGCACCGCACGCTCCCACACGTGCGCGCGACATCGATCGCCCGCTCGCCGTTCGCATTCAACGCGCGCACGTACGCGCGTTCGGGCGGATGATGCGCGAACACCGCGTATTTCACGCACACTTTCGCCGCTTCGAGCGCATCCGATGCACACGCCACGTGCAAAAGCGTGTTCCCTTTCGCATCAGCCGTCGACGACGGCGCTCGGCGGTGGTACAGCAACTCGTCGAGCGCGATCGAGTCGTTGTTCGCGCACGCTTCGAACGCGTCGGCGATCGCGCGCGCGTGGCGCATCGCGCTCTGACGTCGACGACAACAGCATCATCGTGAACATCCAAACGTCAGCGCACCAGCGACACACCGCGACGCACGAGCGCGCTCGACGACTTGCACGCCCCGCCGCGGACGCACGAACGACGAGGTTTCGCTGCGCGTCATGCCGCCGTCGTCGACGAACCCGTTCGCGCGCACTGACGCGTGGCGCGCGCATCCGCTGCTGAATAAACCTTGGGGCCACGCGTTCCCGGGACTCGCGCTCGGCGCCGCCATGTTCGCCGTGTACTACGCCAGCGATAAGGTTCGCGCGAGGAAAGCCAAGGGGAGCGGCGATGGCGCGCACGCGCACTGAGCGCGCAACGTTGCGCGCGCGGCGTGAGGGCGATTGCATCGGACGAGCTCGCGAGGCGATCGAGGGCTGACGATGCGTGTAGAATGTATAGACAACGACCGAGACACGTGCGGTTACAGTATAGCGATTTAACACCACCATGAGATGATATCATGACGACGTGCGCGCGGTTCGGCTCGACGTTGACCGCGCGTTAACAACACTGCGAATGTGTCTATTCTTAGACGCGGCGACTCGACGACGCGCGCGCAAAGACTGTAGACTTCAGACTCGCACATGCCTCTCTCACTCGAACGCGAACACGAACGGCGATTAGCGCTGCGTAGAATAAATGAAGGCATCGCGCAGGATGTGCAGCGGAAGTTTGCGAGCGAACGGGCGAGTTGTGCGTTGTATGAGAGGCTCGAACGCGCCGACGCGAAGCGAGAAGACATTCAAACGCGAGAGAGAGAACGACGCGAGAGAGAACGCGAACGCGAGCTCGATGGGCGTCGAGCGAATGAGGCGAAGATGAATGATTTGAAATCTAAGCTCGACGCTGAGGCGGCGAAATTGGCGCGCGCGCGTGAGGAAGCTATGAAAAGTCAACGGTCCGCGCACAAGGCGGCCAAGGAGAGCGACGAAGCGCGCGCGTTGCGGGCGAAATTACGCGCGTTAGAGATGAACGCTGCGCGTGCGGTACAAATAGAAGAGCGTAAGGCGTTACAGGAGCTTGAGCGACGCAAGGCGCGGGCGTTGGATGCGGAGATGGAGCGAGAGCGCTTGTCAGCTGAGGCGCGCGCGGCGACGGTTGAACGCGAACGGTTGGAGGCGAGACGTCTGGCGAGAGAAGCTTTAGATGCGCAGAATGAGATGAGAGCCGCGGCGATGGCGCGACGAGCGATGGAGAAGGATGCTGAGCGACGAGCGATGGCGGCGTACGTGCAGAGAATCGTCAAAGAGGATGAAGAGGAGGCTTTGGAGAAGGCGAGAAAGCGCGAAGACGCCAGACGAGAAGCCGAACGGGCGCGCGCCGAACGCGAAGCTAAGATCGAGAGCGAGCGACAAGCGCAGGAAAAATTGAACGAGTCTATTGCCGCACATGATCGTGAAATGTCGAGGCGATTAGCGCAAGAGGAAGAGGCGAAACGATTGGCGGATGCGAAATTTGAGCGCGCTCGAGCGGTGGTTGAATCGTCGCAAACGTCGGCGGCTCGCGAAAAGGCTGAAATCGACGATTTAATCGAGCGCTACCGACACCTCGAGTACGATGAACGATGCAAATTGAGTGAAGCAAAAGCCGCGGAAGATGCGCGAAAGGCACGCGAGGCGCAGCGCCTCGAGTACGAAGCCGCCGTGCGACGCCGCGAAGCCAAGGAACGCGCCGCGCGAGAGGAAAAACAGCGCTACGCACGCGAAGTCATGGACGCCATGGCCGAGGACGATAGAATTAACCAAATGAATGCGCAAAAGCGTCGCATGCGCGTACTCGAGCACAAACGCGAAGCTAATCGGTTGGCAGAGATTAAATTTGCCGCGAAAGAACGCGAGCTTCAAGCCGAACGCGAGGCGCTCGAAGCGCAGCGTCGCGACCGCGCCGCTTACGACGCCGCCGTGACGGCCGAACGCGAGCATTTAATCGCCAATCACCGCGTGTTGATGGCGGTCGGCGCACATAGCCAAGAATAGATTAGCAGTACTGTATGAACACATCGACAACGAATGACTTACGCCTCACAACGCGCGGCGGCTACTAAATGACCACCTCACCAGAAATTCTACAGCGATTGTTCTTCTGCGCCGAACACGAGCTTGCCGAAGAATGTCGCGCACGCACGGTCACGCACGTCGTTTCCATCGGATGGCCGCCCCCGGAAGATCCCACAGAGGTACGCGCTCGCGCTCGCGCGCTTTTTCAACCTCTAGCTAGAATGAGAGAACGAACGGTTCTAACGACGCGACCGATGCATCAGACACTAACCGCACCGCGCGCGGTCCATCACACGTCACACAGGGATACGTCGATGACGCCCACACCTTGGTCATCGCCCTCGAAGACGCCGAGCTCGCAGACTTTCTCGGCGCGGTGCCCGAAGCCACCGCGTTCATTCGCGAAGCGCTCTCGTCGAGCCCGACGCACGTCGTCGGCGTGCATTGCCACGCCGGCGCGTCGCGCTCTGCCGCCATCGTTGCCGCGTATTTAATGCGCCACGAAGGCTTGGACTCGGACAGCGCGCTAGAAGTTGTCGGCGCGCTCGGTGGGTGTCCCAACGACGGCTTTGCCGCGCAGCTCACGTTGTGGGGAGACATGGGATGCAAGATTTCCACCGCCAACGAGGCGTACAAGTTGTGGAGCGTGGCGAAAATTGCGCGAGAGCGCGATGAGCGCGGGTACGTGGCGAGCACGAGCGTGATGCGCGATCCAGGCGCGCCGGGCGCGGAGGTTGATCCCGA
>JACLAB010010425.1_pt1 | contig 27956 bp, 20 predicted proteins | sample 8027921 | NCBI WGS metagenome assembly JACLAB01 (sample SAMN15725117, study PRJNA655200) | protist metagenome | isolation source: fluorescence activated cell sorting (FACS) single amplified genomes of... | place: USA: West Boothbay Harbor, Gulf of Maine | collected 2000-07-19 | reverse complement strand
CAGATGCCACCGGAGGATGCGGGAACGCAGGAAGCGGCGACGGCCGCGGGCGAAACGTCGGCAAACCGAGCCCAGGAAGGAGGAGCGCTTCACTACGGCGTGCAGTGCGACGCGTGCGAGGTGAGTCCTCTGCGTGGTGCGCGGTATAAGAGTGTCACTCACGACGATTACGATTTATGCGCCACGTGTTTCGCCGCCGGTAGGGGCAAGGAGTGCGGACCTTTTACTCGTCTCGATCTTCCACTACCCGCCGGGTTACCGCCAGTTGTCATCAATCCTGAAGCTGACACTGCGCGAGAAGGGCGACGGACGCCGAGAGAAGACAGTGAGGTTGAACTTTCTAACCTCAGTGTGATGATTAACACGGCGTCCGAGTTGGCGCGCGAAGCGACACCTCTGATGGCGAATGTTGCGGAGAGATTTTCGGCGCAGAGCAGACAAAACACGGTGGAGACGCAAGCGCAAAGTCTGCAGGTTGCCGCCTTGATGCACTCAATCGGTGCGCTGTGGTGCGAGCTCGCGCGATCCATCGCTGTCATTCCCCCGCCTCCAGACGCGATGACTCCGGAAGGGGCTGCCGTCGCAGGCGATGACATGAACGCGACGAGAAGTTTGTTTAGCTATCCCTCCCTGGCGTACATTTCTTCAAGCGGCGAGTTTGCGCACACGCGCCCTCCGGGCATGCCATTGCACGAGAACGGTCAACAACGAGGTCAGCAAGCCCCCAGGCCGACGAACATGATGCGCATCAGGACTGTCAACGGTCCAGAGTTTGAGGGCATTGAAGCTCTTCCTCCAGAATTGCAAGCGTACCTTCGGCAACAGGCGCAAGCCGCTGAGACGCAAGCCAACGCCTCCGTGCCGACCGCCACTACAACAGGTAACGACGCGGCCCAGCATCCAGCCAACGCGCAACGCACACAGTCGACCGAAAACGGAAACAGAAGCGGAACTCAGAACCGCGTACTCAGTAGGTGGCTCGGCAACATTATGAGAGTCATTCCCGGTCCGAGTTTTGTCGCGACGACGCAGCCGCCAAACGCTTTGCGAACCGCACCGGCGTCCAACACCGCGACGCAGACGAATCCAAGAAATAGCACCGCCGCACAAAGAGTAGACATGGTTCGCGACCTCGTGTCGCAGGTCATCGGCTCACCGACGTCTCACAATGACAATCAGGCTGCAACGACGCAGAGCGATGCGACGCAGAGCGACGCAGGAAACGCCGCGCCAGCGGCGCCGGTGGAGCGCACTCAAACGACCCAGGCTGCGAGCGGGGAGGCTTCGCGAAGACGAGCGCTGGCGCAGAGCAATGTCGCCGCGAACACACCACCGACTCGTAGTCGCGCGAGAAACGAACCGACTGATGAAGAAGCGAACGACCGAGCGGCCAAGGCATCCAACACCGGAAACGGCATGTCACCCGCCGCGAGCGCCGCGCGCCGAACCGCGAACGCCTCTGGCTCGCAAGGAACTTCTCGCGCTATTGAAAAGGAAAACGATGGAGACGACATGAAGGAATAGAATGATTTACAATCGATTTGCTCGAATTCAGCTGTACATGTAATGATTTAACTAAAACACTCTTCTGCGCGCGCGAAGAGTCGCGAGAGCTAACGCACCGACTGCGGCGCCTCCTAAGTGACCAGCGTGCGCGACCCCTGATCCTTGACCGTTTTGAATGCCTGCCAAGTCTCGCAGCAAGAAGAGACCACCGAGTAAAATACTCGGCACCGGAAGGATGGCGTACAGGTAAATCGTCCTAAGCGGGTAGAGCAAAACTTCAAACGCAACGATGGCGTTCACGGCACCGCTCGCACCCAACGCACTCGGAGTGAAGTAATACCCGCGTCTCGCACCTTGATCTTCCACGAAGTCGCTAAAAGCTCGCTCCATGCGATCGAAAAAGTTACCTCTATCATCCCGGTACCTTCGTCGACGTCGTTCGCGTTGCCGGCGACACCACAAGACGTGCGCCGCGCTCGCACCCACCCCACCGACGCAGTACAGCGTCAACAGGTACCTCCCACCGAAACGATCCGCTACCGACTTCCCAAAGAAATAAAGCGCCACCATGTTGACACCTAAATGCGCCATGTCAAAGTGGCTAAACGCCGACGTCAACATGGTGTGATACCGCCCAGACGCTATGGACTCCTCAGACACCATGAAATTCTTCCGCATGAACCGCTCGTCCCCTTGCGTGGCCCAAAGATAATACACCCCACCATTCGCGGCAATTAGTCCCCACAACGCGCGATCACCCTCGCTCCAGTACCCACCATGACTGCTGCCAAAACCAAACTGACTGCCGAAAGACGAAGGAGGAGGCGGTCTGTACCCGCGTCTGTGCGTCGCCTCTCGCGCGGAAATGAATCCGGACGACGAAGAGGCAGACGACGCGCGCGACACCAGAACGCTCTGCATCCACGTTTTCGACGACGACGAAGACACGCCGAACCGACGCGCGCGAGAAACGTGTTCGACGACGCCCCAAGATGAAGTTGTCGCTGAGGTTGCTGTTACGCTGAACGCAGACCCCGCGCGCGTCCATTCCCCGAAAGCTCGCGTCAGCTCACGAACCGCACGAGTTGCACGCATCGCGGTCGTCGCCATCGTCGCCGTCGCGGCACGCTCGAATTGCCGTGCACTGAAGTGTTGTTTTTTTGACTCTCGTCGTTTGGTTTGAGATGTTACAAGTGAGACTAGTTGAAAGCGTCCGCGCGTCGTCGATCGCGCGAGTGTACATGCGACGGGCATCTTCACCCCGAGACTACCAAAACTTCTTTTGCGGTCGACCGTACCGCTCATCGTTCGAGTCCTATCGCGCGCCGCGGGCAAAAGTCGAATCGAATCGTTCGAGGTCAGTATTCACGAACCCTCGCGCCCACGCGCTTTCGGTCGACGTCGTCAACCGAACGACAAGCAAAGAAAAGAAGAAGAGAGCGCCGGCGGAATGGAAAAAAGCGAGAACGCGCGCCGCACGCATCATCCTCGTCGTCTAGAAGCACTTACGAAATCCTTCACCGCCCCGCGATAAATCATCGTCGGCACGAAGATTCCAAAAACCGCAAACGCCCCGATCGTTCTCGGCGTCAACCGAAACCGACGCTCGATGAGTTCCCGCGCGAGTCCGTTGGACTCGATGAACGCGTTTTGTTTCACCCCCGTCGGGTCGTTTCCCGCCATCGTCGTTCGAACGAGCGTTCGTCCGAGCGTCGTCGACTGCAGTCAGTCAGTGTCTCAGTCTGGGAGCGCTCTCGGACGTTTCCGAGAAGAGTTTTCTCGGAAACATCCGAGAAATCCGCGCGCAATGCAGTTTGAGACGCGCGAGTCGTTGACGCCGCCGCCGACGACGACGACGGATGCGCGTTCGAGCGAGACGAACGGACGAGGATAACAGCTCTTCGAACACAACGACGCGTATCGAGTGCGAGGGGACGTGGACGGTCGGGCAACTTCGAGAGGCGGTCGAGCGCGCGCTGTTTGGGAAGGAGACTGCGCTAGGTGAACGAGGGTGGACGTTCGTGTCGTTGAACGGGAAGGAGGACGTGGCGGAGGGCGCCGAGGGTGGGGACGAAGCACGTTTGGTTGAGTGTGGGGTGTCATCGGGGGATTTGTTGCGGTGTGCGTGGAGGAGAAATACAGGGAACGACGAAGACGCGACAAAGACGAAGACGAAGACTATTACAGAGAAAAGTTCGGTAGACATGAGGAAAGGTTCGATAGACGACGGCATCGCAGACGATACGATGGAAGTGGATGCAAGAGCGGGTTTGGATGGGGATGTCGAAGATGCGTTGCCGCGAACGATGCGAGAGACGCTTCGAGAGTGGTCTGGGGCGCTGACGGCGGGAGAGTTGGCGTTTTTGGCAATTCACGCGTTGATGCTCGACATGGGCGCGAAGACGATCGGGAACATCGAACTGCGGGATGGCTTGGCTCGTCGTGGATGTTACTCGGCAAAATACCGGGTTTGTATCGCCGGTACGGACGAGGAGGCGACGTGCACGGTGCGTGCGCAACCGGTGGAGGACCAACTGTCGGTTTTCGGAGCCTTGGAGGCGGACGCGGCATTAGCTTTCGCGGCCCTCGTGCGGGTGAGCGATTACGTCGCGCTGAGCGATGCGGCTTCAATCACTCTGGAGGGATGTCGCGCTCTGTGGGATAAGGTGCGAGAAGGCATGGCGTCGAAATTGTTTTCAGCAGTCAATGCGCAACTCGCGGGAATCCTCTCGGCGGGAAGTCTCATGTCGCTTCCAGCCGAGGTGAAGTGGATGGTTGCCGAACGAATGGATGCGTACGGATTGTCAAATTGTGCGTGTACGTGCAGAGAGCTTCGCAAAGTTTGCTCAGACCAGCGGCTGTGGACCGCGCTGCTACGGCAAGACTTTGGAATTGACACCGCCGATCAAGTCAACGCACAAAAGCTTTACAATACGCATGCTGTTAGGCGCTCCATGGAGCGCGAGGCGCAGCTCAGGGTGGAATCTTACCATCCCATGCCGGGACGATTACCTCGCCACGGCTTGCATCCAAATCCGGACCGCGACATCTATCCCGGATTGCCTGGCCACGTGCCGGGCATCATTGGCGGCGACTACGATTTGTGGCCGGGAGGATTGAACCCAAACCCGAGACCGAGACCGGTTCCAGGATTCGGTGGCGGTGGTTTGGGTGCGCCGACGCCGCGCGGTGGATGGCCGGGGGGTGGACCGCCTTTTCCGCCGCAACCTGGTGGATTGCCGTACAATCCAGATCCCGACGCAGATTTGAGATACCCGCCGGACATGCCAAATCGAGGACGAGGTGGCAGATTACCTAGCATGCCTCCGAATCCCGGTTACGACGGTCGCCCGCGACCACCGCCCGATTTCTTTTAGCTCGCGTTTAGAAATGAACGAGACGGAACGAATCTATTGAGAAAACTCCTTCTTTCATTGTACAAGAGTGTAAAAACAATGTTCGCGCGCTTCATCAAAAAGTCAAAGTTTCCCCTCCTCGCGTGCTCGAATGATTTCATCCGCCCGGCGATACCTCGTCTCGCGCCGCACCCTCGAAATGAGCGTCTCCACTCGCGCGAGCTGCGCCTTCTCGCCCGCGATGGACTTTTCAATCTGTGCGAGCGCCACCGAGAGTTGCCTCAACTGCGACTGGCTCGTTCGCTTCACTTCGAGCAAGTGACGCTCCATCAAATCTGTAAACTCCGGATCTGCAATTGCCGGTGCGTTCGACTTGGCGATGACCGTCTCCACAGTCGCCGGCATTGACACCGCCGTGGGCGTTGTCGGAACGGACTTCAAAGCGACATCCGGCGCCAAGGCGCTCGGCGGTACCGCCTTCCCAGCCCGCTGCGCCCGCACCCGCTCCATAATCTCTTCTACCTCGGCGTTAATTTTTGCCGTTTCTTCTTTTTTCGACTCGGCAATCCTCCCTTGCGCGTCCTCAAACGCCGCTCTGAACGCGTCGCTAAAAAACGGCGACGCGTTCGCCGCCTCCACCAACGCCTCCGGACTCTCCGGATCCCCGCGCACCTTGGCCGTCCTCGGCGCGCCCACCGCCCCACCCTCGTCCTCAAACTCCTCGAACGCGTCCGCGAGCTCATCCATCAGCGCCCCGAATCCTCGTCCGCGTCCGCGTCGGTGTCCTCTTTCTCCGAGCGGGTGCCTTTCGCGCGCTTTTTTACCACTCACCCTCAACCGTCGCCCGGTCGTCGACGTCCGAGTCCGTGCGCGCATCGCCGACGCCACGGACGACGAAACTGAAGTCATCGCGCTCGCGCCTCCTTCTCGCAAAAAATCCCCAATCCGTCGCGACGCGAACGAGCGCGCGACCGGGGCGTCGAGGTGTGGATAACCGACCGCCGCGTGTCGACGCGTTTCGGATTTTTTTGACCCCTGTGTGATTTATAGAATCCTAAATCGTCATTGTAGTTTAGAAAAGAGTCTAGTCCCAATTTCAAGGTTCGTGACCAGTCAGAAATTCGTCCGGGTAGTTGACGGCGTTTCGAAGCGAGAATATTCGCGCACGCGCGAGAGAGCGACGACGGCGACGGGAGGACGGTACCCGACGCGATGCGAGCGAACGCGAGATGGAGACGGATGCGTGCGACGGTGGCGTTGAGCGCGGCGGTGACGGTGATGTGCGCCGGAGCGACGATCGTCGGTGCGGAAAAGACACCGGCGGCGGAGTGCGAGTGCCTGGATGCGAGAGACCCGAGGTTTCTGTGCGCGCCGCACGCGCACAAGGATGGATTATCGGTGGAAACGGCGAGGCGAGTGATGGAAGCGGCGATCGCGGTGGGTAAGCGCGATGGATGGGAGCGTGCGAGGTTTGAGCACCAAGAGTTTCAGGAGACACGAATGGTACGGGTGAGCACTTTGCCAAAGAGCGTGCAAGACGAGGTGGATCGGGCGTTTGAGACGCGCGTGGCGCCGATGATTCGGGAACAGTGCGTCATTCATGATCATCTCAAGTTTGAGAATGTGGTGTTTTACGTCATCAAGTATGACGTGAAGGATTTTAAGAGCATCGCCATGCACCACGACGACCAGCACCTGTCCTTTGTGGCTTCGTTGAACAACGTGACTGACTACTCTGGTGGAGGTAACAATTTTGAGGGTGTCTCCTTTTCCGTCAAGGCTGGTGGAATCGAACACCTCAACGAACACAAGTTTGATCCGCAGCCGACCGGTTCGGTTGTAATTCACGGCGGAAAACTGATGCATGCTTCGCTCGACGTCACGCACGGTGCGCGGTATGTTCTCGTCGGCGAAGTGTACGTCAACAAGTCGTGTTGTTTTGATTTCACGGCGTTTATGAACTCGCTTGTCACAAAGCTGCTCATATTCCTCTTTTTCATCGTCGCTGTGATGACTGGTGTCGTCGATAAGGCGTACAAGCAAGTGCAGAAGGCGAGAAACGGCGGAGTTTTGCATGAAAAAGTGTGGTAGAAAGATTATCGAGAGCGATTGCATTGCCTGCGCGCCCTTGCCGCGCGTTAATAATATCGCATGCGTAATCGCGTGATTATTTTTATATTACAACCCCTAGATTGAGCGATCGCCGCATCTGCGTGATGTCCCTAACCTTACGCACCGCCGAGCGACAACCATCAAAGCCACCGCGCGACGAGCACAAGTGTCACAGGTCCACGTGCGAAAAGTACGCCGCTCATGTCGTCCGCGGCCTCGAACGGCGCGAAAGCGTCAACGTCAAAAGAACCGACGTCACCGAGACCGCACCGTGTCAACGTCGAGGGCGACGAGAGCTGGAGGTTGAACGCCAACGAGTTGAGCTCACTCATCGCCGAACGCGTTCGCGCCGCGTCTGGCTCAAAGGTGAACGATAATGGCGAGCAAATGCCGACGCTGCGCAGACGCACGAACGTACGACACGGACCCGCCGAGGCGAAACAGGTTGCGGGGTACTACAAGAAGCAAAGCCAGTTGGTGGAGCAGTTTCAAGAAATGGAAAACTTTCTCGAGAGAACAAGTGGACGGAGCGACGAGGAGTCGAGGGGGAAATCGAAAGAGGAAGAGGACGAAGAGCGCCAGAGTCAACTCGCACTTCAAATATCATTCTACGCCAACATTCTTTTGCTCGGGGTGAAGCTCTTTGCGGCGATAAGCAGCGGTTCGCTAAGTATCATCACGAGCGCCTTGGATAGTTTTCTCGACTTGGTGAGTGGATTTATCCTTTTCGTCACGGATAAGAGCATTAGAAAGCAAAACAAGTACCTTTACCCGATTGGTAAGAGTAGAATGCAACCTTTGGGAATCATCGTCTTCAGCTGCATCATGGGTACGCTCGGGTTTCAAGTGTTAATTGAAGGCATTCGACAACTGGTGGGGGAGCAACACACGCACCATCTTGAACATTTAGTTCTCACCATTGGCATCATGGTGGGTGTCATCGCTCTCAAATTCTTTCTGTTCCTCTTTTGTCGAAAGAGTAAATCGCCCTCGGTTCAAGCCTACGCTCAGGATCATCGAAACGACGTGGCTACAAACATTGTCGGGTTGGCGGCGGCGCTCATAGGAGACAGGCTGTACTACTGGGTTGATCCACTCGGTGCCATTCTTCTCGCCGCGTACATCATCGTCAACTGGAGTCAAACTGCCATGGAAAACATTAAATCAATGGTTGGAGTGAGTGCACCGCCTGAATTTTTGGCGCAACTGACGTACTTGGCGTGGAATCATCATCCTGATATCGTCCTCATTGACACGATTCGCGCGTACACATTTGGTCCCAAGTACTTTGTCGAGGTTGACGTAGTGCTAGAAGAAAATATGCCTTTGAGAAATGCGCACGACATCGGTGAAGCTCTGCAGAACCGTATCGAGCTCATGGAGGACGTCGAACGCGCTTTTGTACACTTAGATTTCGAGAGCGAACACGCCCCGGAACATTAGATTCTCAACATTTCTTTTAGTTCTTGTGTTACATCTCTTTGCGAAGAATGTTCAATATTATACGTGATGCGCGGCAGATGGTTGCGGCATTAGACACGAATGTGTAGTGTAATCCATCGTTCGCTTGTTGTACGTGACGACGAATAGCTTGGAGAGTTGTTGGACGACACCGGCGGTGGGGTTCGGTGGAGGCAACAAGACGCTCACGAGTGAGTCATGCGCATCGATATCGCCAGTTTCAGGAATACTGGACGCGTTTTCTTTCCCACTCAACATCGGAATAGCCTGACCAACCCTCTTCGGCGTCATTTCTTCGCTTTCCTGCTCCCAAACCTTGGTCATTTGCGCCGCCCCCGCTTCGTCAGCCGCCGCCTTGAACTTGAACACCTCCTTACACATAACGCGACTCAGTAGATTGATATGCTGCGTCATGCCAGCCTCTCTGAATGCGCTATACCACGGGTCGTTGACGTCCTGCGATTGCATAACATCGACAACACGACCATCGAGTGTTTTATCACCCCATGGAGTGAGCCCGCCGCCGTCCACGGTGGCTCTCTCTGGCAACGCAAACATGCGTTCATCCTCTCGATGCGAAATCTCCTCGCGAAGAGACGTAATGTTCAAGCTCATCATGGCCCGGGAAAGATCGTCTTGTTCACCCATCGCGCTTCCGAGGGCGAGAAGTTTTCTGCTGGCGCTCGACTGCGTGCTCGCAGGCGTCGCCCCGGGCGAAACCAGGCCCACCACCGAAAGCGTGCCGAGAGCGAGCGCCGTCACCGACGCAGCCATCGTCTTCTTGCGACGTTTTGATTCGGGTTTCTTTAGCTCCTGCGCTGGTGAAGGCGGTGTTTCCATCGTCTCGACGCCCATAGGCGGCAGCGGAAGCTTGGGCGTAGGGATGGGATACACTGGGTACATCATCGCGGCTTGCTGCGCCCCTCCCGTGGTTTGCTGCAAACTAATCCGTAAAGCGTGGTTTTCATTCGTCAAATGCATCACCAACGCTTGCAACTCACCGTTTTGAACCTCCAACGTTCTCGCCCGCTTCTCCAAATCTCGCAGATACTCTCTCTTACGCGCTCGGCTATTCTGGGCGCTCTCCCGGTTCCGCATCAACCGAAGCTTCCGTTCCTCCTCAGTCTCCTTTCCATTCGGCGTCGTCATCTTTCTCTTACTCGACGCCCCGACATCGTTCACCCGCCTCGCGGCGTCATCCATCTCCCCTCCTGACCCAGCACTCTCACCACTTCGCTGATCCGCAGAATCATCCGCGAAATCCCAGTACCCTACATCGTCTCGCAACCGCTGTTGCTCGTGTTGATTCGCCTCGACATCGTCGAAGAGATTTCCCAACAGAGTCTCATCCAACCCCCCGAGCACCGTCGCGTCGAGTGCATCCAACCCAGGCAGGGATAAATCATCCAAAAACGCATCACTCACGTCCAACGTCGCCCCTGATCCGCTCGTCGTCGGTGTCGCGTCTCGCATCATCGTCTTCAACAGCAGCTCATCCTGATCCGCCCGATGAAGCCGATCTTCACTGGCGTTTTTCGACGCGCCGCTGCTTGTCATCATCGCGACGTCTTCCCGCGTCTCGCGGTTCGGCGTTCCGGGCGCCGTCGACGTTCCGGCACCGGGTAACGCCATCCCGTCACCCGCGTTTGCTTCATCGTTCATCCTTCGTTTCGTCGTCTTCGCATCCGTCGTCGTCGTCGTCGTCATCGTCGTCCTCGTCGTCATCGTCGTCGACACTCGCACTCGGATCGAACGAAAGACTGGGTGCCGTACCACGACCCGCGGCTCGTCTTCGTCGTCGTGCTTTGACGCCGGTTTCGATCCCGTCCGTCGATCGAGCGATCGATCGTTAAAACGTCGCGCGAATGGCTCGGATCGCGTCGCGTCGCGTCGATGATTGACGCGCGACGCGCGCGTCGTTTCGTGCGAGACGCGGGAAGACGCGGATCTCGTACGTCGTAATCGAAATTTCGTGAGCATTCATTTCATCTTTTATTTTTTGGGGTTGGATTGAGCCCGCCGGAGACTGCGACGAAAGTTGAGCGTTTCTTTATTCGGAACTCTTGTGCTCAAAAATGTCGCGGTTTGGTGACGAGGCGATGGTGGAAAAGATTGGTAATCGACGTAATTCGTCGCCGTCGTCGCCGTCGTCGCCGTCGCCGCCGTCGTCGTCGTCGTCGTCGTCGGTATTGTTTCTTACGTCACCCAGAGATTTGGCCTGAAAACCAGAGGACGCAGCCGAACCGCGACGCGGAATGGCGACGGGAGACGGAGTGGAGATGGACGATGCCGGGGAAGAATCGACCCCGATGGTGGTGGTGGAAGCTGTTTCGCGGTGAGATGGTGCTTTTGCCGCCGCCGCGGCGCGTGCGGGGCGCGGATCGAGAGGCGCCGGAGTGCCGAGGAAGGTGTCGCTCCAATCCGTGGTGCTCGCGACGCCAGAGACCAAGGCGGCGAGTCCGGATTGCTGCGGTACGGCATTTTGCATCTTCTCGGGTTGATAATGGATGAATCTGCATCGAGATCCGTAAGGACACGCGTTGTGGTGCGCGAACGTTCGGCAAATTTCTGTCTTGTACTTTGGATGTCGCAAAACTGGTCTCAGTTCCTCGCGACCGTGAGCGAATTGGCACTTTACAGAGTAGCGGCAGGATCCACATTCTTCCCAGCTTCGGCATAATTCTGTTTTGTAAAGACTATGTTGTTGTTTGGGTGAATTCCCTGGTGAGATGGACGCATACGAAGTCACTGGACTTGCACTGATTGAACGCAAGCCACTATTGTCGCTTTCTTTTTCGTATCCGCTGTAGACTGGAGAACGTGGCGGCGTCACGCTCGGTCCAAGAGATGGTGCTGGTGAGCCTGGGCTTAGATTCAATGAAAACATACCACCCATTACGGAATCTGTGGATATATTTGTTCGTTGTTGCGTTGATCCTTGTCGATACGTTGCCAAATTTCCATGATTCTCGTAAACATCGGGAAGCGTCAACATGTACGAAGAATCTTGCTGGTGAACAACCGCGCTAGGAAGGCTCGAACCGTATCTCGCAGCCATTAAAGGGGATTGCGGGAGGACTGCGGCGGTCGGAATGTTGTCATACGTGGTCGGAACCATTCGAGGGGGAGTCTGAGGAGAACCATTGGACTCGCCGCTAGAACCAAGAATGCCGAGCACGCCAAAAGGGTCCTGAGACAACGGTGGCGTCAAGCGTCCGTCGTCGTAATCCTCGATGGCGTATTCGGAATTATTTTTCTGCCCGCAAACTCCTCCGCTCGCCGATATTCCATCGTCTGGGTTCATCTCTCCTTTGAGCTCTATCGAGGCTCCTTGCGTTGTGTCAGGACGTTGCCAGTTGTGTGCAACAGAGGAGCCAAACGATGAGTTCCGAACGGCGAGCGTTTGAAAAACGATAACGTGTGCCTACGACAAACTTCAAGCGTAAATAGTACCGAGAATAGCTCTTCGATAATATCGCGCGGACGAGCGTCGAAGTGGCGACTAGAAGAAGACTCGTTGCGACAAACACACGATGTGAATGTTAGACGATGCTCACTTTTGTTACAAATCTTTAGACAAATCTGAGATACGTGTTGAGTTTGACACCCAAATTTTGCGCTAACTTTTGCGCGAGATCTCGAGAGATGTTGCACTGGTACAAGCCGCCTTCCATGGCGCTTCCTCGATTAATCGAGAGCATGCCAAGCTGCGTCATACTCGAAATTTGCATGAAGACATCGGCGCTGAGCAATTCCTCCTCTAGATCGGCGACTTCTGCCCCATCTTCGTCGTAAGCAGATCGAGTGATGAAATGGAACCAAGCAATTAATCGTTCGAGCTTGAAGACGCGTCTTCCTTCAACCGCCGCCTCGGCGGCTGCCTCGCGCTCCCTATCCTGCGCCGTGCGGTCAGTGCGTTTGCGCTGCGCAATGTGTCCTTCTATCTGTCCGCCGAACAATCTCTTTTCGACGTTTTCAGTGTTGTGAGAGCATAGATATGCCGCTACGAGTAAAAACTTTGTGAGACGCGGTATTTCGAAATCTAGTCGTCCCCCAGCGCCGCTTCCCACGGTATCGCGAGCCACTGGCCATTCTCCGCGTCCAAGCGCGAGTGCCGCCGGACTGAGCGGCACCGTCAAGCCAGTGTGCACGTTCGGCTTTTCACGCCGTGAATCTATACCTATTTCGTCTTTACCGACGGGTTTCTTTGCGCGCGCGTTGAGTGCCGTGTAAAGCGCACGTGGTTCCGGGAGCGTCTCTCCCTTTGATTTCGCCTCCTCGTACGGTTTGATGTACTGCGCCCACAGCGGCTGCAACGTGGCGCGAAGCTCGTGCAGGTTTCTACACGTCGCCGTGAATGTGCTCAACATGGTACCTAAAAATGAATTGTACAGCATCTCATCCGCATCCATCGGACGCTCGCTCAACAGAATGTATCGCAACTCTTCCCGCGTGTAAGACGGAAAGTAGATACCTTCGTGTGGAGTCGCCCCGGCAGCCGAGCAGAACGCATCCCAACCCTGATCACCAATCAATATGACTATCACTTTCCTACAGCTGAGTTCAGCCAAGCGCAAAAGCGCGCTCAGCACTGGTTCACCGCGCCATTGCAAAAGACGTTGCGCCTCGTCCACAACTACGTATGCAGCCCGCGCGCTCGGAGAACTCGGAAGGTACATCCTCAAAATCTCCACTAAATCGCTAAATCGATCGCACTTCAGCATCTTCTTCGCCACATCCGGCGCCGCATCCCTCAACGCCGCGCTGTGCTCTCGCATGAACCATTCCAACTCCTCCACGACGGCTTCGTAAAGCAACTTCGGCGAGTGCTCCGTCACGCACGACACGTATGCATGAGGCCGCCCACTCCTCCTCATCACGTCCCGAACGATGGACGTCTTCCCAGTCACCGGCGGTCCGTGCACATACATCGGCGGGTGATCGTCCCTCGCGTCTCCCAGCGCTCGCACGAGCGACTCTATCGGCCCTTTTCTTCCCGGCCAAGACGCGCAGAGGTCTCGAATGAATGTCTCCTCATCCCCCGCCAACGCATCGCACGCCGGATCGTCCGCACCATCGCTCGGTCCGGCGCATCGATCGTAATTGACATCCATCGGCCGAAGCATTGCCGTTTCTGCCGCCATGGTCGGTTCGTCAGAGACGACCGGTCCGTCGCGCTCTTCCGTCGTGTCGCGAGCTTTTGAAATTTTCACCATGAAACTGTCGCGCGCGCGTCTTGACGGTCGGACAATTGAGTAGAACTAAATACATTACAATACGCAACCGGTCGTCTCGATGATCCGTCACTGTGTACGTATGAAACATATCTGTCGTTACTCAAGTTAGAATACGAAATCCACCACACGCATCGTGCGCGTATAAAAAAGTCGCGTGTGACCCGAACGAGACGACCTCGCGCGCGCGGCATCGCATCGACCTCTTAAAACGTTGCACGGCTCGCCATGAAGGTACGTCGAATGAGAACGGCGACGACGCGATGCGCGACGGAAAACGAAAACGCAGTGATCATTGATCGCGCGTCTGCGACGATCTGCGGCGCCGATGAACACCGAGAGACGACGACGACGACGACGACGGGAGTTCGCCTTCGGGAGACGCTCGGCTGAGTCGAGAAACCCTTGCGGCGCCTGGTCGTCGGGACGCGATCGGAGAACGCTCGTAGGGTGGGCGAAGGCGTGAGGCGCGCTTGAAGACGTTGGATGGATGAAATCTAATAGGTTTCGTTCATTCGATTCGTCGCGGGTGTCGTACGCGTTGACGCGCGTGGACGGCGCGGATGGCAGATTAGGACCACTGGTGGAAAGACTCGCACCGCGAAGAAGAGAGACTGACGGATGAACCCACGCTTTCGAACCATCGTAGCTTAACATCGCGAACCCGCAAACCGGGGCGCAAAAGAAGATCGAGATCACGGATGAGAACAAACTCCGTGCCTTCTACGACAAGAGAATCTCCAACGAGGTCGAAGGAGACGAACTCGGTGATGTACGTATCGATCGTTGGCTTTAGGGCTTTACGACTCGCGACCCGAATGCTCGATCGGAGCTCTATCCCGACGCGACGCGAAACGAGGCTCGGGAGATGTCTCGGAGGTTTCAAAGCTTTTGTTCACTCGTGTACTGACCATCGCATCGCGTCTTACGCGTTTCTACGACACAGGAATGGAAGGGTTACATCTTCAAGATCATGGGTGGTAACGACAAGCAAGGTTTCGGCATGAAGCAAGGTGTCCTCACCAACCAACGTGTCTTCTTGCTCATGTCCCAAGGCACGAGCGGCTTCCGCGGCCACGGTCGCCGTAAGGGTGAACGCCGCCGTAAGGCTTGCCGCGGTTGCATTGTCTCCCAAGATATTGCTGTGCTCAACTTGTTGATCGTCAAGCAAGGCGACGCCGAAGTCGCGGGTCTCACGGATACCGAAGTCCCGCGCCTCCGCGGTCCGAAGCGTGCGAGCAAGATTCGCAAGCTCTTCGCTTTGTCCAAGGAAGATGATGTGCGCCAGTACGTCAACACCTACCGCCGTGAGTTCGAATCCGCCACTGGCAAGAAGAAGTCCAAGGCGCCGAAGATTCAACGTCTCGTCACCCCGCTCACCATTAAGCGCAAGCATGCGCGCGCGGCTGCCAAGAAGGTCAAGCAAGCCAAGTCCAAGGCTGAGGCTGCTGAATACCACAAGCTTTTGGCTCTCCGCCTTCGTGAGCAACGCGAACGCCGCAGCGAATCCCTCGCCAAGCGTCGTGCTTCCTCCGTTGCGAAGAAGGCGTAAAGCGCCCGCAGAGCTTCGGACGTAGTAGGTGAAGAAATCTCTAGTTTGTGGAAACTGTAGGTGTAAGAGAGACGTGGCGTTAGTAGTCGCTCGGAGGCGTGAGCGATGGATACAACAAGCTTAGCAGCTTAACATATCGTGTCAGTACGAAACAATTCATAAAAACAAAATTATATGCGTTCAACGCCTCTTTCCAGTTGCACTCCTCGCCTCCTCGACCCGCATTTCGCGCGCGTATGAACAGAAAGAGAGACGAAAAAGGCGCGAAAACACCCGCGAGCAGGACAGCAGGGGGCCTGACACGTAGGAAGGAAAAAAGTGCTGCGTTTGAAATGCGCGACGAGCGTCGTCATTCGTCGCGCGCGAATGACGATAAGGACGCCCGCCCGCGCGTCGAGTCGCGGCGTGATACGCAGTAACAATGAGTCACGCTCGTCCAACCGTTCGTGTGGTCGTCATCAATCGACGTCTCGCCGCGTGACGCGGGTGAAGTACTCGAACAAACAGGGTGATGAAGAAGATGAGCCCGAGTACGTGCGAGACGAAAATCGCACGCCCTACTACACGCAGACGTCGCAGAAATTCATGGATTTGATTACGATTCAGGCGTTGAAAAACGTGTTGCAGTATTTACAAGAGACGAACGGGGAAATGCACATGTTTTTGCATCAGTACGTGACGGAGAACCCGTTCGAATTGGGGGCGGATAGAACCATGGATGACTGGTTGACGCAGCTCGCGGCTCAACCGCTGGTACGAGTGAAGGATCCGAGAAGATCATCCATACCTGGGCCAGCGGCAGAAGAAGCTGCGCTTAGGGGTGGTCGAGAGGTCTCGCCGCGTGACCTGTGCGAGAGAATCCTTGCAGTGAGAAAGAGTGTCGGAGAGGAGTTGGTTGGCGTCGTCGGCGAGCTTGAAGTGCGGAACCGTTCAATCTTCACGCGTGCGCTGACCAAGTCATTCCAATTGAGCGACGATGATGTCGCGTAAGATTGCTTCAAGAATAGCGTTAATGTAGCATTAGTTTTGTGAGATAGTCGTATCAATAGCGGCGTTCCAATTTTCATCCTCGGAGGTGGTACAGAAATTTGCGTACATGCATTACAGACTGTCCAATCACCACGTCTTGTGAGACATGACGGGCGTTAGGACGCGGGCTAAAAGGAGATTTCAATTTAAATTTATCGTCTGTACAGATAGACCTTTCGATCCTCCGGATCACGCTCGATGAAATCGCGATCGATGAGTCCTTCGAGGTGCTTTTTGATATCGCCTGGCGTCGGTAAGAAGCGGTTCCTCACTTGTGAAGTCACCTCGAGCACAATGCTGTTGTAATCGAGTCGTTTTTTCGCCTTCATGATGCGAACGATTGCAGCTTCAATCTGCGGCTTGCGATCATCCGTGAGTTTTCCTCTCGTCACGGATCTCTCTTGATCAGTCTCGCGCTTTGAAGAGCTTGATAGTATCTTCACACGGGCCGTCTTCGATTTGAAGGCTTTATTGAGCTCGAAAACATCCGTAGGTGACATCTCATTGCCAGGCGGACTCTTTACCAGGATGTCTTTACCGCTTACGCACGTGAGAGCTTCGAGAGAAACCTTGAGCTCGTCGCCACTCAATCCAGTCATGTCACCGATGGTTTGCAACGAAAGACGAGGTCCACCTTGACTTTGTTCACCTTGAAAGCACATTAAAACGCACATCTGGAGAGTTGAGACGGACAGTTCGTATTTACCGCTCGGAAATGCCGCCTTGATGTCAGCTCTACCCATATTTAACTGCCAATTCAGTTTCCTACCACTGTGAAGCTGGCCATAGTGCCACTCAAATGCTTTCACCGCATCTTGACACTGTTTTGGTAGCACGATGGGGTTGCTATACGTTTTCATCATCGGCCACACGCCCATGGTTAACACAGTAACATCAAGATCAACATCTTTGAGACCAGGTACGTTGTTCTGAACGTCTCTGAAGCTACGAGTTAGGTCAGCTGATGTGAACATGTCATTGAACATGGTTTCCATTTTGCTTGTGAAGGCAAACCCGCAGTGATCCCGTAATTTCCCGATAAAGGTACGCTCGTTATCATCACTAGCCGAACGCTTTTGAAGCAGCCGCTTGCGTAGATGCTTGCGGTAGTACTGCTCGAACTCATCTTTTTCGTTAAACAGACGGAACAAGCCCATCGCCTTAACAAAGACGCCTTCGAGCTCATTCTCACTCATATCCTTTGGTGGTTTTCGGAGCATTTGGTCCAAGTACAACGACAGTGACTCTGGCGACCTAGGGTTCATATTTGCTACCAGCTGATAGGCTTGGTTACACTGAGATTCAATCGCACGGTTTCTCTCGAACGCCTCGACAAGGATGGTATCGTACTTTTCTTTGAACTTGAAGAACTGCTCAACGAACTGAGTAGGATTCCTCTCGTTCTCGACGTTGAGGACTATCGCCTTGCCAATTTCTCTCACGTGGTTAAAGATGGCGTCAGGAATGCCGTCAAGTTCATCCATGGTGGAGAACAGCCTGTACAACCTCTGAAGGTTGACAACCTGGCTGTTGCGAAGCATATTAACTATCCCACTCGTTGCGTTGTGCAAGATGGACTGCGACATCTCGTTGAGCACTTCGTTTCTGACAGTCGTAAATAGAGGGTGCTTCGTTCGAGGTTGCATAAAGTGGTCACATCGATCCATCTCGTCTTGAAGCCACTGCTCGACGCTGCACAGATATGCAGGACTATCATCAATGTCTATACGCTTGACCGCGAGCGCTCGATAGTACAATTTGGTCTCCTCCAGCATCCTAGTTTCAAACTCTTCGACGTAGATGGGTTCTCCTAAGACGAACAGCATCGAGTTGACCTTCTTCAAAGCATCCCAGTCAGCCTTAGCAGCTCCCGTTCGCTCTTCAGCAATCATTCGCAACATGCACGAACTCATCCTTCTTCGAATCCTGGGATTGTTGATGACGCACTCTCGCCACAGGGTAATGGCTAGTTTCCCGACCGTCTCTTGCCCTGTCTTTCCATGATTCTTCAAATACACTCGATCGAGGTAATCAAACACATCAGTCAACATCTCTGCGCCCTTTTGATGCTCTGAAAACCGCTTGTCAAGCTGTAGTAGGAAGTCCTCGTCTCCCGATACATCGGCAATCTTGCTCGCGACGTGCAGACAGAGATGATCCGTCACCGCGTCGCTAATAGTATCGTACAGGTTACTCCCATGTTTTCTCAGCACCAGCGCGTACGTCGCCGCGTGCAACTCCACGTAAGACAAACCGTCGGTGCTAAGATTTAGAATGTCCTTCACTGCCGTCCTTAGCTCCTCGATTGTCTTCTCAATAAACTGCGGGCGCGCGATGCAAAAACACACACGAAATGAACACCACCGTCAGTCTTCGTTCAACGACTCATACCACCGCGTCGCCTCCTTCACCCGCCCTCACCCACTCGCGGCGTCTTCGAGTCAAAACCAATAACCCGCACGCGCTTTGGCCCGAGTCGCCCGAGTCAAGTCCTCAAATATCACCCAGCGCGACCCCACGCCCGGTCGCGACGCGCATTCACCCATCTCAAAAAGTAATACAGACTTCTTCGTTTGCAACTCACCTGCGGATCCGCGCTCACACGGTGTTTAAACGGCGCGAGCGTCGTCGTCGTCCCCGACACGTGGCTCGCAGAATTCCCGTTCGTCGTGGACGCCTTGCGCTTCGTCCCGCCGGCTTTTCCACCGCTACCGCGACGTTCGGACGTCGAAGCCCCACCGTTTGCATCGCCGCCGCCGGTATCGACGACGACGACGCGATGTTCGTCCCTCATGTCGTCAGGCGTCGCGCTCTGCGGAGACCCGCGGCGCTCTGCGGTTCGACTTGTCTGCCGGTTTTTGTATGTACAAACAGTTACGTGGTGTGCGATCCTAGATGCGCCGAGCGCGCGCGCCACCTCAGACGACGACGGAAGACGACGGAAGACGGCATGGCGAGTGAACCCGACGCCGTGGTCTCTGCCCTCGCCCATGCGTCCGAACGCGTCGAGGAATTGTGCGCAAACGCCGTCGGAACGCCGTTGGATTTTAAATCCATCCTCGAGCGCGCTCGAACAGCCGCGAGCTCGAGCAAACCCGGCGGTGATAAGCGCGCGATGCGCGATGTGCTGGGTTCTGTGAAGCGCGCGTGGTACGCGACGACGGCTGAACCGATGAACCGGTTGACGGAGCGAGAGCTGGCGGTGGTGATGCGGACGTTTAACGAGGCGTGGTTGCAGCACGGGTTGGAGGGGACGCCGTTGGACGACGGGACGTGGGCGTTTCGAGTGTCGAAGATCAACTATCCGAACGCGAAAAAGGCGATGACGGAACTCGCAGCGTGGTTGCGTAAAGCGGAATGGGCGCCGTGGGTGGAGATGTGTCGGAAGATTCGAGAAGATTTGATGAAGAAGTCTGAGGGTCCATTCAACACGTATGCGCAGCTGTTGAGAGCACTCGACGCACTTCGAGCGCAGGCGACAACAGGGGTGAGGAATTTGGTGAATAACGGTGATAGTAAGGTGACGTATGAGGATGCGATGGAGTACGATAGAGAGCTCAAGGCTTGGATAGAGAGTTGCTGGAGTGCAAACGGTCTCCCGCCTTTGGACGACGTGCCGCAAGGCAACGTTACGTTTCACGCTGCTGGCATGCAGCCGATCGTGGTGTCGTCTTCCAAGAGAGCACCGCCTCGAGATAGGTCTCAGCCGGTTAGTCCAGTACCGCCGCCTCCAAAGAAGCCGAAGACAACGCCGAGCAAGGCGCCAGCAGAAGCGGTAGCGGCGCCCAAGGAGCAAGAGAACGCCGCACCAACCAAATCGGCGGCGAAAGACGTAGAAATGCATGTCGTCCGACATTCCGTGGCTGTGCAAGTCAAGGCAAAGTGCTACGGCCTCGATGCAGAACTCGTCGTAATTCCTCCTTTTGGTCTTCCTGATGGATTGAAAACAAACGGTGAGGTGGCGGCCATGGTTTTCAAAGAGACGCAACTTGCGCAACAGTCAAACGCGCAAGCAGCAGAGCCTTCTTCTCGATGTGTTCACAACGACGGCAAAGCGTGGCGTTGTCCCAGACGAAGGGTTGAAGAAAGCGTGTTTTGTGGCAAACATAAACCGAAAAGTTTCGCGACGACCGCTAGAGTTGAACCTGTTCGATTTGAGACCACTCAGGGCCTCATCATGACATACACCGGAGCGCCCTCGGCGTGTCTCATTCGTAGCGTCGCAGGGGCATCAATCGATGCTTCAGACTTGCTGATGCTCAAGGACCCCGAAAACTTTGAGCAACACGCGTGGAACGTCGAATCGAAACTCAAGTCTTGCGAAGGTTTGGTCAGAAAAGACGGTCCTGGTGGACGTTTCCGTGAGAATGCAGTTGTCCTCGAGCGCGGCGGTATTTGGGTGCCTTATGCGCAATACGAAGCCAAGCTGTTGACCATGCTACCAGGAACGCCGTCCGGTGCGAATGTAGCCTCTGATTCAGTCTTTAACCAGTGCATTGAAGATATTCGCGCCATCAACGCAAAGCGCATGATTCAAGTTGAGCATACAGGCGTCAACGAGGAGGAAAAATCAGAGCCAATGAGCGCAACGGAGATCCAGGAGGCCCAGCTTGGCACCGACGATGAGCACCCAAAAATTCCTACTGGTGCTCAAGAAGTACGGAAGCGGCTCGCAGAGCTCCATCGTCAGCTCAACGGTGTCACTCGTGAAATCACTGCGATGCAAGACACCGGGATCGACCACACAAAGCAACACGACAGGCAGCAGGGAGAAGGAGAGTACGACGCGTACGAACACGCCATTCTCCGCGCGCTTCGAAAGGAGAAGAGAGTCCTTGTTTAATAGGTGAACACTTGTAATTTGTAGATGAAAGTAATGGTTGGTTAATTTAACATGACAAGCTTTTGATTGCGGCCGCTATAGGCATCTAGTTTCATTCCTGTTAAATGTGTTGAGAAGTTTAAATGCCAGTTATGTCCTTGAAACTCAAAACAAACGTCGAAGGTATCGTACACATCAAGGTGATCCGAATCGAGGATCAACTCGCACTTTTACGCTTCCTCTCGCGAAGCAGTTGACTGAAGTTTTTGTGGTACACTAGTTGTGCTCATCAGGGAACACTGCATGCTTTTGCTTTAATGTTGCTCACTTGTACTGGGCCATGAACTCACGGTGGAAGTCGCACAGTTGTACAGTAACTGTCTCGATATCCTCTTCGGAAGGCAAGAACGTCGTACGGAAGTGCCACGTACCCGGCTTTTGGCCAAAGCCAGAGCCCGGAACCGTCACAATACCCGTTTTCAACAGCAAGCGAGTACAGTATTCTGCATCGGCAACCTTGCCGGCTGCGGTGCACTCGTCGAGGTACTTTTGGGGAAAGGTGAGGTTCGGGAACGCATACATGGCCCCCTGCGCTTCTTGGCAAACGACCCCTTCGAGCGTATTCAGCGTGGAGACGAGCTTCTTCGCGCGGCGCGCGAGAGAAGAAAGAATATCATCACGTTCCTTGGCGTAAAGTTCGTACGAAGGTTCACCTTCGACCGGCGGATCCATGACGAGTGACGTCGTAACTTGTCCGACGAGGTTCGGGCACAGAGCGATGGAGGCGAGCTTCAAAATTTGCTCAACAACACCGGCATCCCAGGCACCGACGAGCTCCATGAAGCCACCACGACGTCCGCACTCCCCGTAGTAACCCTTACTGATGGAGTGGAAACTCGCGAGCGGGACTCTGGAATCGAGGCCAGCTTCAAAGACAACCTTGCGCATGCTCTTGAACGTCTTGCCCTCGGCGTAAATGTTTTCTTGATAGACTTCGTCAGAGATTATGATGATGCCTTCATCAGCGCAGAATTGCGCAATTTCAAGCAAGTTTTCGTCACTTAACAAGTTACCTGTCGGGTTACCCGGGTTGATAACGACCAGCGCGCGCACGTTTTTCCCTGCAGCGCGGGCATCCTCGGTTTGCTTCTTAAGGTGGTCCAAGTTGAGAGACCACCCAGTCTCTTCATCCATGTAGTACGGTACAAGGGTACCGCCATACAACGTAAGCGCCGCGGAGTAAAGCGGATACTGCGGAATCGGGCACAACACGGCGTCTGTGTCGTCGCGGATGAGAACATTCATCAAGTAGTGGCACCCCGCCGAGGCCCCATCTGTAAGATAAATGTCATCCACGTTCGCCTCGAAACCATCGCGAGCGGTGATGCCTTTCGCCACCGCTTCCCGCAGGCATCTCACTCCTTTACTTTCGGAGTACGCACCAGTCCCTCCACTGATATTCTCGCGCAAGTTCTTCACTCGCGTCAACACGTCGGATGGAAAAGCCGCGCAGGCTCCATTCTGTGTCAACCCCTCCCAGTCCAAAGCCGCGCTCACTTGCCTGAAGAACGTCATCGGCTTTTGCCCCAACTGTTGCGGATTACCAATGTTACAGTACACAACCTTATCGAACCCGTACGGGGACGGTTTCCCATTCTTCGCGCACTCGGCGAGCTCGAGTTCGATCTCCCGAGCCTTGGCCACGATGGGCCCTCTGACCGCATACTCGGCGCGCACCACCGCTTGGTTGACGCTCTCCACCGTCACTTTAGACGCACCCATGTCGACAGAAGTGGTTTTAAAAACCCTACGTCCGCTTCTCTCTATCGCCACCGACTCGCGTTCGGGTCCGTCGATCGTTCGTCGCGCGCGAACGCGTCGTCGTGTGCCGATCGGCGAGCGACACGTGTTGTCTTGCAGTGTTTTCGCATCGGACCCCATCACATTTTGACCGGTCATGACTCATTAATCGTTGAATGGGTCGACATTCGGCAAGGGGTCGTTATTTATTTTTTTTATCCATCGCAGAGGGCCTCGGGTGCCTTTGCTCTGATCTGAACGGTGCGCCCGATCACAAAGGGACGTTTTCGAGTTTGACGAGCGACGCGTTGATGGGTGAGTTTCATCGATCGCGAAAGAAACGAACCTGCACTCTGGGGTGGACGGATTCTGACTCTGACTCTGATTCTGATTCTGACGCACACGCGCCGACGCGACTCGAGCGACACACGACGACTCCACGGACGGACGATCGAGCGGCGACGGTGGATCGATCGATTCGTTTGGCCCGCGCGATCGAGTCGGTCGGGCGCGTCGTTTCGCGCACGTCGTGTATGCGCGCGACGAGTCTGCGTGCGTGGTTCGTTCTGCGTGCGACTCGAGCGACGACGACGCGTGGTTCGGCGTCCGCGGTGACGACGACGACGACGACGACGGTGGCGACGACGACGGGTGGTGGTGGGAACGGGGCGGTGGCGTGTGCAAAACGGAGCGGGTGGACGGCGGTGAGAAGCGGGAGACGCGTTGGAATCCAAAACAACGCGCGGCTGACGGCGGCGTGCATGCGAGCGAGAGCGACGGTGAAAGGCGGTCGGGAGGAGGAACGCGCGGCCAAGTTTGGTCGAGGGGAGACTGTAATGCGGTTTGCATCAACGAGCGGTGATGATGAAGGGATGAAGATGGACGTTGGTGAGGTGAGGTGCACGCCAAAGGAGCTGGAGGTTTTCGACACGCTGCTCGAGGCGGTGGAACACTTCAAGCTCGAGGTGACACTTCGAGTGGCTGGGGGATGGGTTCGGGATAAGCTGTTGGGAAGAGAGAGCGATGACATTGACATCGCGCTCGATACCATGCTTGGTAAGGAATTCGCGGAAAAAGTGAACCAATACCTCGAGGCAAAGGGCGTGGAGACGAAAGGCATCGGTGTCATTCAAAGCAACCCAGAGCAGAGCAAACATTTGGAAACGGCGACGATGCGCGTGCGCGACGTGTGGTTGGATCTGGTCAACTTGCGATCCGAAAACTATTCTGAGGATAGTCGAATTCCGGAGATGGAATTCGGAACAGCAAAGGATGACGCATACCGCAGAGACTTGACCATTAACGCTTTGTTTTACAACATCAACGAGAAGAAGGTTGAGGATTTCACAGAGAGAGGGATTGAGGACTTGAAACGGGGTGTCGTGCGCACACCACTGCCCCCTCGAACCACATTCCTGGATGACCCTCTTCGAATCCTTCGAGCGATCCGTTTTGCGGCGCGGTTCGGCTTTGATGTTGACTGTGAAATCGGAGCAAGCGCAAGCAATCCAGACGTCCAGCACGCTTTGAAGAATAAAGTGAGTAGGGAAAGATTCGGAAAGGAGGTTTTGGGCATGCTCAAGGGGCGATCGCCGGCGGATGCGCTCGCGCTTATGCTCGCATTTAAGATTTCTCCCATCGTCTTGCAAGTCGCGACGCAAAGCGTCGTCGACGCTGTCACGGAGTCTGCAGATGCGCTCTCGTTGTACACAGCGAGATGCGTCGAAGAGGTACTCAAAGAAATCGGCTCAGACTGGCTCGACGAAGAGAACAAAGTTTGGCTCTATCTCGCCGCATGGTTGCAACCTTATCGCCGCGTTCAATCCGAGGGTAAGAAGGGGAAGTCGATCCCAGCTGTCGGAGACATGGTGAGCAACGCACTCAAACTCCGGTCAAAGGATGCTGACACAACTGTTCACATCCATGAATGCATGGATCTGGCTGAGAGTCTGCTGAAGAAGGGAGACTTCTCGCGACTCGAGGCCGGTTTGGCCTTGCGCAAGATGGGTCCCACGTGGAAATCTGCTGTCATCCTTCAGAGTTTGACAGACATGCCGGGAATCGACGCAAGTCACGTCGAAAAGTGGGCGGTCGATTACTCAGTGCATCCCGCTGACGCTCCGACTGACGTCATCGACAAGGTGCAAACCGGTATCAAATCTGTGGCAGATAAGATTACCGCCGTTGAAACCCGCATCACCGACCTGGGTCTCAACCAGTGTTGGGAATTGAAACCGCCCGTGACCGGTCAGGACATCATGGCGGCGTTGAACATGACAAAGGGTGGACCAGAGCTTAAGAAGTGGATCGACAAGTCGATCGAATGGATTCTAGAATCTCCCGAAATATCCAAGGAGGAGTGCATCGAGAGAATAAAACAGGGTTGAACAATAAAAGATACTACATTAGATGTACAGTACAAAGTTGCTGATGAATTAGCGCCATCAGAGTTGCTAACAACATAACTAAAACCACGGCGTGTCCGAGTCTGTTCCTCTGACCACAACCTCTGCCTCAGCCGGCACGACTGATTTTCCCGGCGGACTCAGCATGACAAAGATCTTACCTTTACCACGACCAAACTTTTCCGTCAGCTTCTTGACTTCAGCCGCGTTCATCAGAGCAGAGCCTAATCCGACGGAAGCCGCGGACGCGGAGACTGAAGTTACGTAACCGATTGCCGAACCTTGAACGTCGGCGAGAGTCGCGGCACTACGATCGCGAGACGACCGAGCCTTCTTCTTCTGACACCACGAGCGATGCTGTTCCTTTGTTGGAGCGTGAATAGTCGCGCCAACTGTCGGCTGACCGACCCAGGGACATCGCAAAGTCACGCGAACCAACATTCCCTTGGGCAGCGTACCCTCCTTGAGTCGCGCATCCTTTGTGCGGAGTACTTTTGATGACTTGTTCAGTAAACCGATGGAATTTATCTGTTTTGTCTCAGCCATCTGATGCTCCACGCCAGCCTCCGTGTCGACGTAATCATTTGGGAATACAGCTCGCTTGAAATGCTGCGCACACCAAGCCCACTCTTGAAGACCCGCAGCTCTCGCCCCTGCGTGCGCCAGTCCAAGCCAGAGCGGTAACGCCCACGAAGAAGGTATAACTAGTGTGAATCCTTCGCGCGCCACCGGACCACGGTTGATCATCAAAATGGAGTAGGTTTTGACGTCAGAGGCGATCGTTTCTTGCCACGGAAATTCCGACGTGGCCATCCTCAAAGCTTTGCGCGTCTCGTCGCATTCAGCTTGACTCGGCGCCTGTAGACAAGGGGGTTCGAAGTTGTTTTCATCAACTTGAACGCCCCACGCCGCGAAACGCGGGTCATGCGTGACAAATCTACGAATGCCGCGAGCGACGTGTCTATCTGCGTACAGATCTAGCGACGGCGCGAGCTTCTGCAAAATCGCAGTCGCTTCCTCTCCAACAATGTCAAAACGTTGAGATTGACTCGACTTTTCCAACAAAACTTTGGTGTTTCCACTCAATTTCTGCGATATTGCGGAGCGCAAAACTTCCATCGCCTTGTCTTCTGCACGAGGGTGCACCCAAACGTGTACATACACGAGATTTGAACCGTCCTCAGCCGGGGACGGGTACACCAATGCGGGACACACCACGCGTCTCTTATTCTTCATCGTGAGCAAGTGCACTATCTCCGCTTTTCGACCAGACTTGAAGCTTTTGGTTGAAAACATATTCTTTTCCAACGCCGCCGCGCCGAGAACTTTACACACAGCGCTTTCCGCGCCCTTCAAAACTAAACATGCGTTGTACGACGAATCGTGCACCACTGCGCTCTTCGCGATGGAGCGCAACACAAATCTCCAACCGCGACCTCGCCCCGGTCGCCCCTTCGGCAAAATCCAACCCCACCCGAGGGGTTTGTGCATGGCAAACCTACGTAATCATGAAAAATCGAGTCAGTACTTGTCGCAAAACGGGACGGGTCGAGCCTTTTGTCGTTGCATCTGTCGTCTCAGTCGAAGTACCAAACTGGTAACATGTAAACGCTTGTCTCCAACGGCCGCCGAAACGTCCTCGGATTGGCTGGGTGCGTGATTTCGTCATCATAGACGACATTGTGCTACGCGATCAGAAAAACATGCATTCGTTATCGTCGTCGCGCACCTCTTTGCATGCCACGCGTGCGTATGCGACACCCTATAACTCTCCTCCCCGCTCTCCCCACCCTTAAACCTCACCTCGTGCATCCTCCCTCGTCTCCTCAACGCCCTTCTGCACCTCTTAAACCCTTCTTCTTTGCCATACGTTTCGTTCCGCCGCTTCAAATTCGGCCTCCGTCGCTCCAACCGCGGGGCGTGACTCGTTGCTCTTCGCCTCAGGTGTCTCGCAAGCGACGCCACGCCCAACCGCTGTCCTTTGCGTTCGAACGCGCATCTGACCGCGTGCGTCTCCGCTGCTCTCGCCGCGGCGTAATCCCAAACCCGGATAAATCTCGGTGCTGTTTTCCCCGCGGTTCCCCCCGTCGTCGAAACCGTCGTCGTCGCAGTCGCTCTCGCTTCGACCGACGACACCGCTCGGTCGCCCTCGCCCGACATGACTGTCGATTCCTCCTCTTCGTCTCGTCACCGAACGAGCTCGGTCGGCGAATCCCGCGTGGGCGCGGTCCAGAGAGAGAGGAAGAGACACTTCAAACCTCGACCGGGTCGACGATCGAACGCACGAACGACCGGCGGTCGCGTCGCCGGGCGTCAGCCTCTAAAGTCTCTCGCTCGCGCCAGTCGTGTATTGAAGAGGGGGAAACGGGATAAAAATACCTTTATTGGTTGGTTTTTCTTTATAAAGTCTTAAAACATTCACGATATGCAGATGGGCTCTGTGGCGGCGTTCCTCCTCCAGGTTTCGCGGATGGTTGGGATCCCGACGCCGACGACGTTGAGCGGCATCCACAGACGACGGCGCGCGGATAAGACGCTCGATAAGACGAACGCCAGACGTAGTCCACTGGGTGGGTTTTCCCCGACGTGACTAGAGTTTGCTTTACGTGATTGAAGAGTGTTGGAAGCGTCGATAAACAACCGATAAAGTCATCAATCATCGAAGCATGAGCGCGGCGG